>Ga0315336_1004507_pt1 | contig 16397 bp, 11 predicted proteins | sample ASW5metaG_FD_204512 | JGI IMG/M metagenome (GOLD analysis project Ga0315336, IMG submission 204512) | Ammonia-oxidizing marine archaeal communities from Monterey Bay, California, United States - ASW #5 | ecosystem: Environmental > Aquatic > Marine > Intertidal zone | place: USA: California...
CCTCGCTATGTTGGGCGGGTGCACTTAGTAGTGCTGCCGGCTCGGAGCCCGAAATGTTCGCCGGAAAATCGGATGTTGGCAGGAAGATGGGGTTTTTGGCCCGAAGACTGGAACTTGTAACACTTTATCGCTTAGATTTACTTAACAGTGTTAACCTTCCATTTGTATGTCAAGCAAAAATCAGAAGGGCCTTCAAAGGCTAATTCTCGATACAGCGAGAGAATTGCTAACCTCGACGGGGTATGCTCAACTCTCCATGCGTAATATCGCGAATAAAATAGGGTATAGTGCTACGAGCATCTATTTGTATTACGAAAACAAAGATGAGCTCGTTCACGCCTTGATAGACGAGGGCGTGGATTTACTCTACGATCACCTTCACAAAGCGCATGAATCAGCATCTGGGGCGGATGCCCGGCTTCGCGCAATGTGTGTAGCCTACATAGCATTTGGGATGGAACGCCCTATGTATTACGAGATCATGTACGTGTTGCACCCGGAGTACATCAAACGCTATCCGGCCGAAAAATATCGAAAGGCCCGTCGGATATTGGAATTACTGGCACAGACCATCGAGGATGGGGCTCAGGCTGGCGTCTTCTTCGAGGCGGATTCTATGCTGTCCGCCAATCTAACCTGGACTCAGCTTCATGGTGTCGTAACACTCCTGTCGTCAGAACGGGTCGACAAGAGGATCGATCCACAAACGCTAATGGATGGTGCCTGTGACCACATTGTGGCAAGCCTGAGACCTACATCAATGCCGACAAATAAGCGCACTTGAACCTATAGTTATTCATGGCCGAGCGATCAAACATAGCGAAACATGTTGGCACCAGAAGTTTTCTGGGCCGAACACTGCCGTCGCTCCTTTATCACGCCAATGCATCGCATCCCAACGCTCGAGCATTTGCTCAGAAGAGCTCTGCCGGTTGGAATTATTATTCAACCGACGAATTTAAGCGGGCCGCTGAAGAGTTCGCAGTCGGCCTGCTGGATTTGGGTCTTAGACCGGGCGATAGGGTCGCACTATATCAAGAAAGTGATGTGTATTTCTGTCTGGCAGATATGGGATGCCTCATTGCCGGACTTATTGATGTCCCCGTCTATCTAACGCACACCCCCGAGACGATCAAGTTTGTATTGAATCACGCGGACGTTCACGCTGTGGTTGCGTCGGGTGGTGACCGATTCGATGAATTGATCGAGGCTCTGGAGATTTCTACCAACGTCAAAACCATAATATTGACGGAGCCATCACCAGATATTCGCGCCCTTGGCATCCCCGATGGTGTCGACCTGTTAACATTGCAAGATGTTCGCGCAAAGGGACGAGCGCTCATCGAAGAAGACGTCGAAAACGTTCGCATTCTGTCTGACAGATTGGACCCCGATGATCTGGCGACCATCATTTATACGAGCGGAACCACAGGCAGACCGAAAGGGGTCATGCTTACCCATGAAAATATTAGCTCGAACGCGCTGATGTCATTCGCAGGAATGAAGACGTATCGTGCCGGGATGGGCGGAGAGGTGATGCTCTCCTTCCTTCCTTTGACTCACGTATTTGCGAGAACCCTCTATTACGGTGCACTCGCTTACGGCACCAGTCTCTACTTCTCTCATCCAGACAGACTGGTGGACGATCTCGCTTCAGTGAAGCCAACAATTATATCTTCCGTTCCCCGCGTACTGGAAAAGGTATACGCTCGGATTTTGACCAAGACCGAGGGAGCAACAGGGCTGAAAGGCAGAATTGCGCAGTGGGGATTGGCGCGTGCGAAAAGTGACGTACCTGCGAAGGGTATCGCTCACGGGCTCGCAAATAGCCTCGTCTATAAGAAATGGAGATCGGTTTTTGGTGGTAGACTCCGATGGATAATCAGCGGAGGAGCTGCGCTGAGCGCTGAAATCGCGGAGGTCTTCAATAAAGCGGGCCTCACGATATTGCAAGGTTATGGATTGACTGAAACGAGTCCTGTGATCACCTTCAACCGTGAAGAGGCCAATCGAGCGGGAACGGTTGGGAATGTTCTAGATGGACTCGAATTGAAGATCGCCGAGGACGGGGAAATTCTCACACGAGGGCCACATATCATGGCGGGCTATTTTCGCGACGAAGAGCGGACGGCATCCGTCATTGATGAGGAAGGCTGGTTCCACACGGGCGACATCGGTGAATTGAGTGCAGACGGTTTCCTAACAATCACGGACCGGAAAAAAGACCTTTTTAAACTTTCAACTGGCAAATACGTCATGCCTTCTCCCTTAGAGAATAAGCTGTCCGCGGAGCCTCTGATTGATCAAACTGTGGTAATTGGTTCGGGTCACAAATATGCAGCCGCACTTATTTTCCCGAACGAAGAGCATCTCCAGGAATTATCAGCGCGCCATGGAAAGGGAAAAAGTGAGTCCTTTGCCTCAAGATGTGCAGACAAAGGTGTTCATGCCGAGTTTCAAAAAATGGTGGACCGGGCAAACGCTGGGATGTCTCATTGGTCGACCATCAAACGATTCGTCCTCGTGCCTGATTCCCTTTCGGTCGACAATGACCTTCTAACCCCCACGCTAAAGGTGAAACGGGCGGCTGTTCGAGCGCGTTTTACTGCGGAAATTGAACAGCTGTACATCGATGAACATGAGGATGTAGAAGCCGATAGTTCCAGCGCAGTCCACGAGGAAAAAGTATGACGAAGAGCCAGATTGTACTTCAGTCAGTTCAGCCGCTCCGGCCTTTTCGCAAAGTGGCGGTTCTAGGAGCCGGCACCATGGGTGGGCAGATTGCAGCACATTTCGCGAATGCTGGTCTGACTGTCGAATTGCTGGATATCCCTGCGGCAGAGGGCAATAAGAACGCAGTGGTGGAGAAGGCTTTCAAGCGCATCTTGAAATTGCGTCCCTCGCCTTTGTTTTCTGTAACCACAGCACAGCGAATAAGGCTCGGCAATTTCGAAGAGCATCTTGATAGGCTGGCAGATGTCGAGTGGGTTGTCGAAGCTGTGATCGAGCGACAGGATATAAAAGCGTCATTGTTTGAAAAACTTGAGTCTGTCATTTCACCCGGAACGATTGTATCGAGCAACACGAGTGGCATACCTATCTCGTCTCTTACAGAAGGAAGAAGCGACTCGTTCTGCGAACATTTTCTAGGCACACATTTCTTCAATCCACCTCGGTATTTAAAGCTATTTGAGGTGGTCCCAGGTGAAAAGACGGCCCCATCCGTCGTGGAACGTATATCAGAATTTGCTCGGCTTCACCTCGGGAAAGGAGTGGTTGTCGCCAAAGACTCTCCCTATTTCATTGGCAATCGCATTGGGATCTTCGCGATGCTGCTGGCCATGAAGGAAAGAAGCGAACACGGTTTTACAATGCAAGAGGTCGATGCCCTCACAGGCGAACTTGTGGGACATCCAAAGTCAGCCTCGTTTCGAACTGCAGACGTTGTCGGGCTCGATGTGATGCGTGCGGTCATTGAAAACCTAGGCTCAACTGTTCAAAACGACGAATCCAGGGATATTTTTCAGGTAGATGACGAACTGAGTAGCCTGGTTGATAGTGGACAGCTTGGCGCGAAGACCAGATCAGGTTACTACAAGAAAGAAGACGGCGAGATAAAGTCCTGGAACCCCGCTCAACAGTCTTACGAGTCGGCAGGAGACATGGACCTCGCATCTGTGGCGGAAATAAGTCGGGAGCGCGTTCTTGCGAAAAGGCTGAAGCGGTTATTGACAGATTCGACCCGTGCTGGAGAGTCCTTTCGACGAACGACGATTCCACTACTCGCATACGCTGCAATGAGAATCCCGGACATAACGGACAGTCCTGCTTCGGTTGATAATGCTATTAAATGGGGATTCGGATGGGAGAAAGGACCGTTTGAACTATGGGATGCCTTGGGGTTCGAAGAGGTTCGTTCCCGAATGAGTGATATGGACGTGCCTGTGCCCGAGTGGATTCAAAACCAGTCCTCTGATTTTAGTTTTTATATCTCGGAGGAAGGAACTGAGTCTGTCTATTTTCCATCTGAGAGTTCTTATCAGAAGCTCGACCTTCCAATTGATGAGACCATTTATTCTGCGCCCTCTGAAGTGCTTAAGGAGACAGGAAGCACACTTCTAAGGCGCCTCACAGACGATGTCGCCATCTTGGAATTTCGATCCAAGGCGAACACGCTGGGTTCAGAGGTTATCGGTGATCTGATAGATGCAGTTCGATCCGTCGAAGATGCTACAGATATTAGGGGCCTTGTTATTGCGAATGCGGGCTCGAATTTTTCCGTTGGGGCAAACCTGGCTGAGATGGGGCAGGCGCTAATGGGTGGAGACTTTGCGGCCATCAGCAGCGCGATAAGGCAGTTTCAAAAGGCTATGCAAGTCGTGAGAAACAGTTCCAAACCTGTCGTTGTGGCATGTCACGCACGCGTTCTGGGTGGAGCGACCGAAATGATGATGTCCTGCCGAACGCCCGTCGCCAGCGGTGAAAGTTACCTCGGACTGGTAGAACTGGGCGTCGGGTTGATTCCGGCGGGGACCGGATGTTTAAGATTGATGGAAAAAGCGTTTCGGAGCGCCCCATCCGGGCATCCTAGCGAGATTCTGCAACGATTGCAGCTGTATTTCAAGCAGGTGGCAATGGCAGAGGTTTCTTCAAGCGCTCGTCACGCCATTGAAATGGGTTACCTGGGAGCATCTTCGCCAGTTGTAATGCGTGAGGAAAGAAGGTTTATGGTCGCAGCAGAAGAGGTAATGAGGCTGTCCGAGCAGGGGTATTTGCCTGAAACAGACCTGGAAACCATCAAAGTGCTAGGTGCACCAGGACGAGCTGCGTTGGAGTCTATGGCATATCAATTTCATCAGGGGCAGTTCATTTCTGAGTATGATTTGAAGCTGGCCAAACGACTGGCGTACGTAATGACTGGGGGTGATCTTTCGGGTGATGCCCTGGTCTCTAGAGCTTACCTCATGGATTTGGAGCGTGAGGTTTTTCTTAGCCTACTGGGAGAAGAAAATACACAGGCACGAATCCGACACCTTTTGGAAACAGGAAAACCCCTCAGAAATTGACTGATGCTTTTATTGGCACCAGCGGACTGGTACAAGAAGCTGGCGTAAGAAGAAAGCACAATACAAGGAGCAACCGACGGTAGGACATGAAAACTAGTTCATCAGCGTATATCGTTTCATCAGTGCGAACAGCGGTTGGCAAAGCGAACCGTGGATCGCTCCGGAATGTGCGTCCCGAAGCCCTCGGTGGGCATGTAGTTCGTGCCGTGCTGGATTCAGCTTCATCAATTCCCTCGGACACCGTCGACGACGTGATCATTGGGTGTGCGATGCCGGAAGGTGCTCAAGGAATGAATCTAGGGCGATTGATTGCACAGACGGCTGGTCTACCGGATGCCGTTCCGGGAGCGACAGTGAATAGGTTTTGTTCGTCGGGATTGCAAACGATTGCGATGGCAACGCAGGCCATATCGAGTGGTTTTGCAGAGGTGATCGTGGCGGGAGGCGTTGAGTCCATGAGTCAGATTCCCATGACGGGATTCTACTATCAGCCAGACCCAGAATTGATGGCAGCCGATCCAGACGTGTATGTTTCGATGGGGAATACCGCAGAAAATGTGGCATCTGAGTTTGGAATCTCGCGTGAGGAACAGGACCGATTCGCGTTGCAATCCCACCTGCGTGCTCTGGACGCTGTTTCGTCGGGTCGGTTTAAAGACGAAATCGTGCCGCTCGATGTTGATCTCGATATCGTTGCGGACGGAATTCCGTCGAAGCGCCGAGTCGTCTTCGAAACGGATGAAGGTCCGCGCCCAGGGTCTACGCTGGAGGCATTGGAACGTCTAAAGCCTGCTTTTCGACGAGGCGGAAGTGTGACGGCCGGAAATTCCTCGCAAATGTCGGATGGGGCTGCCGCTTCCCTCCTCGTAAGCGAGAATATCCTGAAACAGCACAATCTGGAACCAATCGCGCGCTTGGTAGGATTTGCAGTGGCAGGAGTGGCTCCTGAAATCATGGGAATTGGACCAATTGCTGCGGTGCCGAAGGTGTTGCAGCAGACGGGAATGACACTGAAGGATATAGGCTTGATCGAACTTAACGAAGCGTTTGCCTCCCAGTCTCTGGCAGTAATTGGGGAATTAGGACTGAGCGAGGAATTAGTAAACGTAAATGGAGGAGCCATCGCCCTCGGTCATCCTCTGGGATGTACCGGCGCCAAGCTTACTGCAACGCTGCTTCACGAAATGAAGCGTCGAAACGTGCGATATGGACTATGTACGATGTGCATTGGCGGAGGCATGGGTGCTGCAGGAATATTCGAGAATGCCGATTTTCTTTAACAAATGAACTGATTTCAAGCATTACACCCTAGTGATCACTCAAGCTGAACCCACAATAGTTTCGGATAAACGCAATTAGCCATGGATCTTCCATTTTACTCTTTTTTCGATCTGGTTTCGCCTGAATGGGTCACTCCGCTCGTCATCACACTCTCGGTCTTGCACTTCGGGTTTCACGGGTATGGAATTAAGGCATGGCTAGCTCTGGTGGCCGTAGTGTTATATGGCTGTGGTGCCGCTTCATGGTTATGGATCGGTTTGGTAGCCGTAGCGATCATGTTTGGAATTCCGGTCATGAGGCGCCCTCTCAGTAAGGGAGTCATGAATTTGCTGGTGGCACTCAAGTTTCTGCCGACAATCTCCAAGACCGAACAGGAAGCGATCGATGCGGGAACGACCTGGGTAGAAGGTGAACTTTTCTCTGGAAAGCCGGATTTCAAGAGAATGATTTCCGAAGACTACCCGGGATTGACTTCCGAGGAACAGGCTTTTATCGACGGGCCCGCTCAAGAAGTTTGCGATGCAACAGACGATTGGGACGTCTTTCTTCGAAAGGACCTGTCCCCCGAAACGTGGGAATTACTGAAAAAGCATCGCTTTTTTGGGATGATTATACCAAAAAAATACGGAGGTCTAGGTTTTTCTGCCTCGGCTAACAGCGCCGTAGTTGGGAAAATGAGCTCGGCAAACGCGGTTCTTGGAATAACCGTAATGGTCCCCAATTCACTCGGTCCTGCGGAACTGTTGATTCATTACGGCACAGAGGAACAGAAGGACCATTATCTCCCTCGTTTGGCATCACATGAGGAAATTCCGGCTTTTGCCCTGACTGAACCAGGCGCGGGTTCTGATGCGGGAGCTATGTCAGCGCGTGGAGACATATTCAAGGGTGATGACGGCCGACTAAAGATCCGACTGAATTGGAATAAGAGATATATCACGCTGTCTCCCATATCGACCGTTCTGGGTCTCGCGTTCAAACTGTACGACCCTGAAGAGTTTTTAGGTAGAGGTAAAAGCCTTGGGATTACGTGTGCCCTTGTAAGCAGTACTTCGGATGGAGTCGACAATGGAAACAGACATGATCCACTTGGAATACCGTTTTACAATGGACCAACGTACGGGCACGATGTCGTTGTGGATCTTGAGAAGGGTGTTATCGGAGGAAAAGATGGCGTGGGCAAAGGATGGACAATGCTCATGGAGTCCCTTGCAGCAGGTCGTGGAATATCCTTACCCGCAGTTGGAACGTACGGAACGAAAACTGTCGCAAGAGTGGCCGGCGCGCACGCGGCGGTTCGTAAACAATTCGGGCTTTCCATTGGGAAATTCGAAGGTATTGAGGAGCCACTAGCTCGAATTGGGGGCTATGCCTATCTACTTGAAGGGGCCAGACGCTATACCAATGGCATTCTCAACCAGGGAGGTAAACCTGCGGTTGTCACGGCCATCATGAAATACAATGCGACCGAGTTGTTCAGAGAGGCGATTAACGATGGCATGGACATTTTGGGAGGAAACGCTATTTCGCGCGGCCCACGAAATGCACTCGCGCACGCCTACATTAACACGCCAATTGGTGTTACCGTCGAGGGCGCTAATATCCTTACCAGAACGCTCATTATCTTCGGACAGGGTGCCATTCGATCACATCCGTTCGTCTTAAAAGAGGTCCAAGCGCTTGAGCAAAATGATGTAAGGGCGTTTGATGAAGCATTTTGGGGGCATGTGGGTCTGGTAGTTCAAAACTGCTTCAGATCTGTGTTGTTATCTCTTACTAGAGGACGCCTTGCCTCTTCGCCGGTGAAAGGAGCGGCCGCAAAATACTATCGCAAACTTTCCTGGGCTTCGGCTTCGTTCAGCATTCTCGCAGATCTCGCTCTCGCCCTGATGGGTGGAACGCTGAAACGGAAGGAAAAAATTACGGGCCGATTCGCAGATATATTTTCGTGGATGTATCTGGCGGCTGCCACCCTTCGACGCTTCGAAGCGGATGGGCAATTGAAGGAGGACGAACCGTTTCTGAGATGGTCCATGGACACCGCGTTTTTCAGGATGCAGGCTGCATTTGACGAGCTTTATTTCAGCTTACGGCTTCCGATAGTCAGCTGGCTGTTCAGGGGACCGGTAGGGCTGTTCTCACGAATGAACAGGATTTCTGCGCCTCCCACGGATCTCGATGGTCATCTCATTGCGCGTGTTTTACAGACGCCAGGTTCTCAACGAGACAGAATGACCGATGGGATGTATGTGTCCACGGACGTTGAGCGCCCAACGGGAAGGTTGGAGCGCGCGATGATCGCCAGCGTCGAAACAGCAGACACGTTCTCGGTTGTTAAAAAGGCCAGCCGAGCAGGAGAGCTTCCTCGAGGTCCTCTCGCGGCTCAGTTGAGCGCGGCTGTAGAAAAAGAACTGATAACACGCGAAGAAGCCGAAGCAATCGACAGAGCAGAAAAATTGAGAGAAGATGCCATTCAGGTCGATGCATTTTCACTCGACGATTATAAAAAGACAGCGTTCATTCGAGAAGCGGTCGGGACCATATGAAAAAGACGATTGTGAGGTTCACAACCCAATAACGTGTTAAAACGTTCAAAATCACTTGAATAGAACAATAATGCCAGCTAATCCTTATATTATGAAGTTCTTAGCCATGACATAGATAACCCCAATTTTCGATGGCAACCCAAAGCATGAACGACAGCTGGGCTCGAGTCGTAAACCAGATCGAAACAATCTGGAGCGAAGTCGAATTCGGTGAAACCGAGATGAAGAAAGCTCGAGGCAAGCTGACCGTGATGGTCGACCTTATCCATGAGAAGACCGGAGAAGCAAAGCCTGAAATCATTCAAAAGATTTCTGCTTTTCTTTAACGAGTGCTCTCTATGAGTTTAGATAAGCCCGGCCTTTCAGGCCGGGCTTTTTTTTTCAAGACTTTTTCGGTTCACCCAAAGGCATCGTAGCAGATCCAATACAGATCTAAAACAGATTCATAACAGATGAGCGACTTTCAGGAGTCCCGAACAATCGGGAGCAATATTGACGCCGAAAACAAACGGTTTGTCAAACGTACCGCGGCGTATGAATCGATGCTCGCTGCGTATGCAGAACATCGAGACGAACTATCGCTCGGTGGGGGTGAGAAGCGGCAACAACGCGAGCACGATCGTGGCAAGATGTTGGTACGAGAACGCATTGCTTCTCTACTTGATAAAGATTCTGAATTTCAAGAAATAGGCTCTTTTGCTGCTTGGGAGATGTATGAAGAAGATGGTGGCTGTCCCTCTGCGGGAACGGTTATGGGGACTGGGCATGTGAGTGGGCGGCTATGTATGATTGTGGCCAACGACGCGACCGTTAAGGCGGGAGCATGGTTTCCAATGAGCGCCAAGAAAAATATTCGAGCTCAGGAGATCGCACTCGAAAACTGTCTGCCTATTATTTATTTGGTTGATTCTGCCGGGGTATATCTTCCCATGCAGGATGAGATATTTCCCGACCGAGATCATTTTGGGCGAATATTTAGAAACAATGCCGTTCTGTCTGCGAGAGGAATTCCTCAGATAGCTGCAATCATGGGTAGCTGCGTTGCAGGGGGAGCCTATCTCCCCATCATGAGTGATGAAGCCTTGATTGTCGATGGTACAGGTTCTGTATTCTTGGCCGGGCCTTTTCTCGTAAAAGCTGCCATTGGAGAAAACGTCGATAAAGAAACACTCGGTGGTGCGACAACGCACTCTGAAATATCTGGCGTAACGGACTACAGGGTACCGGACGACGAGACCTGTCTGAAGACCATTCGCGATCTTGTAGGGCGAATGGGTCCACAACCAGAAGCTGATTTTAACAGGTCTGCATCAACTGCCCCCGCGTTCGCAGCGGATGAGATAACAGGACTAATGCCAGAGACCGGTGCTGAGCCTTATGACATGTATCAAGTACTCGGGCGCATCATCGACTCCGAGAGCTGGACGGAATACAAGGAGGGATATGGAAAGACGCTTTTGACAGGATATGCTCGTATTGACGGGTGGAGCGTCGGAATAGTCGCGAATCAGCGCGAGATGGTTAGAGCAAAAGCGGGCGTAAAAGCGCAGACTGACGAAATGCAGGCCGGTGGAGTGATATATTCGGACTCCGCCGACAAAGCGGCACGATTCATAATGAACTGCAACCAGAAGAAAATTCCGCTACTCTTTTTCCAGGATGTGACTGGATTCATGGTAGGCTCCCGATCTGAACACGGTGGAATTATCAAGGACGGAGCCAAGATGGTTAATGCTGTATCCAACTCAGTGGTACCAAAGTTCACCATTATCATGGGTAACTCTTATGGTGCAGGCAACTACGCGATGTGTGGGCGGGCATACGACCCTAGAATGATATGCGCCTGGCCTACAGCGAGAATTGCCGTGATGGGTGGAGGACAAGCAGCCAAGACCTTACTGCAGATCAAGAAAGCTCAGGTGGAAAGAAGTGGGTCGTCCATGACGGAGGCCGCAGAGAAGGAAATGCTCGCCGAAATCAAAGAGCGTTACGATCGCCAGACTACCCCCTACTATGCTGCAGCGAGAATGTGGGTAGATGAAATCATTCGCCCCGCGGAAACAAGGGCTTGGATAAGCAGGGGATTGGAGATCGCAAATCACAATCCAGAGATCCCTCCCTTTAATCCCGGAGTAATTCAAACATAGCGGAGCACGCGTGTCTTCGTATGTGCTCCCCGGCGAGCATGATGGTCGGTAATGCGTCAATTATCTCAATAGAACTAGAATCTCATGTCTGAATCAATTTGGAAGAAGGCCTACACGATCGACTGGTTGAATTCGTTCAGCTCAGACACGATGGCCGAGGAATTGGGGATTCAGTTTACTCAGATCGGGGAGGACTATCTAGTCGCCACGATGCCAGTAGACAAGAGAACACACCAGCCATTTGGGCTCCTGCACGGTGGCGCCTCTGCAGCCCTTCTGGAAACGTTAGGGAGTGTGGCGGCAACAGGCGCAAGTGCGGAAGGTGAGTACTGCGTTGGAGTAGAATTGAACATCAATCATGTCCGCGCTAAGCGTAATGGATTGGTGACGGGTACAGCCCGCCCGGTTCATCTCGGCGGTACGATTCAGGTGTGGACGATTGATATCGTCGACGAATCTGGCCGACTCATTTCAACAGGAAGAATTACACTAGCCGTGAGAAAAAAGCTCCCTGGGAAAGAGTAGAATATGCCGAGAGCCTCACGCAGGCCACTTATTTGGCGAGCAAATATTGAACTGAAAAGTAATTTGCTGAATCCGTCCAGACTGAGTCAATTTGAAAACCAGCACGTTCCGCCATCTTTCTAAAGCTGTCCATTCTGTACTTGTGTGAGTATTCAGTCCGAATGGTTTCTCCTGGCAGAAACTCGATCAAGCTCCCGTTCAACTTCACTGTCTGTTTCTTGCGACTCACAAGATTCATTTCAATTCGTTCTTCTTCCGGATCAAAGTGCGCGTGATGCTCGAATGCGGGAAGGTCAAAATCGCTTCCCAATCTATCGTTGAGATGTTGAAGGATATTTAGATTGAATTCTGCTGTCACGCCCTCTTCGTCATTATATGCAGCGTGTAGCACATTGGAATCCTTCACAAGATCCAGACCGATAAGGAGGCCTCCGCCCGGCCCAACCATATCGTGCATTCTTTTTAGAAAGTCTATGGCGTGCTCCCGATCAAAATTTCCGAGCGTTGATCCTGGAAAGAATACACACGTTCTCGCGTTGTATGCGTCGGAAACATCGAGTGGTATTGCTTGAGAGTAGTCGGCACAGACGGGGAGCACGTCAATACGTGGATACAACTTGGAAAGAGTATCGGATGCAAGAAGTAGGTGCTCCCGAGAAATGTCAATGGGTATGTATGCCTTAATCGCAGGAATATGTTCTAGTAGCAGTTTCGTTTTTGTGCTGCTGCCACTACCATACTCTACGAGGACGATGGCCTCACCCAACCGGGCTTCTATCGCTGGCAGGTTCTCTTCGAGGATCGAAAGCTCAGTACGTGTTGGATAATATTCTGGTAGTTCGCAGATCTTGTCGAACAACTGAGAACCCAGCGCATCGTAAAAATATTTCGAAGGAAGTGTCTTCTGAATAGAAGACAAGCCTTCCATCACGGACTCCATCATCGAGCCGGTATTCGGAGCGAGGTCCAGATGGAGAGAAGTTGGTATTTCGACAGGCATGCGACGAGGATTCGCTACTTGATAATCAGTGCGGTTAACAATACAGAACTAGTGGAGGGTTGTTCAACCAGATTTCGCCAATCGAATACCCGCGAACTGCCAACGAGCATGGGAAGGAAAGAAGTTTCGATAGGTTTTTCGAATGTGGTCTGAAGGCGTTGCGCAAGATCCTCCGCGAAGGATGAACTGATTGGACATGAACTTTCCATTGTATTCGCCCAGCGCTCCAGGCTCAGCCTGATACCCTGGATATGGCGAATAGTGGCTACTCGTCCATTCCCATATCGAACCAAAAAGTGAAATGAAGCCTCTTTCGTCCGGGTCACCTAGGCGAGGATGGAAATGCAGCTCATCTGAAAAATGTCCGGTCAGAGAGCTTCCCGCTGCAATGTTTTCCCACTCAAATTCTGTGGGGAGTCTCGCCCCAATCCAACGAGCGTATGCGTCAGCCTCAAAATATGAAAGATGGGTGGCGGGCGAAGACAGATCCAAGATTGATTTACCATGCATCGTAAATTCAGACCACGTGTCACCGTCGTTTCTCCAATACAGCGGAGACGTCCAGCCTTCTTCCTGCACCATGCTCCATCCTTGTGATAGCCACAAGAGTGGATTTGCATATCCGCCAGCTTCTACAAAGGCCAGGTATTCAGCGTTAGTAATGGGTCGATTGGCGATCGAATGAGCTTCGATAAACTGCCGGTGTAACGGACCTTCGTTATCGTAATGAAATTTGGAACCGCGATGTCCGACTTCGACGAGTGCTTCATCCACATCAATAAAAGACAGAGCAGGGGGGACAGGGTGAGGGTCAAGCGGGACACGGTTGTAGGCCGGAAAGAGCGGATTCACCGAAAAAACGTGTTTTAGATCGGTGACGAGCAGTTCTTGGTGTTGTTGCTCGTGATTTAATCCAATCGTAATCACGCGCATCATTTCTTCGCTTAACTCACCAGAGGCCAAGAATGTGTTCATCCCCTCGTCAACGTGTGCGCGGTATTCATAGACCTCGCGAACCGTAGGGCGTGAAAGAAGGCCTCGATGAGGTCTGCTAAATCGTTCACCTGCCTGAACGTAATACGAGTTAAACAGGAATGCATAGTCCGCATTTAGCGCAATGTAGGAGCCATCAAATTCGCCAAGCACGAAGGTTTCGAAGAACCACGTAGTGTGAGCAAGGTGCCATTTTGCTGGACTGACATCTTCCATGGATTGGATAACATAATCCTCAATTTCCAAGGGTTGGCAGATTTCTTCAGTCTGTTTTCGCACTCGCCGGTAATGCTCCAGAATCGTCTCATTGGAGACTGCTATGCTGGAAAAATCAGCCGATTCAGATGCTTGCATTTAAAAACTCAAATCTAAAAGTGTAAACGAGCGAAGCGCAGTAGCAGACCGATAGCGAAAGCCAAGATTACAAACCGGCGAGGAAAATCGGTTTCCGTTCCTATCTAAGGCACCGGTTACAAAATGGATCCCATCTCAATCCTGCATGAACTTATATTGTGCTTTGATGATATCATGCTGGCAACGTTACAATCAGTTTTGAAAATATTTTCTCCACATGGCGCCGGCCGCCCCTCCATCGTACGGACCTTTTTGAATAGGAAGCGGGCGCTTCCGACATTCGACATGGCCTGCACATTCTTGTTGCTCGGATGTTTGACGCTAGGTTGCGCCACGACAGATTCAGTGACAGAATCGGTGACCGAGACCGTTCAAGAAATCAGTAACCCCGCTTCGGGAGCCCTCGAGAGCTCCGCAGACTACCGAACAGGTGATATTCGTGAGATAAACATTCCCGGGACGAGTGTGAGTTTCCAACTGGTGTACGTCTCTGGAGGTAATTATCCTGTCGGTACGGAAGCAGACGAAGTTGGTAGGGAGGAGGATGAAGGTCCACTGGTTGAGGTCGCATTGAGTGGATACTGGATCGGTCGATATGAGGTTACCGATACGGAATATTCTGTGTTTAGATATCCAGATCGTGATGCGGATACCACGGCTGTAGAAGGTGCAGTATATAAGGTGGACGCAGTCTCACGACCAAGCCCGCCATATGAAGATCCGGCTTTCGGGTTAGGAGGCCCTTCAAAACCAGCTGTTGGCATGACGCAATGGGGTGCAATGCATTATGCGAAATGGCTATCTGAGAAAACCGGTGTTTTCTTCAGACTACCCACCGAGGCAGAATGGGAGACGGCGTGTCGCGCAGGAACCGATACCGCATATTCATTCGGCCCAACTTCCTCCTCGATCGAATCCTTTGGCTGGTTGGCCTCCAACAGCGGGCTTGAATTGCACGACGTTGGATCGAAGAGTGGAAATGATTGGGGCATTTTCGACATGCATGGGAACGCCGCCGAGTGGATGCTGGATGAGTATGTCGAGTTGTATCACACAGAAATAAGTCAGATGGCTGAGGCTGATCCTTGGATTAGGCCCACCCGATTGCATCCGAGAACGGTGAGGGGAGGTGCGTTCGATGATCCTGCTGATGCGCTGCGATGTGGCGCTCGATTGAAGTCGACGACTAGTTGGAAACGAAGAGACCCTCAAATTCCTAAAAGCTTCTGGTGGAATACCGACTCGCCATTTCTCGGATTTCGATTGGTTGCACCCGAGCAGGCCCCATCACCGGAGTGGCAGGCCGAGTTTTGGACGCTGATTCTCGGAGAGTAAGGGCCCGTTGAATTCGTCTCGCAACCGATTATGATCACGTACAGGGTGGCGTGGAGTGCCCGATTGGTTTAGATTCCCAAGACATGAAATTTCTTTCGGAAGCTCCTCGAAAACCAACCTCTCCTCTCATGAAACGCCCACCCCTCGGACTCTCACGTCGTGACTTTATGAAAAGCGGTTCTGCAGCCGTCGTCGGATCCGTCGTTGCAGCTCATATGCCGTTGACGGCCAATGCTTATTACTCAACCGACGATGAAATTAAAATCGGCCTTATTGGTTGTGGTGGACGCGGAACGGGAGCTGCAACCCAAGCCCTCAGCACGCAACAAAATGTGAAACTGGTTGCAATGGCAGACGCTTTTCAGGATCGTCTGGATGAATGCTACGGGCATCTCACCGACGCCGATGCTGACTACGCTCCTGCACTTGAAGGCCGTGTAGATGTGCCAGAAGATCGTCGCTTTGTTGGCTGGGACGCCTACAAGCAGGTAATTGCCTTGTGTGATGTAGTGCTAATCGCGACTCCGCCGGGATTTCGTCCGATTCATTTCGAAGCCGCCGTGGCCGCAGACAAACACATATTCATGGAAAAACCAGTCGCCACGGATGCAACTGGTATCCGGCGTATCCTGGCGGCCGCCGAGCAGGCGAAAGCGAAGAAACTGAACGTTGTGGTAGGTTTGCAGCGACATTATCAGAGTCGCTACACCGAATGGGTCGACCGAATGCATAAGGGGATGATCGGCGACATTACCACGGCTCGAGTGTATTGGAATAGTGGTGGCGTATGGGTGCGAGATCGGGCTTCACTGGAGGAAAAAGCGGGCCGGGCACTAACCGAAATGGAATACCAGATGCGAAACTGGTATTACTTCAATTGGCTTTGCGGGGATCACATCGTAGAACAACACATCCATAATTTGGATGTCGGAAACTGGGTGATGGGAGAAGTACCCGTACGAGCTCAGGGGCAGGGAGGGCGCTTGATAAGAAATGGAAAGGACCACGGAGAAATCTTCGATCATCACTACGTAGAATACGAATATGCGAATGGTGCGAGAATGATCAGCCAGTGTCGCCACCAGCCGAATTGTCTAAATCGCGTGACTGAGGCGTTTCATGGAACGAACGGATCGGCGCCGTCTCCGGG
>Ga0315336_1004508_pt1 | contig 16395 bp, 15 predicted proteins | sample ASW5metaG_FD_204512 | JGI IMG/M metagenome (GOLD analysis project Ga0315336, IMG submission 204512) | Ammonia-oxidizing marine archaeal communities from Monterey Bay, California, United States - ASW #5 | ecosystem: Environmental > Aquatic > Marine > Intertidal zone | place: USA: California...
AACACCCAGGCCCGCGAGCAGTTTCGTGGCCGGGCCGAAGCCGGCAGGCGCGAACTGGCCACACGACAGCCGGGCGAGTTGAAGGGGTTGGGCGCGGACAAGCGCCCCGGCGCCGACAAGCGTCCCAGCGCCGACAAGCGGCCCGGTGCGGATAAGCGGCCCAGTGCCAAGAGGCCTCAGAACGCGGCCAAGCGACCTGCCTCAGCCAAGCGACCTGCCTCAGCCAAGCGACCTGCCTCGGCCAAACGCCCTGCCGCCTATAAGGGGGTCGGCAATGGCAAGCAGGCGCGCAAACACAGCGCCAGGGGCAAGTCGAGCCGCCAGGTGGCGCGCTCCCATGGCGGCGGACGCGGAGGTGCACGGCGCGGTGGCGGTAGGCGCGGCGGAGGGCGGCGGCGATGACGACTGGAGCGAAGCACATGCTGCCAAAAGCCCGGTCGCTGGCGTCCATGGCGGCGGCCTTGTTGATCGCACTAGCGCTGTTGCCGTCAGCAAGCGTTCAATCCGAACAAGCTAAAGTCCAGACATTCGACTCGCCGAAGGCGGCTGCCGCCGCTCTGATTGGAGCGGCTAGAGCCAAGGACCGTGAACGGGTTTTGGCAATTCTTGGGGCCGATGCCGGGGAATGGATTGCCTCGAGCGACCCTGTACAGGATGCCCAGGCCAGGGATCGCTTTATCGGCGCCTATGAGGAGAAGAATGCCATTGAAATGGAGGGCGGTGACGAGGCCGTATTGGTGGTGGGCGAGGACGGTTTTCCGTTTCCAATTCCAATCGTGAAGCAAGCTTCGGGCTGGGCCTTCGACGCCGAGCAGGGCCGTGAAGAAATTCTGGACCGGCGCATCGGCCAGAACGAGCTCAGCACGATCCAGGTACTGCTCGCCATCGTCGACGCGCAGCTCGACTATGCCACCAGGGATTGGGACGGCAACGGATTGCGGGCCTATGCCGCGCGCTTTCGCAGTTCTGAAGGCAAGCAGGACGGGCTCTATTGGCCGACCGGGGAGGGCGAGGCGCCAAGTCCGCTCGGTCCTTTGGTCGCGCAGGCAGCCAGCGAAGGCTATATCCCCGACCCTGCCGGCTCGGAGGGGGAGGCTTCCCCGGCCTATCACGGCTACCGGTTTAGGCTCCTGACGGGCCAGGGCGAGAATGCCCCGGGAGGCGCCTATGACTACGCCGTCAATGGCGAGCTGATCGGCGGCTTCGCCACAATTGCCTTTCCGACGAAATACGGCAATTCAGGTGTGATGACCTTCATGGTCAGCCATGACGGAGCGGTCTATGAGACCGATCTGGGCCCCGAAACGACGACGCAGGCCTTGGCCATCGAAACATTCGATCCCAGTCCGCAATGGAAGAAGTCCGAAACGAACTAGACTTGGCGAGTGAGATGTTGGCCGAGATCTGCACCGAACGCCTGCGCCTGCTCTAGGGCGCGGCGTCGGGGCCCTTAGTCTTGAGCTGCGGCTTGTTGCTCCAAAAGTTGCTTCCGGCGGAGCAGGCTGTCTTTCGGCCAGTGTTCCTCGCGGTCGTAATACACCTCAAACGCCAGCTGTCCCTCCGGGATTACGACCCAATCCTGCTTTGAGGCCGTGAATACGTGGATGACGGGCGGCAGCGCGCCTGGTTCATCGAGGCTTCCCACCCGGACGAAATGCACCGCGTCGCCGGCTGCCGCATAATTGCCCCACAGCGCGGTATGACAATCCTTGCAGCGCCAGATTTTTTGGCCCTTGCCGCTGTCCGAAGGCGTTAGCACGGCCATTGGCTCGCCCTGCAGCAAGGTCACCCGGTCGGCTTCGATCATTGCGTTATGGGCGAAGGCCGTACCGGTTTCGCGCTGGCACCAGCGGCAGTGGCAGCACTGAACGATCAGCGGCTTCGATTCCAATTGATATCGAATTGCGCCGCAGGTGCAGCCACCTTGGCGGGGGTAATTTGCTTCCGTCATCTAGGATCCTGCATCTCGATGAGTTCGCCCCATGGCGGCGAGCGGTCGTCTATCCCGATAGCGCCTCGGCGTGGTGGGCAAAGTGATCCTTCATGAAGCTCGCCATGAAGAAGTAGCTGTGGTCGTAGCCAGGTTGCATGCGAAGCGTCAGCGGATGACCATGCGCCTTACAGGCTGCTTCTAGAAGCTCCGGCTTGAGCAGCTCCTCCAGGAATTGATCGGCACCACCCTGATCGACCAGGAGAGGCAACCGTTCTTCGGCGATCGCGATCAATTCACAGGTGTCATAGTTCTTCCAGGCCTCGCGGTCGGGGCCCAGATAGTTGCCCAGCGCCTTATGCCCCCAGGCAACCTGGCTCGGCGCCACGATCGGTGCGAAGGCTGATACGGAGCGGAACCGGCCCGGATTCTTGAGGGCTATGGTGAGCGCGCCATGCCCGCCCATGGAATGGCCGAAAACGGCTTGGCGCTCGGGGTCCACCGGGAAATTCGCATTGACGAGCTGTGGCAGCTCCTGCACCACGTAGTCGTACATATGATAGTGCTCGGACCAGGGCGCTTGTGTTGCGTTCACGTAAAATCCGGCACCCAGGCCGAAGTCATATGCGCCTTCCGGGTCATCTGGAACGCCGTCACCACGGGGGCTCGTATCGGGCGCGACGACGGCGATGCCGTGTTCCGCCGCAAATTGCTGTGCTCCGGCTTTGGTGACGAAGTTCTCATCCGTACAGGTGAGGCCCGACAGCCAATACAATACGGGCACCCGGCCAGCTTCCGCCTGCGGCGGCAGAAACACCGCAAACGTCATTTCGCAATTACATGCATCCGACATATGCGAGTAGCGGAGCTGGCGGCCGCCAAAGCATTTGTTTTCGGAAATTTCGGTCAGTGCTGTCGTCATCTCAATAAACTCTCCCTTTGTCCTGGTGGCTATTAGTTCGCCGCGTGGCGGAGAGCAACCACCAAACCGGATTTTGCCCTGCGGCATAGGGTGTCGGCGCCGGTTCAGGGGATTGGCGCTGGGGCAAAGAAAACTTCAGCCGGTTTGAACCTCTCATGGGTGCTGCGCGACCAACGAATTCGAGCAACGCACCCATGAAAGGAGTGACCAATGTTTGCCAAGACCTTGATTGCCGGGCTTCTGACCGCCGGGTTCCTGTCAGCCTCATTCGCGGTCGACGCGGAAGCAGGACCCCGCCGGGCGAAGATGAAGCAATCTCAATCGGGCGCTACCTATCAGCCCAGCACAAGCGGACAACTGGGTAGCAATAAGCCCAAACCCCAAGCCGGCTCCATGGACGGCTGGCCTCAGAATCTGGACGAGCTGGAAAACGCTTACAATTGCGGCCCCTATGCCGATAAGGAATCGTCCAAGAAGTGCAAGGACTAGCGCACGGCAAACCCAACAGAGCTTCAAAGGGCCGGCCCCAATGCCGGCCTATTTTTTTGCGGGTTTTTTTAGGGGTCCATTCTGCGTAGGCGTCCGGGCTGGACATCAACGGATTGGAAATTGCCGTTCCAATTCCCATTTGCCGTCGAGGCGGAGATCAAGATGGTGAATGCAAGCAAATTCTGGGACCGGATGGCCAAGGGCTACGCGAAGCGCCCCATCGGCGATGAGGACGCATACCGGAAGAAGCTGCAGATCACGCGCGAATACCTGAAGCCGGATATGGAGGTGCTAGAGTTTGGCTGCGGGACGGGTTCGGCCGCCATCGCCCACGCGGCCTATGTGAAACACATTCAAGCGACTGATATTTCAGCGAAAATGCTTGAAATTGCCCAAAGCAAAGTCGACGCGGCCAATATCGAGAATGTCACCTTTGAGCAATCGTCAATCGACGAATTCGCGGCACCAGATCAATCCTTCGATGCCGTATTAGCCTTGAATATTTTGCACCTGCTGGAAGACAGGAACGAGGTCATTTCAAGGGTTCATAGAATGCTCAATCCGGGCGGAGTTTTCGTCTCCAACACGGTATGCCTCGCCGACACCATGAATATTTTCAGGTTCATTGCGCCGGTCGGAGAATTTCTCGGACTTTTGCCCTTGGTCAATGTCTTCACCACGCAGGGGCTGGTAGAGAGTTTGACTAGCGCGGGCTTTGAGATCGATCAGCAATGGAGGCCGCCTAAGGCCATGACCGTATTCATCGTGGCCAGGAAGGCCGGCTAGTGGACGCAGGCCGGCTTGTTTGGCGTTCACGGAAAATTGCCCGGCGGACGGCCAAGCTCGATTGGCGCCGCTGTTGTCTAGGCTGGCGGGGATTGGCTATGTTCGGCCCGCTGCTGCGGGGTAGCGTCGATGTCTGAAGATAGGATGACTCTCGGTTCCCCGGGGGTCGCCCACAAATGAGGGTGAGGTATTCCCATGGGCTTGGCATTGAAGACGCAAACCGAGGCGGAACTAACCGGAGAGTTCACTTATTTGGCGCCGTCCGTTGAGCACTCGCTCTATCGCAACGGCAAGGTGTTCACGCGCCGGGATAGCGGTGGCAATGACAGTCCCTGGCAGGGCGCCGACATGGAAAAACGGCAGATGCCGGTTCACGACGCGCGCGACTTTGTCGGATCGCAGCGCCTGACGCTCGCCGCCAATGGCTTCGAAGCGCTCGATCGTCCTATGGCGAAGCTGGGCATCGATTTTCTCGACCACAACCAGGTGGTGCGCGGCTATTACCCCGATTGTGCCCAAGTCATAAAGGAGATGACCGGCGCGAGTTTCGTCGCGGCCTTCGATCACAATATCCGGTCGGTCTCAGGCAATCAGAGCAAGCGCCGCATCGAGGGCGGCCAGCAGGTCCAGCCCCCTCTGCACATGGTGCACGGCGACTACACGCTGACCAGCGCTCCGCAGCGCTTCCGCGACTTGGCAAAGCCACCGACCAGCAACGACACATACCGGACACTGCTTTCCGACGGTGAATCGCTACTCGACCCGGCGGCCGTGGACCGCGCGCTGGAGTCCGGCCGATTCGCCATCATCAATCTTTGGCGGAATATCGCCCAGGAACCCGTCGCCACCCACCCGCTTGCGCTGTGCGATGCATCCCGCGTGCATCCCGACGATCTAGTGGTGTTCGAAATCCACTACGCGGACCGGGTCGGTGAGAACTATTACGCGAAGCACTCTGACGACCATCAGTGGTACTTCTATTCCGCGCTGGCGCGCGAAGAGGCGCTGCTGATCAAGCAGTGGGACTCGGCCGGAGAGCTGGCGCGCTCGAAGGGCACGAAGGCGGATGCGGCGAGCGAAGGCAAGCCTTGCACCTTTAGCTTTCACAGTGCCTTCGAGGACCCGACAACGCCGCCCGATGCGCCCGATCGCTGGAGCATCGAGGTCCGTTGCGCGGTCCTGTATGACTAGCTCGCCTTTGCGCGTGCCGCTTGCCCCACGAGTGCCGGTAACTTTCCATCTTCAGTTAGGCGATCGCCTTTAGCTCTTTGTCCGGCGATGCCCCTGTCGCCGGAATAGGGGGCAGATTTGTTTGGCCCCGATCATGTTCAGTGCCGGGCCGGGTGCTGTAGACTTGATCAAAAGGAGAGGGCGGGTGTCAGACAAATCCAAGCCGAACGCAGCAATTGAAGAGTTGTTCAAGTTTCCCCTGATGTCGGCGATTCTCGGGCGCCGCTCGCGCCGGTTTGGTTTGGGAATGTCGATGCCCTCCGGGCCTCTGCAGTTCAAGTCCGGCCATGAGCCGGTCCCGCTATCGGAATTGGAACAGGCTGTCCTGATCGCGTCGCTGACGGGCGTTACGGGCTGGAACTACGGCATCCCGTTCTCTCCGGACAGCGCAGGGGAATTCGCCCCCTATACCGAGCGCTTCACCGGCCGCGCGGCGCCGATCAATGCCGCCATCGGTGCGCCAGTGCTGTTCTACACCAACGATAATGGCGTCTATCTGACGAATTTGCGCGATACCCAACCCACCAAGAACCGTGAGGTTGAAGGGGTCGATGACGCGGCCCGGCTTCTTGACGTTTGCCGTCAACACACGGTGCAACTGAGCAAAGGTCGCCTCGACCTGCCCCAAGAGCCTCCCCACGTGATGGAGCACAATTTGTGGGCCGGCAATAGGCCGGGATCCACGCTCTTTTTTCCGGTTTCCGATTCGAGCGAGACCGGCCTGGCGCTGCTCGCGATGCTTGTGGGCGGCGGCTATTGGCTGTTCGACGACCGCGCGAACCAGACAGCCGGCAAGCTGGATCTCTTCTATCGTTCTGGGCTGCTCGATGAGTCCAAGAAGGTGCCCATATCGAACATCGAGCACACCTTGCTCACGAGCACGGCCTCCGAGCTCGCCATGATGTGCCACAACGCCGTGCTGGTCATGCAGGCCATGGGATTGGGCGGCTGGTTCTACAATGGATTGAGCCGCCTAAGCGTATTGGGTACTTGGGCGGACGACGGCATCCAGGGATTGGGTTTCCGCATCCAACGCGACGAGCGTTGGACCTTGCCCGATCCGGTTGGCTTGGACGGCCATTTCGAGACCTTGGGACCGCCCTATCAGGCCGATATGAGGGAAGCGGTCCAAGTGTTTGCTGACCGCAAATTTGGCCCAGGCGGCGCCTACGATCCTGGTGTCGCAGGCGCCTTCAGCGACACACCCGGCGTGAAGCGCAGTGTTACGCCTTACAGCGATGAGTTTCTCGATTGCATGGGCGTGATGACCCAGCACCTGCACGACGCCTATGGCAAGTTTCCCCCGACGATTCCCAGGGTGATCGTGATCGGATATGTGCAGGCGCAACACATTGACCTCGAGTTTTACGATAAGCACTACAAGCCCGGCGCGTATTTAGATACGCACGAACGGCACATGAAGACTTGGCACGCAGACGACTGATATATGCCGCAAGGCACGCATCGCGCACGACATCGGCAGCCCAAATGAAGTTCTATTCATCGTGGTACAGCCCCTTTGCTCAGCGTACCTGGTTGGCGCTTCTGCATAAGGGCGTCGAATTCGAGTACATCGAGGTCGACCCTTACGAAAAAACCGAAAGCTGGATACGCGTCTCGCGCGGCATGGGTCAGGTGCCCGTACTGGTCGACGACACGGGCAAAGGAGAACCGCATTCGGTACCTGGTTCCCTGCGAACCCTCGAATTCATCGATGAAGAATTCGCTAGCCAGGGCACGATGCTGTTCCCGGGCAATCCAGCAGGGCGCGCCGATATTCGCTTCTGGCTCGATTATTTCGAAAAGCATGTGATGCCGCACTTTTATGGATTTTTGACTTCGCCCCGAGACAGCGAACACGGCCAAGCGGCGCGCCAAAATATGGAAGACGGACTCGCCGTCCTTGCTGCGGCCATCCACACCCAAGGGCCATTTTTTTGGGGGAATAAGCCCTGCGCCATAGATTTGGCGTTGGCACCATTTGCATTGCGCTTCGAGATTCTGCTCCCCCATTATCGTGACTATATGCTTCCCGATAAGGACGGCGCCTGGCAGCGCTATCACGCGTGGTGGCAGGTCATGGCTCGCGATCCACATCTGCCGGCGACATACGGTGAGGGCGAGACTTACAAGGAGCGGCTTATCGACTTTTACCTGCCCTACAGCGAAGGCCGGGCGTAGCCAGAGCGACCGTAACAGTGTGCTCGTGGCTGGAAACGGACCTTGCAGAAGGCAGCTTGGGGAGTCTGGTTAGTTTGACTATGTTTGGCTCGATGGCGCATCGTGTCGGTGACGCCTGATATCCATGCAGCCACGGTTTCACGATCATCCGGATTCAGAACAAGACGAGGTACGTCCATGAGCTTGGCACAGAAGGCGCAGACCGACGCGGTCCGGACAGGATCATTCAGCTACTTGTCCGCTGCGACTGAGCACTCGCTCTATCGCAACGGAAAAGTGCTGACGCGCCGCGACCGAGACGGCAGCGACGACCACTGGGAAGGCGTCGACATGGAGAAATGGCAGATGCCGGTCCATGACGGGCGTGACATGGAGGGAGCCGAGCGCCGTACGCTCACCGCGAACGGCTTCGAAATGGTCACCCGCCCCATAGCCAATCCCGACATTGACTTTCTCGATCACGACCAGGTGGTGCGAGGCTACTACCCGCAATGCGCCGAGATCATCAAAGAGGCGACCGGCGCGAGCTTCGTCGCGGCCTTCGATCACAATGTGCGTTCGGCCAAGGGCAAGAAAAGCAAGCAACGCATTGAAGGCGGCCAACAGGTGCAGCCTCCAGCCCATATCGTGCATGGCGACTACACGCTGACCAGTGCGCCGGACAGGCTGCGCTATTTGGCGGGACCTCCGGGCAGCAATGACACTTTTGCCACGCAACTCTCAGATGGAGAGACCCTGCTCGATGCGGCCGACGTGGAGCGCGCCATCGACTCGGGGAGATTCGCGATCATCAATCTCTGGCGCAACATTGCGCACGAGCCGGTTGCCACCCATCCGCTGGCGCTCTGTGACGCGGCCAGCGTAAGCCCGGATGATTTGGTGGTCTTCGAGATCCACTACGCCGACCGGATTGGCGAGAATTATTTCGCGAAGCATTCGGACGAACATCAGTGGTACTTCTTCTCCGCGCTGAACCGCGACGAGGCTTTGCTGCTGAAGCAGTGGGATTCGTCTGGCGAATTGGCGCGCTCGAAGGGGGCGGAGGGGGATGCAGCCAGCGCGGACGCCCCCAGCACCTTCAGCTTCCACAGCGCCTTCAAGGACCCGACAACGCCACCCGATGCACCCGATCGCTGGAGCATCGAGGTGCGCTGCGCGGTGCTGTATAGTTAGCTCGTTCTCGACGAAGCGGCTTCGGTCCCAATTCGATCGAGCGCAAGTGGTCGAGACGATTAGGGAGGAGTACCAATGAAACTCTATTTCGATCCGATCACAGTGAATTGCCGCAAAGTCGTCGCAGGCCTCGACCTGATAGGCGCGGATTACGACGAGGAAAAGCTCAACTACTTCGCGGGCGATCACAAACAGCCGTCCTACACCAAGATCAATCCCAACGCCGAGTTGCCGGCTTTGCAGGACGATGGCATGACGCTTTGGGAGTCCAACGCGATCCTGGTCTATGCCAGTGAAAAGCTTGGGAATACGGACGCCTATCCGGCCGACCCCAAGATCCGGGCCGACATCACAAGGTGGAGCCTATGGGAAGCAAGCAAGTGGTTTCCCGCTTGCTATACCTATCTGGTCGAGAATGTCGTCAAGCCGATCCTCGACGACAAGCCCGACGAGGCGGTCCTCGCCGCGCACGCCCCGACATTCCACGCTGCAGCTTCTGTTTTGGAGAATGCGCTCGAGGGGCGCGAATGGCTCTGCGACGACCATGCCACCATCGCCGATGTCATTGTGGCCTCGCCAATGCATCTCCATCCCGTGCAGAAACTACCCCTTGATGACTATCCCAATATTCGGGGATGGATTGCGCGGGTCGAGGCACTGCCCAGCTGGAAGAAATCGGATCCGATCCCGCATATCCCCGAGGAGTATCTGGCCAAATTGGCCTAGGGGAGCGTCACCAGGCCGCCGGAGGTGACAATCGTCTGGCCGGATATGAAGCTCGCGGCATCGCTCAACAGAAAATAGGCGAGTTCCGCCACGTCGTCGGGAACTCCCGTGCGGCGCGCCGGTGTGCGGGCAATGATTTGCTCACGCAAGTCGTCGGGCAGCCCGCTAGTCATGTCGGTGTCGATCAGGCCCGGCGCTATGCAGTTCACGCGAATTGCAGGCCCGAACGCCATAGCGCAATTGCGGGAAAATCCGATGACAGCCGACTTCGCTGTGCCGTAGGCAATCAGGCGGTCATGGCGAATGACGCTCGGAGCCACCCCATTGATCGAGGACATGCAGACGATGCGGCCATAGTCCCGGGCCCGCATACTGTCCTTGGCGCGCCACACGCAATGAAACGTGCCGTCGACATTCACCGCCAGAGTCCGCCGCCAAAGCTCGAGCGGCATTTCGACATCGTCTTCGAAGGACGCCATGCCCGCATTGGCGACAAGCAGGTCCACGGGACCCCGGTCCGATTCGATCGCGTCATACATGGCGCTGGTCGCTTCATGGGACGAAACATCGGCCTGGTAGATTTGGCCGTCGCCCCCCGCTGCCCTCACTTGCTCGAGCGTATCCTCCGCGGCTTCGGCGTTGGAGGCATAATTGACCGCGACCCATGCTCCGGTCTTGGCGAGGCGCAGACAGATCGCCCGGCCAATGCCGCGCGAGCCTCCGGTGACCAGGGCGACGCGCCCATCGAATTCCTTTGCGGCCATGATTGGATCTCCCTCGATTGGCGACGAATCTTGGCTTCAGGCGTTTCGCGGCATGTTAACTGGAAAGTGGTGCGGGCATTAGACAGCAATGCGGCATTTGCCGCTGTCAGACCAATGGCTGCAGTCGCCGTCGCCGGTAGCGTCACCTGCGCGATTGATTCCTCCGCCGGCCAGGCTCAGCCCGCATAGAGCGCGCTAGCCAAGCCGATGGCGCCGACCAGGATTAGGCTGAGCGCCCAGACGATGTCGAGATTGAACCAGCTCTTGGAGATGAACGTCAGGCCGAACCACTCGAAGACGAAGAATGCGATCACCCCGCCGCTGAGGAACATGGCAATGGTGTGCACTACCGCGACGGAAAGGGCGGTGAAAAGACCGCCGCCCAGCATTGCCGCCTGGGCACCGTGTTCGGCGTGGGGACCTTCCGCGCCGTTCATGCCGAGATAGATCGGCACCAGCATCAGGCCGGCGCCGTGCGCCATCGCCACCGCGAAGGACCACAGAGCAAGTTGAGTCGGCTTGATCCGGGCGAGAAACCTGGGATGGCGGCGATTAATCAGCAGGTAGATGCCGACCGCGATCACGAGAATGCCAGCGCCAATTCGGATTTCTCGCTGCCATTCGATCAGCAGCGTCAACATGGCGAACGGCAGCAGGATGCCGAGCATGGCGAGGAAATGGCCCGTGGCCAGCGGACCGAGCGCGCCGATGACGTCGCGCCGACCATTGCCCATCAGGCCGGCGGAGACGGCCAGAGGCCACCCCATGCCCGGATTTATGCCGTGATAGAGGCCGCTAACAACGACGGCCAGCCAAAGGCTGGCCGTCGTCCAGTCAGTGAAGTCCAAAGGTCAGACGGACGGGTAACAGAACGAATCTGTCGAACAGTCGCCGCCTTCCAGCCGGATCTGATGACTGCGGTAGCCCTTGGGGAACTCGACCCAGAATTTCTCGTCGAGCTTCAGGCCGCCATCCTTGCCGACATCGGCCTTGACCATCGCCCCACCGCGCTCGCCCGGGTAGAACTGGTCATCCCAGGTCGAATAGAGCGAGTTGGTCCAATAGACGCGCTTGCCGTCGCGGCTGATTTCGACCATCTGCGGGCCATAGCCGAAGGTGCCGCCGCTTGGGTGCTTGGTCTTCTTGACGATGCCACCGATTTCGACCTTGCCGGCCAGGACCGGGCTCATCGGATTGGTGACGTCGTACTGATGCATCTCGCCGGTTCCCCAACATGCGACGTAGAGGAAACGGTCGTCGAGCGAAAGGTCGATATCGGTTATCAACGGCGGAACGGCCGAGAAACCCTTCAGCAGATCGGGCAGATCGTCGGGGTCGGCCGGCTGCGGGTCGATCGTGATCGTCTTCTGGGCATCGAAGGTACCGTCTTCATTCCGCCACCAGGTGAAGATCGCGCCCTGCAGATTGGTGGTGTCCACCACCACGCCACAGAACCCGAATTCCTTGGCCGGATCGTGCGCGGGCCGGATCTCCAACGCCATCTGATGGTTCTCACCTAGGTCGATGGTCTGTACGTTCTTGCGTTCGCGCAGGTTCCAGAAATGCAGGCGATGGCCATATTTGTTGGAGAGCAGATCTTCCGGCACGATGCCATTTTCGAACTGCGGCGGCAGGCCCCATTCGCTGGAGACCATGTAGTCGCGCGGCAGGTTCCACCAATAGTCATAGTGCTTTTCCTGCGGGCCGCGGTCGATCTCGTAGCGGCCAAGAATGTCGAAGGTCTCGCAGTCCATGATGAAGATGCCTGGAGGGCCATCGGTGCCGTCCTTGCCGCCACCGCCGAGCGTCGAGACATAGATGCCCTCGGGCCCGCAATGAATGGTATGGGGCCTGGAATAGCCGGTCTTTTCGAAGACTTCCTCGGGCTCGATGATCTTGTGGATCTTCGCCTTGGTCGGTCCGCCTTTGGTGTCGATCACATAGATGCGCGACGAGCGGATGCCTGGAATAATCAGGAAGCGGCGTTCGAGAAAGGCGTGCCCAGTTAGTGGCGAGAGCGCCGAAGAGCATGCATTCCAACCGAAATGATGAAACTCGTCGCCCTTATTGGGCATCATGACCGTGTGAACAATCTTGCCGAACTCTTTCGACTTGGGGTTCACATCGACGACAGCCAGCCCGTCTGGCTGGGAAAAATCCGGGGACAACATCAGCGTATACGCATAGGTCTCAACCGGCGCCTCCATCGCAAGTTTTGCGGTGGCATGAAATGTTGGATCTGGTCTTACGTTCACTTTTCACTCTCCCTAGCAATTTACTTTATCTATTCTACAAATCGGCTTGCTGCCGTTGTTTTTACGTGAATTTGCCGTGACAATTTCGATTGTCCACCGGCAAGTTCGAGGCGCCATGATTGTCCGCGCTGCTAACCCGCAACGCGGCAGCGAACAATTCCACGATTGGCAGGAATCTGCAATCACATACTCATGATGGCAGAGATCGGCAAACAGATACTAATCAGCAGGAATTGACCGCCCATATTTTGCTCAAGTGGGGTTTCGGCGCGCCGATTGACACGGGCGGGAAGCGTTCATTCGACGAAAGTATTGAGGTCACCGAGCGTCATGCCGTTCGTTGCGCGCCGCTATTGTCGGGTGCTTGAAGGAATGTCCGGCGATGACACGGCCCCAAGCCAAATCCGTCGGCGCCTCAAACGACATCGTTGGGGGTTCAAAGTCAGGCCACATTGATTATGTAACGCCTAACCAAGCTGGGATCTGGGCGCTCGCGCCCGCCGGTCGCCCTAGTGCAGGTTTGGACGAACCGGCACCGCTCCAAAAACTTCGACGCTAGCCCATTTGTAGGTCTGCCGACGGCTGGCGGTTTCGAGCGACTCCGCCAAGCAGAAGCTGCGGAGCTGATCCCATAACAATCAAATCCATGCCCGACGAGGAAACGCCAACGTGAACCAAGATATTGAACTAGCTTATCCGGATCAGAACTACCGCGAAGTGGAGCGGATGTTCCACGAGCTCGTGCCCAACGCCATTAATGAATTCGGAGAGACGTCACAATACGCCCGTCTGTTCAAGTACCTGGCTCCGCGTATTCGGGAGTCGGCCGAGAAGGATCAGCTGTCCGGTGTTGCGTTTGACGACAGGTTGCGGGAGGCCGAGCAAGTCATCGATGACTTAGCCATCGCGCTTCAGGCCAATGTAGAGGAACCGGCGCTTGGCGCTATTTGGTCGCCGCCTGGTCTGGATCAGCTGCAGTTCGGCGGGGAAGAGCTGAATTCGCACGGTTGGAGAGGCGCTAGCCCGGTCGATACTTCCCTGCTGGAGAAGGCAACGGCCGCGTATCTCGAGCGGCCCTGGATGCAGCTCAACTATTTGGATTGGTGCGTCCTGAACGGTTACATCGTCGACGATCTGGCGCGGCTTGGCGGCGGTATCAGGTCCCCCGAACCCGCTGGCCGGGTCGATTGGAGCTATCTGTTTTCCAGCGGCGACGTGCCCAAGCAGATATTTTGGCAAACCGCGTTCGGGGTTTCCAAGTTCCTGATCCGCTGGCTCCTGATGCCATTTGCCATTGCCGCTATTTACTATTTGGAATCGCGGGAAGTGGGTATCTGGATGGCGGCGCTCTATACGGTCTATCTCGTCGTCCACCTCGCATTCGCGCCGACGGGCGGCTCGAACCGCAATGCTCTCCTAAAATTCTTAGATAGTCGCAAAAGGCTCGACGACCTCACGAGAATCTACCGGAACAGCTCAGCCGATGTGATTCACCCCTCACGGCTCCGCGACCTCATCGACAGCGCCGTGGCCGGCGGGGCCGTATTCAAGCCGGCGGTCTATTCGATTTTGGACCGCGCAATTGCCCGCGATCCCAATGTTCTTGCCATAGAGGACGTCAGTTAGCTTTGAGCCTCTGCCGCTGCCCGGTCGGCGGGCTCGGGCTGGCGGTAGCGCCAGAGCGCGACGTTGACCTCGCCGCCCAGGATCAGGATTGCCGCCATCAGATAGAGGAAGATCTGGGCGGTGATGATGCCCGCAAGGCCCGCATACATGACGCTGTAGTGGGAAAAGCTTCGGAGATAGAAGGCGAATAGGCTGGCGGCCGCGATCCACGCGATCAGGGTTGCGAGCACGCCTGGCCAAATCTCGGAGAATGGCCGCCGTCCGGCCGGCAGCCAAATATGGCAGGCCAGAATGAGCGACCCCAGTGCCGCGATCAGTATCGCAAACCGGAGAACGCGCCAGAGCACGTCAAAGGTCCCGGGATCAGGAAGCGAACTCTCGGCAATCCCGGCTATGTAAGGTGCGACTACAAGAAAAAACGAAATCACAACCAGCAGCACCGCCCCGAAGACTACCACCAGCAGGCTTTGCACCCTCCGGTGCAGGAAGGAGCGGGTCTCTTTGATCCGGTAGGCGCGATTGAGTGCCTTGCGCACGACCTCGATGCCGTTGGATGCAAAGAAAACGGTCAAGGCGATGCCTACGCTCAGGAAACCGGGGTGGCGCTGGGTCAGGGCCGCGTGAACCTGTTTGACGATCGGTTCGGCGATATCCGCGGGCCAAGCCTCAAACACGAGATCCACGATATCGGTGGCTTGGTCGTGGTAACCCAGGAATCCCGCGAGTGACGTGGCGAATAGCAGGAACGGGAACACCGCCATGACCATCGAGAGAGCGACGCGGGCAGCCAGGGCCGAGCCATCGCCGTTCATGAAATGGGTGACCGCGTCGATAACCACCCGTATCGCAATGGCAATCATTGCCGCTCGCCCTCACCCAAAATAGCGCCGATGGCGTGAAGGTGTGGCCGCTGATTGCGGCCACGCTTCCGCTATTCGTGCTCGCTAGTTTACCAGGTGAATTGCGCTCCGCCACGGCCCGCGACGACGCCGGCCGCCGCGTAATCTTCGAACTCCGACCAGCCCCAGCCGACGGCGCCATCGATTGCCAGCCGGTCTCCCTCGCTGAAGAGGTTGCGGGCGATGACGCCGATGGCGCTGGCGCCGACCGCGTTTGCGCCGTTTTCGAAGGCGTCGAAACCGCCCCAGCCGACCCGGATGCCGAAATTATCACCGGTTGCAAGCTCTGGCGTCTCCACCGCCATCGACACCGCGACACCTGCCTGCAAGGTGGCGATGGCGTTGAATACGTCGCCACCATCTGTGGCAAGATTGCCGGAGGCGTCGGCGGTCGCCAGTTGTAGCAGCCCGCTCTGGCGGCTGCGGCTGAGCTCCGAGGTGATGCCGGGCATGGTGTAAGTTTGGGCCGTGGTACCGAACACCATTTGATTGTCGAACACGGTCTGGGCGCCGGCGCCGATGGCCGACGAATTTGTGTGTGCGGACGCAACCTGGGTGTTGGTGCCGACGGCGAGTGAGTTTGCTGCCGCTGCATTGGACTCTTGACCGAAGGCGGCCGCGTTAGCGGCGCTGGCGACGGAGGCCGCGCCCACGGCAACCGAACTCGACCCCGAAGCAGCGGACAATTGGCCAACGGCAATAGCGGCGACTGCCTGGGTGCTTGCGAAGCTACCCATGGCGATGCCGTCAATTGCCGCTGCTCCTGCGAGCGCGCTGCGGCCCTCGGCGATCGATCCGGCCGCATTGGCAATGGCGTTGTCACCAATCGCCGTCGACTGGAACCCAAGCCCCTGGGCCGCGTCGCCCATGGCGATGGATTCGGTCCCGTCGGAAAACGCGGTGTTGCCGATGGCGATGCCGCGCAGGCCGTTGGTGTTGGCGGTGGTGCCCATGGCGATTCCGTCGATCGCAGTAACGGTCGTCACTGCTCCATCACCCTGGGCGATCGAGCGCAACCCGTTGGCGGTTGCCACATCACCGATGGCGATGGTTTGGTCGGCCACGGCGCTCGCCGTGTCGCCCATGGCGATGGAAGAGACGCCATTGGCGTTCGCCGCCGTGCCAACCGCAATGCCGTCTTCTGCGGTAACGGTCGTGATCGCGCCGTCGCCCTGGGCGATCGAGCGCAACCCGTTGGCGGTCGCCACATCACCGATAGCGATTGTTTGGTCGGCCACCGCGCTCGCCGTGTCGCCCATGGCGATGGAAGAGACGCCATTGGCGTTCGCCGCCGTGCCAACCGCGATGCCGTCTTCTGCGGTAACGGTCGTGATCGCGCCGTCGCCCTGGGCGATCGAGCGCAACCCGTTGGCGGTTGCCACGTCACCGATGGCGATTGTTTGGTCGGCCACCG
>Ga0315336_1004509_pt1 | contig 16394 bp, 13 predicted proteins | sample ASW5metaG_FD_204512 | JGI IMG/M metagenome (GOLD analysis project Ga0315336, IMG submission 204512) | Ammonia-oxidizing marine archaeal communities from Monterey Bay, California, United States - ASW #5 | ecosystem: Environmental > Aquatic > Marine > Intertidal zone | place: USA: California...
CACCCAAAAGCGACCACATGGCCATTTCAAAAGCCCCGGTATCGGACGCCGGAACGATTCCGATGTGATGCCCGTCCGGCACCCCCAATACTTCGCGGGTTCGGTCTATGGCCGCCGCCAGTTTGGTTTTACCGGGTTTCGAGCGGTGAGAGCGCCCCACCAGGGCATTGCCCAAAGCATCCGTCGACCAACCCGGTCGTTTCGCACAAGGACCGGACGAGAAATTCGGATTTGCGGGGCGCACCGAAGGCATTTGGGCTGCATCGGCGCTGGTCGCGGTCGACATAAGAGCTTCCCCTTAAAGTGGCTGATACCGTCATGAAAACGGCAAAATCGCCGCGGATACTAGGCGGGGAGGCGGTATTGTCAATGACTCATTCGACCGGACGGTCTGGACGTTTGCGGATGATCCCACTTGATGGTGATTTGACAAAAAAAGGGCGCGAACCGGCAGCCCAGTCCGCGCCCCGTATTTACCTAAAAGGCTACTCGGCAGCGGCCTGTTCGGCACTGTCCGCCGCACGCCCGCCACGCAACAATCGCCCGGGCAAGGTGTCGCTGGCGCTGAGCATGTCTTTGTCGCCTTGGCGCAGTAATGTGCCGTTCACAACCACGGCTTCAATACCGTCGGCTTTGGAAATTAGCCGATCGGCACCACCCGGTAGGTCGTGGACCCGCTCCAGCCCTTGTGCACCCACGGTATCCGCATCGAACACCACCACGTCAGCGGGCACACCCACCGCCAAACGGCCGCGATCTGTAATACCGAACACATCGGCTGCCTGAGAAGTTAGCCGCTTAACAGCATATTCAAGGGTGAGCGCGCCTTTTTCCCGCACCCAGTGACCCAGCATATATGTGGCGAAGCACGCATCGCACAATTGGCTAGCATGTGCGCCAGCATCCGAAAGTCCCAAGACCGTGCAGTCGTCTTTCAGCAATGGCTCCACATGATCTTCGTTGTGATTGGCAACCGGGGTCCGGAAGCGCGCCTTGAGATCGGTTTCCAGCGACATATCCAGCATGAGGTCAAGAGGATCAACCCCGCGTTCCGCCGCCACGTCCCAAATCAGCCTTTCTTCGAGGCTTGGGTCGGGCGGGTAAAATGAAATCACCGTCTTGGGCCAGCCGCTAGCGACCAGGAAGCTGCTACCAGGCTGTAACTTCTTCTTGAACGCTTCGCGGAAATCGGGATCCCGGTAGATTTCCTTTTTACCTTCATTATCGGCCTGGGACACAGGCCGGAACATGGACATGCTCTCGTAAAGGAAGGGCTCCGCAAAGTGCATTTCAAAATTCAGCGCGCGCGGTGTTACTTGCGGGTAGACACCTAGGCCTTCATCCCTCAATTCGTGTGCTTTCGCAATTTGTTCGTCATGATTTTTGCCGCCGAGGGAAAGCCCAGTTAACAAAGCAGTCCAAGTTACGTTCCTGCCTGTTTCCCTGGCCATCTGCGCAAATTCGTCCTGCAATACGTCAGAGCCAATCGTCACCTGAATGAGACCTTGCTCCTTTTCGCCCAAAACCCGTGCGAGGGGCATAATTTCGTCTTCGAAATTCGACGCGCGGCTGGGGACGGGTTTGCCCTTGGCGCCCACGTGCGTTGGTGACTTTGAGGTGGCAAATCCGAGCGCACCCGCGTCCAAAGCTTCACCGACAATCTCGCGCATGCTTTCGATTTCGGCCGAGGTAGCCTCGCGCTCGGTCGAATCGTCCCCCATCACGTACATACGCAGTGGCGTGTGACCTAACAGGACACCCACATTGATGGCAGCACCTTGTTTTTCAACCGCATCCATATATTCGGGGAAGGATTCAAAAGGCCAATCGCGACCAAGACCTGCTTCCAGCGCGTCCATGCTCATGCCTTCGACCTTTTCGAGGGTCCGCATGATGGTTTCGCGATGCTCAGGCCGAGTGGGCGCAACGCCAAAACCGCAGTTGCCGAGAACCACTGTGGTCACCCCATGCCAAGGGGAGATCGTCAGCATTCTGTCCCACAAAATCTGTGCATCATAGTGAGTGTGTGCGTCAACGAACCCAGGCGACACAATTTTGCCCGTCGCATCAATTTCCTGTGCTGCCGCGCCAGGCGCGTCACCAAGGGCTACGACCACGCCATCTTTGATGCCGACATCACCGTCATATCGGTCTGCGCCAGTGCCGTCGACGATCGTGCCGCCTGTAATTTTCAGATCGTAATCCATTTGTGCGCCCTCCTAAGGCCCGCCAGGCAATCCCAGCTACTTTCAGTCGTCAGTCAAATTTCAAATTGTAGAGATCCGCAACGTTATCGCGCAGGACCCAATCAATTTCCTGCTTGGTCAGGTTTTTGGTGTGTTTGGCCAGCAATTCCTGCGAATGCGGCCAAGTGGAATCACTGTGCGGAAAGTCGTTCGCCCACATCAGCCGCTTCACGTTCATCAGATCCTTGGTCGCGAACGCGACCCAATCATCTTGAAAGGTTAGGTAAATGTTTTCGCGAAAATAGTCGCTGGGCATGCGATCCAATTTGGGCGCCTTCATCCAATACCGGTGACGGTCGTAGGCGTGGTCCATGCGATACATGAAATGCGGCACCCAACCGGCATCAGCCTCGACACATACGATCTTGAGATCCGGAAACCGGTCAAACACACCGCCGAAAATAAAAGTACCCATAATGTCCTGGCAACCGCGGATGATTGCCTGGAAGCCGTTGATCTTGGGACCCCGTTGGACGGTCAGGTCGTCGGCCTTGGACGTCAGAATGTGAAACGACAGTGGAAGATCCAATTCCAAAGCCAGGTCCCACACCGGGTCGTACATGGGATGGTCGAAATCCTCCTCCGCGGGGTTGCCCGCCAGCATAACGCCGGCAAACCCAAGCTCTTTGATGTCACGTAGATCCTGCAGAGTTTCCTCGACCGATGACATGGCGGATTGACCAAGGCCGATCAGACGCTTGGGGTCTTCGGCGCAGTATTCGGCCAGCCACCGGTTATAGGCCTGAAAACACGCCCGCTTGAAGGCATAATCTGGATGATTGCAAATCATCATGCCGACAGTTGGGTAAATGATCTCGGCCGCGACGCCGTCCAGTTCCTGATCGGCGATCCGGTACTTCGGGTCCCAGCCGCTGCGCGGTAAGTCCTCAAACTTGGCGCCGCTGATCCGCAGCTTTTTTGGATCTTTTCCCGCCGCAGCAACCAAACCCATGGGCACCGGCCGTTCTAAGCCTTCGATGACAAAAATATCGCCGTATTTCGGATGACTCGTGATAGTCGGTGCCCGATCCCGAAATTCCGGATCAATATAATCGGTGTAGCAGTTCGCCGGTTCGGTTATATGAGAATCCGCTGAAATCGCACGGTCATAAAACATACTGTCGTTCCTATTCGACCGGCAGATTGTAAAGCTCGGCCACGTTGGTGCGCGTGATCCAGTCACGTTCCTCGGCTGTCAGGTGTTTGGTCTGTTCGTCCAATACGGTCTGTGAATCCGGCCATGTGGAGTCACTGTGCGGAAAATCACTGGCCCAGCACAAACGCTTCGGGTTCATCATGTTCAAAGATTGGAACGCTGTCGCGTCATCCTGAAACGTGAACCAGATATTTTCGCGGATGTACTCACTGGGCAGGCGTGAAATTTGACGCGCTTCCATCCAATAGCCGTGACGTTCGAAAAAGTGATCCGACCGATACATGTAATGGGGGACCCAGCCGGCATCCGCCTCAGCACAGACCAATTTAAGTTTGGGGTGCCGCTCGAATACACCACCCAAAGTGAAAAGACCGACGATGTCCTGACAGCTGCGGATAATATTCAAGAAGCCGTTCAGCTTATTGCCACGGGTCGAATCCAGTACTGTTTGGATCTCGCCCCGTTTGGACGTAAGGATGTGGAACGAGAGGGGCAATTCCAGATCTGCCGCGCACTCCCACAAGGGGTCATACATGGGGTGATCGTAGTCCTCGACCTGTGGGTCGCCTGGCATCATGATGCCGACAAAGCCCATCTCCTTGGCTTTCTCGAAATCTTTTATAGACTGCTCGACCGATACAATCGCGGATTGGGCTAGGCCATAAACACGATCTGGGGCATCCGCGCAAAACTCGGCCAACCAACGGTTATAGGCCTCGAAACAAGCGTGCTTGTAATTCCAGTCCGGGTGGCTGCAAAGAGCCATGCCAACACTTGCGTATATGATTTCAGCCGCGACGCCGTCACGGTCCTGATCGCCCGCACGTAATTTTGCATCCCAACCGCTGCGATGCAGTTCAGAAAACTTGGTGCCCACCGGTGACAGTTTTTGCGCATCAATCCCAGCAGCAGCCACCAATGACAAAGGAATGGTCGCCTCCATGCCGGGTATGACGTAACGCTCCCCGCCATGGTCATCTGGCGCCACAAACGGTGCATCATCCCGATACTTAGGATCGATGAAATCTTTGTAGCAATTCGGCGGCTCGGTAATGTGCGAATCTGCGGATATAGCGCCTTGAATCATTTTACCCCCCAAGGTTCAATGGCTAGCGATGTTCACATTAGTCTAATTAACGACTGTTCGGGACTCAACACTGGTGGTACGGCCTGACCCGATCCGGAAGCCTCCTGGCTCGGAAAACCGATTGCGGTCAGCAAGTTAGAGAGCCCCTAACCCATTGTAATTAGGCCCAATCTAATCAAACCGATCGTTTAAGTTCACTAATTAATTCTCGCTCGGGACGGAGAGTTTATTTGGCCGCTAGTACTCAATTTGATCGAAAACTTCATAACTTCGGAGGAGGAACGAGCCGTATCCTCTGCGAATCCTAAACCACGATAAAGAGCTTGGGCCTCGACCATGCGGGGCAAAGTTTCCAAAACAACAGTCTCGTAACCCAAGCGGCGCGCATCCGCGAGAAGCCTGACAGCAAGGTCTCGGCCAACACCTAGCCCCCTAGCCCGGGGCTGAACGTAAAGGCGCTTCATCTCTGCCATCTTAGGCCCGGCTTCAACGAGGCCTACGACTCCCACCGCATGCGCACCTGTTCGCGCGATCAGGAGGGTTCCGGCAGGCGCAAGATAGGGACCGGGAAAGTCGGCCATCTCCTGATCGAAATTGCCAAAACAGGTGTCGTAATCGAGTGCCTCGGCATATTCGACGAACAATGCGCGGGCAGCCTCTATATCCTCGCAGCTGATCGCGGGTCGTACTTCGATTGCAGATAGTGCCTTGGTCACGCTGACTCCTCCGGCTCGAAGGGTGGGATATTGTGGCTATGATTTAGGGGACCGTGACCCCGGCCAAGCCCGGGCGCCGATTGGATTGCAGCCCGCACATAGGCGCGCGCCCGTTCTATTGCCGGCCCTAAGCTTTGGCCTTGGGCAAGGCCGGCGGCCACAGCACTGGCCAATGTACACCCGGTGCCATGGGTACTGGTGGTTTCGATCCGCGCCGCGGATAATGTATCGATCCCCCGATCGGTCACCAGGTAATCTATGACCATGTCACCGGGGATATCGCCCCCCGTCGTCAGCACTGCCGTGGGGCCGGTTGCCAAAATGGCCTGGGCCGCGGCCATTATGCCCACTGGGTTATCAGTTGGCAGGCCCGTAAGTGCACCGGCTTCGGCGGCGTTTGGGGTCACCAGTTGAGCCCGTGGAATAAGCTCCTTCATTAAGGCGTCAATCCCACGGCGATCGAGCAAACGATCACCACTGGTTGCCACCATTACCGGGTCGATGACCAAAGGAATGCGGCTCGATCGGTCTAATACCCCCGCGACCGCCTTTACAACATCGGCACTACCCAGCATACCAAGCTTGATAACGTCGGCGCCGATATCGTCCAGTACCGCCAGCATTTGGTCCGCAACGATACCGGGGGGGATAGGTTGAATACTGGCAACGCCGGTTGTCGATTGGACCGTCACAGCTGTGATCGCCGTAGCACCATAGGCGCCCAGCGCGGTTACGGTTTTCAAGTCCGCTTGAATGCCGGCTCCGCCCGAGCTGTCGGACCCGGCGACGATGAGGACCCGGCCCGTCACCCCACCGCTTGTTCCACTGCGGCCACAACTTGGGCAACAACGTCGCGCACAAGCAGGGCATCTTCGGCCTCGGCCATCACCCGGATCAGCGGCTCGGTTCCCGACTTGCGGATCACAAGACGGCCTTGATCACCCAACCTTTCCTCGGACGCCTTAATAGCGGATTTAACGGCTTCGTCTTCGAGTGGCTGAGCCCCATTTTGATAACGCACATTCTCCAGCAACTGTGGATACGGCTGGAAGGTGCGGCAAACTTCGCTGGCCCGGCGTTTGGTTTGCGCCAATACACTTAGGACCTCCAACGCTGCGATCAGGCCGTCTCCGGTCGTCGTATAGTCGCTTAGAACAATATGACCTGACTGCTCGCCGCCCATATTGAAGCCATGATCGCGCATGTGTTCAACCACATAGCGGTCACCCACGCTGGTGCGGATAAGGGAAAGGCCGCGCTTTTCCAGATGCTTTTCCAGGCCAAGATTTGACATAACGGTTGCGACAATGCCGCCACCACGCAGCCGGCCACTGGTATGCCAGGATTCAGCCACACAGGCCATAAGCTGATCGCCGTCCAGTACTTCGCCGGCTTCATCCGCCATAATCACGCGGTCCGCATCGCCATCCAAGGCGATACCCACGTCAGCACTTCGCTTTACCACTTCCTCTTGCATGCGCGTGGTCGCGGTGGAGCCGCAATCTTGGTTGATGTTGAAGCCATCAGGGTTGACGCCGATGGGTATTACATCCGCTCCCAATTCCCACAGGACAGTTGGCGCAACCTTATAGGCCGCCCCATGGGCACAATCGACGACGACCCTAAGGCCGTCCAAAGTGAGGCCACTGGGAACAGTGTTTTTGACAAACTCGATGTAGCGACCCGCCGCATCGTCAAGCCGCTGGGCGCGGCCGAGCAACACCGGTGGCACGGGCTTCGCATCATGGCCGTTGTCCATGTGCTGTTCAATCGCCGTTTCGACCTCGTCCGACAGCTTGTAGCCATCAGGACCAAATAATTTAATACCGTTATCTTCGAAGGGATTGTGAGAAGCCGATATCATCACCCCCAAATCTGCCCGCAAGGACGGGGTTAGCATCGCAACGGCCGGGGTCGGCAAGGGACCGACCAAAATTACGTCCATCCCGGCCGAAACAAACCCTGCTGTTAATGCAGGCTCGATCATGTACCCGGAAAGCCGCGTATCCTTACCGATCACGACCCGGTGGCGATGATCCCCACGGGTAAAGTAACGGCCTGCCGCGCGACCCACACGCAGTGCGATCTCCGCCGTCATCGGGTCGGTATTGGCCTGGCCCCGAATGCCATCTGTTCCAAAATATTTTCGTGCCATAGGGCTGCTGCCGTTCGAACTTCAATTCAGGGCTGGGTTTACCCGGGAGCCTGATGGATCAAGATACACAATTTATTACGACATTCGTTGATCTGGAAGCTCAATTTCTACCATCAACAGCAATCGAGACATCCATTGCCTGTCGCGTTGCCGCAACATCGTGGACACGAACCATATTGGCGCCCCGCCGAACCGCACCAAGAGCCGCCGCAAGCGAGCCTGGCAAGCGGCTTTCGGGCTTGAGGCTACCGGAAATCGCACCAATAAATGACTTACGCGAGGCACCGATCAGTACCGGACAGCCGAGCCCCTGAAACAAAGCCAAATTCGCCATAAGCCGCAGATTATGCTCCAACGATTTCCCGAACCCTAGCCCGGGGTCTACGATCAACCGCTCGCGGGGAATACCGGCTGCCATTGACGCTTCTATTCGTTGTTCCAGTTCATCGAATACATCCAGCAATACATCGGTATAAATTGGATCGTCCTGCATGTCCTGAGGGGTGCCGCGCATGTGATTGAGGATGACAGCCGCGCCGGAAGCAGCTGCCGCGCTCAAGCTGTCAGGATCGCCTGATAGAGCAGACACATCGTTGATAATCGTTGCCCCCGCGCTGATCGCGGCTGTCATTACTTTTGCACGGCGGGTATCGACCGAGATCGGCACGCCCAAGTCTTTGAGCGCCGAAATAACCGGCAAAACTCGGTCGCACTCTTCCTCGGGATCCACGTAAGCGGCACCGGGTCGGGTCGACTCGCCGCCAATATCAATCAAATCAGCACTAGCTTCTATCTGGTGTCGGCCATGCGCGATGGCGACCTCTGGATTACCCGCGACGCCATCGCCCGAAAAGCTGTCAGGCGTGACGTTGACAACACCCATCACCTTGGGGTGGTCGAACGAAAGCTTTGTGCCGCCCAATTGAAACGGCGCACGGGGGCCACAAGTTCGCGCGATCAGGGCCGACAATTCCGGGTCTGGGGAAGATTGCACGAGTTCGCGGGCCGACACTGTCTCCTGACTGATGGTACCGTGATGGTCACGGCGAAGGATTTCGCCGCAAGTGAAGGCGATGCCGGAACATGCGACTGGCAAGGCATCACCTGCTGATATGGCCGCTGCCGCCGCAGGTCCATAAACAAATCCCAGAGGATTTAGGTAAGCACGCGCGGGTGCAGCCGCAGTCATAGCGACACTCTATCCGTGGCTATTGGTCAGCCTGATCAGGAGCTCGGTTGCGGATGGGGACTTGGGCCGCCGTGCCCTTCTTCGGGCCCTTCGGTGGGTCCGCTTGCGGGGACTGAAGACGACGAATTATCACTATCCAGCGGGGGATCGTCCTCTTCCGGGCGATGGATCGATTCACCCTTAAGCAAAGCCGCAATATCCTCGCCGCTCAAGGTTTCATACTCCAGCAGTGCCTTCGCGACGTCGTGCAGCTGACCTTCGTTGTCACTCAAGATTTTCCTGGCCCTCTCGTACGCAACGTCCACGATCTCGCGAATCTCGATATCGATGATGCGCGCTGTTTCTTCAGACAAATTTTGTGTCCGGGTCACCGAATGGCCGAGGAAAACTTCTTCCTCGTTTTCGCCATAAGACAAGGGGCCCAGTTTATCGCTCATGCCATAGCGCGTGACCATGCCGCGCGCGAGCTTGGTGGCCATTTCAATATCTTGCGACGCGCCGGAAGTCACTTTGTCGTAGCCAAACACCATTTCTTCCGCCAGCCGACCACCCATGGCAACACAGATATCGGTTTCCATTTTTTCCCGCGAGACTGAAAGCTGGTCGCGCTCGGGCAGGCGCATGACCATGCCGAGAGCCCGTCCACGCGGGATAATGGTCGCCTTGTGAATGGGATCTGATGCCGGACAATGGGCAGCAACAAGCGCGTGGCCACCTTCGTGATAGGCCGTCAGTTTCTTTTCGTCCTCGGACATCACCATGGAGCGGCGCTCGGCCCCCATCATGACCTTATCTTTAGCTTCCTCAAGCTCGGCCATACCAACAGCCCGGCGACCCTTACGCGCGGCCAAAAGGGCCGCCTCGTTCACCAGATTAGCCAAATCAGCGCCCGAGAATCCCGGCGTGCCGCGCGCGATGACGCGCGGATTGACGTCTGTCGACAAGGCAACTTTGCGCATGTGAACCTTGAGGATTTTTTCGCGGCCAATGATATCGGGATTAGGCACAACAACCTGACGGTCGAAGCGGCCGGGCCGCAATAGTGCCGGGTCCAAAACATCGGGCCGGTTGGTCGCGGCAATCAAAATCACGCCTTCATTGGATTCGAAACCATCCATTTCGACCAGTAACTGGTTCAGGGTCTGTTCGCGCTCGTCATTACCACCGCCAAGACCCGCGCCCCGATGACGGCCGACCGCATCAATTTCGTCGATAAAGATGATGCACGGCGCGTTCTTTTTTGCCTGCTCGAACATGTCGCGCACTCGGCTTGCGCCCACGCCAACAAACATTTCGACAAAGTCTGAGCCCGAAATGGTGAAGAAGGGTACATTGGCTTCACCTGCAATCGCGCGTGCGAGCAAGGTTTTACCCGTACCCGGGGGACCAACCAACAGTGCACCCTTGGGAATGCGTCCGCCTAGCCTTTGAAATTTTTGTGGTGCTTTCAGAAATTCGACGATTTCCTCAAGCTCTTCCTTTGCCTCGTCAATACCAGCGACATCGTCAAACGTGATCCGGCCATGGCTTTCGGTCAGAAGGCGGGCCTTGGATTTACCGAATCCCAAAGCTTTGCCGCCCCCGGACTGCATCTGGCGCATGAAAAAGATCCATACGCCGATGAGTAGCAGCATGGGGAACCAAGAGATCAGGACACCAAAAATGCTTGGAACATTGTCTTCCGCGGGGGCCGCACTAATGCGCACGCCGCGATCCTGCAATCGCTGAACCAGGGTTGGATCGTTCGGCATATAGGTGCTGAAAGAACGGCCATCGGAATAGTGGCCACTGATGGACTGGCCTTGAATGGTCACTTCAACCACATTGCCGGCTTCGACCTCAGCAAGGAAGTCAGAAAACGCGAGCATTGTTCCCGGGCCGCGCGAAGTCGGATTCTGAAAAAGGTTGAACAGGGCGACCAGCAACAATGCGATCACCACCCATAAAGCCAGATTTCTGCCGAATTTGTTCACTAGGGAGCCTTTCGTATGGGTCGCCACCGTTCACTTACGTGACCGACGCCTGAAACCCTGAGATTACCGGAAACGGAAGACGATGGGAATTACCCTACAAATAGGGCGCCACATACTGAAAACAAGCGCGCACTACATATTGTCATTGAGGGACCAGAATATCGGAAAGTTATGAACACATCCTTGCCCCAAACCAGATCCGTAGCAAATTCTACTTCCTGGATCAAATATCGGCCACCAGAGAATTAAAATTAGTTGAAAAAGTCCCAAAAACCGGGGCTAATCCGTCCCGCCGGTAGTCCATCAAAGGAACCGCAGCCACACCCGATTGGTCCCATAACGCGGGCAAAGAGGCCCGCGCCGGTGCCGGAACTCCGGCTTTAGCAGAATCGGAAACCCGAGCCGAAATTTGCCGCCAGCCGTCATCGCCAAGACATCGAACCAGTGGCGTAGTGACGGCTACCGACTCGAACGAGGGCGAATCGCATTCCGAAGCCATCGCCACTTGAAATCGGCCATCCCAGTCTGCACGGCTTCCCGGCGCCAGGCGCAACTGGTGCCGTGCGGCAGCAACCTCCCGGCACACCAATATTGCCGGGCCTTCCGGGCGGTTGATTGTTAGAATTCGGCACCCCCCTAAGGTTCCGCCTCCAAAGTCATGTGGCCCGACCAAAGCTGCATGCAATCGCTCAGCCCGTTCGAGACGGATTACAGAGTCTGACCCACCTGTCCAACGCAGCAGGGTCAGTAAGGCGCGTAGAGAGATTTCTTCCGGCACACGCCGCAATTCATCCAAACTGACCCGGCAGAACCCGGCCCTATCAAAGTGAACCGAGTGATCGACCAATTCCTGCGCCGTAATATCCAGCGCTTCTCGCGCGCGCGCCATGCGCCCGGCAGTGACGGAGAGCCGGTCTGCGGTAAGACCTTCCCCGGCCAATTCCTCCAGCACGCGCCGGAGGCGAACCCGCGTAAACTTAGGGCTCAGATTGCTCGGGTCTTCGACCCATAAGACATTTCGGCTTCTCGCGGTCGCGATCAGTCTGGACTTTGGCAGCGTGAGTAACGGCCGCAGCAATTGAATATCAGTCGATGTGCCCACATCGGGATGGGACATGGGCGCCATACAGGCAAGACCATCAATGCCGCTGCTCCGGAAAAGGCGCAGTAAAAAGGTTTCTGCCTGATCATCCTGATGATGGGCCAGCAGAAGATGATCGAGCTTCAGGGAGGTACACTCCTCAATCAGCAACTGGTATCGGGCTTCGCGCGCTGCGGCTTGAACGCCGGCGACCGGTTTAGGGCCCTCCCATGTCAATACCTGGGCTTTGATCCCCCGGTCTCCTAACCATCCTGCGACTTGATGCGCTTCTTCGCCTGCCTCGGGCCGGAGGCCATGATTGACAATTAGGCCGATCACCTCGCCGCCGCGGGCGCTCGCCCATTCCTGGGACAGTACCGCCAATGCCATGCTGTCAGGACCGCCGGACACTGCGATGGCCAGATGCGGCGTCACTTCCGTCATGCCAAGCGGTGCCATCAGCGCGCCAAATTCCGCACCGTCAATTGCCGTGTGATCTGATTTACTTGTCCGGCCTTGACCCGTCATTGGGAAAAGCTCCGTAAGATATCAGGTGCAGCCAGCTCGCAGACGCTCGCTTTCCGCACGCGCACGTGTGGCCGCTGCGTCTTGGCCGTCATTTTCCAGTAATTCACCCAAAGTGGCACAACCTTCCTGCTTCTGTCCCAATGCCAGAAGGCTCATACCGAGTTTGAGCATGCTGTGCGGCCGTTTGGGACTATCCGGGTAGCCTGTTACGACACCGATGAAAGCGTCCGCGGCTTGCACAAAATCCTCACGCACATAAAAGGTTTCGCCAAGCCAATACTTGGCATTCCCTGCCAATGGATCAGACGGATGCAATTCGCCAAATTCGCGAAAGGCAACTTCGGCCCGCGCATAATCGCCCTGCCGTACTAACTTGTAAGCAAAATCATACTGCTCTTTGGGCGTACCCATAGGCAGTGTCCTGGGCATGGCTGCGGCAAGTTGTTGGGTTGGCGCTTGAACACCAGGTACGACGGGTGCCGGCGAAGCGCCCGACGCCGCAGATGCATTGAGGTCGTTTGGCGATATTGTCCCCAAGGTGCCGGGCAGACCCGTACCCGGCAATGGTGTCGGCGGCGGAGGCACGGCTTTGGCACCTTGAAGTTGTGCGCGCGGTGCCCCGGACCCCGAAGCCGCAGGTCGACCGCGCTCCAATGCGCTCAACCTGAAATCCACGTCCTCGACTAACTTATCAAGCCGGGTACTGACACTTGAGACCGTGAAACCTTGCTCTTCGATCTGACCCGTAAGGCGGGTCAACTCTTGCTCAAGTTCACCCATCCGAATCTCGACACGCGCCGCAAAATTTTTCGGAAGCGGCGCACTGGTCGCACCAAACCCACTTACGGGCCCGGCAGGCGAAGTTGCACTACTTCCGGTATCAAAATCCCGGCGTAACTGATTCAGCTTATATTCGAGCTGTTGTAGTCGGTTGTCCAATCCCTGAAGAGTATCCCCCCCCCGTTCCATTTGAGCGAAAGCGATCGACGGCGCATAAGCGCCGACCATCAGACACACCCAAAGGGGAGCTATATAAATTGCCTTAAACATCAACACATCCCAATGCCCGAAAACAGCGCCCAACCAGAGCGGTTCGGGCACCGTTGTCGCGCACGTGTCGGTCGGCTAGCCCAAGGAACTGGAAGCGCTAGGCGGTTATTGTACGACAGTTACGCCCCGGCGGTTTTTGGCCCAATCCGCAGCAATCGAGCCAAACGCGATTGGCCGTTCTTTGCCGTAGCTAATGGTCGAAACCCGGTCGTCTGCCACGCCAAGCGCAACCAAATAGTTCTTGGCTGAACTGGCCCTGCGATCGCCCAGTGCGAGGTTATATTCGCGGGTGCCGCGCTCGTCGCAATGGCCCTCAACAAGCACTTTAATGCTGCCATTGCTTTTCAGCCAGGCTGCCTGACGCTCAAGAACGCCGCGGGCTTCAGCGGTCAACTCGAAAGAGTCATAATCAAAATGCACCCGGTCACCGACATTAACCGCAAGATCTTCTTGGGTTCCAGCGGGTGTCGTGCTCACGGCACCTGTGTCAGCCGCCGAGGTCGAAGAAGACGACCCATAGGATGAGGACGAGCCGGCTTGATCCGACGTCGATTCACACCCTGCGACAAGCGTTAGGGCGGCAAACATACCTAGTATTTTTAAACCCGACATATTGAAGTGCATTTCATCCTACTCCCGTACAGCCTCTAGCCGTGTCCCGGTTTGTACTCCCGGAGACACGGTAGCGCGATGATCAATTTGGCACAACCGAGAATGCGATAATCATTCCAAGCGATTAATGTGCTCTTAACACGCCCAGAAAAAGTTCAACAGGGTAATTCAGCAGATTAGCGGCTGAGAACGCTATTTGCGTCGGTTATTATGACATTACCCAACTTATCTGCTGGCAAACCCTGTTTCTGGGTCTGGTGGCAGGATGGGCCCGCCCGAGAAGGTTCTGGTTTCTTGAATGAGCGGTGACCAGGCTGGGTCGGATGCATCCATTGGGGTCAGAACTTCCCGTTCGTTACCGCCGGTCAGGTCTATCGACCACAATCGGGTTTTCCCCCCTTGCCCGCGCCGGTCATAGCGGGTTTGGCGGGTGAACATCAGTACCCGGCCGTTGGGTGCCCAGGTTGGGCCCTCGTCCATAAAACTTTCGGTCAGGATGCGTTTGCCGCCGCCGTCGGGCCGCATAACTCCGATCGAAAACATGCCCTGACGCAGTCGGGTAAAGGCGATCAAATCACCGCGTGGCGACCACACGGGCGTACCAAAAGCCCCTTTTCCGGAACTGATCCGGTGCACGCTGCCGCCATCAGCGTCCATGACATAGATCTGCTGACTGCCGCCGCGACTACTTTCGAACGTTATGTATTTGCCATCCGGCGAATAAGACGGCGAGGTATCAATAGCGGGATGACTGGTCAGCCGCTGGGTCACCCGAGTGCGAAGGTCCATTACATAAATATCGGAATTGCCGCCCCGGGCGAGACTCATAATGACCCGGTTCCCGTCGGGCGAAAAACGAGGTGCAAAGGTCATATTGGGGAAGTCGCCCATGGCTTCTTGTTTGCCGGTATCGATATCGAACAAATACACCCGAGGCCGATTATTGTAAAAGGACATGTAGGTGATCATTTGGGCGGTCGGTGAAAACCGCGGGGTCAACATTAGATCGTTCGCTCCCGAGGTCAGCAGCCGGTGGTTGGCGCCGTCCTGATCCATGATCGCTAGTCGCTTAACCCGCCGTGCGCGGGGACCACTCTCCGCCACATATACGACACGGGTATCAAAATAGCCGTCCTCGCCGGTAAGCCGCTTATAAATCGCGTCCGAAATCAGATGGGCAATGCTGCGCCAATTGTCCGGCGTGGTTACATGGACAAAACCAACCATCTGTTGCTCGGCAAACACATCCCACAGCCTGAACTCGACCCGAAGTTGACCATCCGAGCGCAGTTCCGACTTTCCCGTGACCAGTGCTTGCGCATTGATAAGACGCCAGTCAACAAACCGTGGCCGTACTTGGGCAGCCTCGGCAGTTTGAATAAAGGCCCGCTGATCAATGGGTTCAAACAGCCCCGAGCGCTCCAAATTCGCTGAAATTACTTTGGCGATATTGGCCCCAATTCGCCCCGTGTCGCCGTACTGGCTCGTCGCCGCGTCACGAACACCAAAGAAATTTGGGATGGCGATCGGCAGCGGTTCGACATTGCCCTGCGTGATGTCGATTTCGAGCGCCGCTTTCGCTGGCGTCAAGCCAAGGCCAGCCATAAACAGGAGCGCGAACACGGCAATGACCAATGATTTTGCGCTGTCACGGCGTAGGGATCGGGTCGCAGAAGAGACGAATTCATTTATCATTATTTTTATCCGCCCAGCATATCTCTGGGATCAAATGTCAGCACCATTTCCCGCCACCGCTCGTACTTTTTGGCGGGCATCCGCAGGGGTTCACATTTCAACACGGCGCGCACCGCGCTTTCAGCCGCAGTCCTGAAATATTCCTCCCCCTTCCTATTCATACGCTCGGCATCAACAATCTCAGGATCTCGAGATAACGAGCCGTCCCGATGCAGGAACAAACGCACTTTGACGATTAGACCTTCAGCATTACTGGCTCCTGCCGGCAAACTCCAGCACCGGCGGATTTGTAATTTTACCGCATCAATTTCACTTATTGTCATTGGCTGATCGAGTGTTTTCGCAGATCGACTGATAGGTGGCGTTTTAACATCCGGCTCGTCCGGCTTCACCTGAATATCGGTCTTTTCCTCTTTCTCTTTGTTGATCAACGCGGCTATTTTTCCGATATCGAACTTGGGCTTCTCGGCCTTTTTGGCCGGCGGCTTTGGTTTCGGTTTGGGTTTAACTTTTGCCGTGACCTTCTTTTTGGCAGGCTTAGCTTTCGGTGGAGACGGCAAAGGAACAGCGTCGGTGGCCGTGGCCGCCGGTGGCGGCGCCGGCTTTTGCGCCTCTACCCGCTTTGGTTTGGGTTTCGGTGCTACTTTCGGTTTGGGTAAGTTCGTCCGCTCGGCGATGGTTATCAATTCAATCGGTATTGGCCGAGAGATAACCACAGGTTGGCGGCTCAGGAATGACACGCCGCTTGCCGCCACTACAAACACAAGCGCATGCAGAAGGAACGAATAAAGAAAGCCGGAGCGCACCGAGAGCAGCGCGAGGTATCGCATAACCGCACGGGCATATTCAGCAAATTCGGCGCGCAACAACGGCCTCCATAACCCCCACTACTCAATACGTTTTGGT
>Ga0315336_1004510_pt1 | contig 16389 bp, 18 predicted proteins | sample ASW5metaG_FD_204512 | JGI IMG/M metagenome (GOLD analysis project Ga0315336, IMG submission 204512) | Ammonia-oxidizing marine archaeal communities from Monterey Bay, California, United States - ASW #5 | ecosystem: Environmental > Aquatic > Marine > Intertidal zone | place: USA: California...
CACCGAGATGTGGAAGGTCTCCGACACGCGCGTCCTGCTCCGCTCGTCGGTCAAGGAGAGGGAGGAAGAGGTCCTGACGATGTCGGCGGTGGAGCTCTACCTCGAGGTCCCAAAGAAACCGGAGAAGAAGGCCGCTGCACCCGCCGCCGGCGCACCCGCCGAGGTCTCGGCCGCGGACGTCTTCCGGGCCATCGCCAACCACGTGTCCAGCCACCCCGAGCTCACCAAGATCGGCAAGGTGTACCAGTTCAACCTCCTCGGACCCGACTCCAGCTGGGTCCTCGACCTCAAAGAGGGAACGGTCAGCGAAGGACAAGCCACCGCCGATTGCACGTTGGCACTCTCCAACGAGAACTTCATGGCGATGACATCCGGCGAGAAGTCCGCGATGAAACTCTATATGGGCGGCGACCTGAAGATCTCCGGAGACCTGATGGCGTCCCAACGCCTGGAGTTCCTCAAGGACATCGAACGTCCGACACCGGGAGCCGCACCCGCCGCAGCCGCAGCACCCGAGGCCCCAAAGGCACCGGCCAGCCACGACGTCTTCCTCGGAATCGGCGTCTACGTCGAGCTGCATCAAGAGCTCCTCGACAAGGTCGGAAAGGTCTATGCATTCGAGCTGACGGAACCGGACAGCTCCTGGATTCTCGACGTGAAGAACGCGCCGGGAGGAGTCACCTCCGGAGGTGGAAAGGCGGACTGCACGCTCAAGCTCACCGAGGCCGACTTCTCGGCGATGACCAAGGGCGAGATCGACCCGATGAAGCTGTACATGGAGGGGCGTCTGAAGATCGAGGGCGACATCATGGCCAGCCAGAAACTCAGTTTCCTGCAGAAGATCACACCGGAAGAAGTCGGCGAAGGCGTCAAGGCCAAGAAGGCCGCCGGAGGGATTGCAAAGTCGGTCGAGGTGGCAGCCGAAGCCGCCGCACCGGGCATCTTCGGAGCTGTCTCCGGAGTGGAGGCGACCCTGCAGTTCAACATCAGTGAGCCCGACGGCCAGTGGGTCGTCGATTCCAGCGGCGCGAAGGAGGGCACGGCGGACGCACCTGCGGCGACGTTTGCGCTCACCGACGAAGACCTCGCCGCCCTCGCCTCCGGATCCGCCGGGGTGCAAGACCTCTTCCAACGGGGCAGGCTGAGAGTGGATGGCGACATCTCTCTGGCCCACGACCTCGGTTTCCTCGGAGCAGCACAATGAGTCGACAAGTACACGTTATCGGCGTCGGAATGGTGGAATTCGCCAAGCCGGGCAAGTCTGATCCCTACAATGTGATGGCTGCGAAGGCGGCAAAGACTGCGCTCGCAGACGCGGCGGTCGACTACGGAGACGTAGAGCAGGCCTTCGCCGGCTACGTCTACGGAGACAGCACCTGTGGGCAGCGGGCGATCTACGACGTGGGCCTCTCCGGGATCCCGGTGTTCAACGTCAACAACAACTGCTCAACGGGCTCGTCGGCACTCATGATGGCCGCTCAAGTGGTCGCCGGAGGCATGGCCGAGTGTGTGCTCGTCGTCGGCTTCGAGCAGATGGAGCGCGGCGCCCTGGGATCGAAGTTCACCGACCGCCCCAACCCCCTCGAGAAGCACGTGGAGGTCATGTCCGACGTGCAGGGCCTCTCCAACGCGCCATTTGCCGCGCAGATGTTCGGTGGCGCCGGTCGCGAGTACATGTGGGCCCACAACACCAAGCGCGAGACGTTCGCCAAGATCTCTGAGAAGGCCCGCAAGCACGCCGCGAACAACCCCTACGCCCTGTTCAAGGACCAGCTATCGGTCGAGGAAATCCTGGCTTCTCCGGAGATCTTCGACCCCCTCACCCGCTACCAGTGCTGCCCGCCCACGTGTGGTGCCGCGGCGGCCGTTATCTGCTCCGAAGACTTCGCGAAGAAGAACGGCCACGAGCGATCGGTGCACATTGCCGGTCAGGTCATGACCACCGACTACGCGAGCTCGTTCGAGAAGTCGATGATCAAGATGGTCGGCTTCGACATGGCCAAGGCCGCCGCCGCCCAGCTCTACGAGAAGACCGGCGTCGGGCCCGAAGACATCGACGTCGTCGAGCTCCACGACTGCTTCACCGCCAACGAGCTGCTCACCTACGAGGCCATCGGCCTCTGCAAAGAGGGCGAGGCCGAGGACTTCATCTGGCGCGGCGACAACACCTATGGCGGCAAGTTCGTCGTGAATCCGTCGGGCGGCCTGCTCTCCAAGGGCCACCCACTCGGGGCGACCGGCCTGGCCCAGTGCACCGAGTTGGTGTGGCAGCTGCGCGGCCAAGCCGAGAAGCGACAGGTCGAGGGCGCCCGCATCGCGTTGCAGCACAACCTCGGACTCGGTGGCGCATGCGTCATGACGATGTACCGGATGAACTAAGGCTCGATTTCGTTGGCGATCTCGTCGAACGTCGACTCGAGGCTCGACCCGAGCGCCGTGAGTGCGGCGATTCCGACGATGGCGACCCCGTAGAGCAGGAAGATCATCAGGAACATCAGCCCCAGTAGCTGCCAGAACTGCCGCTGTAGCCGGACGGCCGTCAGGACCTGTTCGCGTCGGTCGTCGCTGTACCCGCCCAGCGTCAGCGCGGACCGCATCAAAAGCACCGCTGGAACCAGGTAGATCAGGCCCAGGAAACCGTAGCAAGCGCCGCCGCCACAGCCCATCGCGAACGCCTCGGTCGTGCCGCCGAAAGCGCCCATCATCAGCAGCCCGACTCCTACCAGGACCACGAAACCGCCCATCAGCCCAAAACAACCTCCCAGACCAATCTGGGGTATCCGCGCTCGGGCGAGCTCATCGTGGACCTGGTCCGCAAAAGCCGCATCGTCTACGGCGTCGTTGGCGGTCTTGGGTGGGTCGAAGGGACTGGACATCGGAGCTCCACACTACGGGCTACGGCTCGATCGCCTCAAACGTTTCTCTGAGGTTGTCGTTGAGGCTGGTCGTCGCGGTGATGGCGATGACACCGAGGTACAAGATCGCGAACAAGCCGAAAGTGATCCCGATGATTCGCCAGAATCGGGCCCGTAGATCCAGGACCTCCATGACCTGCTCACGCGGGTCGGCGGCGTGCGCTCGCAGCGTCGAAGCGGACCGAATGAGCAACCAGCCGGGAAAGATGTAGATCAGGGCCATCGCCGCGTAACAAGCGCCCCCGCCGCATCCCGTACCCATCGTGTCGGCACTTCCGCTCAGGGCGCCAGCGACGATCATGAAAATTGGCGCCCAGCATGACGAAGCCACCCATGACCACGGCGCAGCCGCCCAGTCCAAACAGGGGAATCTGCGCCCGAGACATCTCCTCGTGGAGGGTCACAGCCAGCTCGCGTTCGTCCAAAGCCATACCGGATTCCGCGCTGGGCGGCTCGAAGGGACTGGACACGCCTACGCCCCCAGCTCGTCTTCGATTGCGCGGAGGTCGTCCGTGACGCCCTGAGCACTCACGGCGACCCCGATCAACGCCAGTGGGTAGACCGTCGTCATGAACACGACGATCAGGGCGAAAACCTGCCAGAACTGTCGCTGGCGGCGCACGACCTTGAACACCTGGGCACGCCGGTCAAGCGACTCACCGCCCATGCTCGCCGCCGATCCGACCAGGAGCCAGGCGGGGACCATGTAGGAAAGGCCCAACATGCCGTACGCCGCCCCCAGACCCATCGCCAGACCGATGACGACAGGCCCTCATGATCGCAATAAATGCAGCGGCGAACGCAACGAGCAGCCCCATCAGACCGGCACATCCACCACAACCCAGCTGCGGAGCCCGAGCCCGAAGCAGCTGATTGTGCACCTCCTCCGCCCACTCCTGATCACTCACCCGATGGGATCTCGACTCGGCCTCGAACCACGAAAGGCCCTCGAAGGCTCGAGCCGATCCCGATCACTCGCCTCGCCGATCCCCATCATCGACGCGACTCCCGCTAGATCGAAATCCGCTTCAACCACTTGAAGATGAAGTTGTGCTGTCCGACCCGGATCGACTCGCCGCCGAGGAGTCGTCGCTCGGCGATGCGCTCGTCGTTGACCCAGGTTCCGCCTGTGGAGTTCTGATCGATGGCGAAGTAGCTCCGGGAACGCTCGATGAGCTGTACGTGCTTTGGGCTCACGCTGGGGTCGAACTCGATCAGCATGTCGCACCCTTCGGCGGAGCCGATCATGACACCGACTCGGGTGACGGCGAGCCGCATGCTCTTGTCCATCTCGGGAGTGAGGACGGCTTCGCTCTCGCCGGAGCCGAGCTGGGCCGTCTTCAACGTCAGCGTCACCTTGGCCTGCTTGGGCGGAGCACCAAATTTGTCGTCCAGGGCCGCGACGGCCTCCATCTGGGCGTGCTGCGGAATCTTCAGCGCCGACGCGATCTCTTTGATCGCGGCCGCCTCGCTCTTGCTGATAGCACCGAAGCCAAACAGCCCGCCGGCCGCCTTGGCCACGTCGGTCGCGAGCTTCACGACGTCACCGAGGGCGGTAGGATCGAGTTTCATGCCGCGCTCTCGGCTCGCCAGCGCAACCATGGCCTGCTGACCTCGCTGCATGTAGGCGTCCGTCGGGCGGTAGTGCAGCCAGTTGTTCAGGAGCATCTTGCCGTCTTCGTTGAGGCCCCAGGTGTCCTTGGCGAGCTTCAGGATGAGGGAGCGCTCCTCGGGCTGGATCTCGCCGTCCGCCCACGCAACCTGCACCAACGGCAGCAGTGGCAAGGCCTTGAAGTTCATATTGTCGATGCCCAGGTGTGTCAGGCGTTCGATCAGGGTTCCTTCGTCCATCGGTGCCCTCCGTTATGCTCCGAGCCGGGAGAGTACCCAATGGCCATTGTCCAGGTGGTGGGGGCGTGGAAGACCTACGGCCAGGGAGCGGCAGAGGTACACGCACTCCGCGGGGTGAGTATCTCCATTGCACCTGGTGAATTCACCGTCATCTCCGGACCGTCGGGCTCGGGAAAATCCACACTCCTGAACCTGATCGGATGCCTCGATAGCCCGACGAAAGGGCGCGTTCAGCTCGAAGGTACCGACGTGTCGATGCTGCGGGGCCCCCAACTCGCAGCGCTGCGAGCCCGCAGAATCGGGTTCATCTTCCAGAGCTTCAACCTGATACCGGTGCTGACAGCCCGCGAGAACGTCGAGCTCGCCCTCCAGCTCGCCAAGTACGACGGCAGCGATGCCAAGGCCCGCGCCGAGGCCGCCCTCGCGGCGGTCGGACTCGGAGACCTCTACGACAGACGCCCGAATCAGCTCTCGGGAGGTCAACAACAGCGGGTCGCGGTCGCCCGGGCACTGGTCAAGGAACCCGCCCTCGTGATCGCCGATGAACCCACAGCCAACCTGGACTCCAAGACGGGTTCAGCAGTCCTCGACATCATGCGAGAGATGAATGAGGAGCGAAACATCACCTTCCTGTTCTCCACCCACGACCCCAAGGTCATGGCGCGGGCACACCGGGTGGTCACGCTTACCGACGGCCTGATCACGGCCGACGAGGCGCGGTAGTGCTCGTCCGCCTGGCCGTCCGAAATCTGAGTCGAAACCTCCGGCGAACCCTGCTCTCCCTCGGATCGGTCATCGCCGGGGTCGCCGTCATCATCCTCGGGCAGGGGTTTGTGGGCGGACTCGAGGAAAACACCATTCGCGCCCAGGTCGACACCATGAGCGCCCACCTGTCGATTCGACCGGCCGACTACCCGACCGAGGGACTGACCCATCCAGTCGACGCGCTGGTGCCGGTCGACGCGGGACTCACCGCCGCCCTCGACTCATCGGGCGGGAAGTGGACGACCCGAACCCTCTTCGCCCCCCGAGCTGTCCACCGAGGAGACAGCATTCGCGCGCGGGCGATTTCCTACGATCCAGTTCGCGATCCGCAGGTCTTCCCTCGGGAAATGTGGAACGTGGCCGGCGAGATTCCCACCGACGAGGGGGTCCTGATCTCACGTGGCGTCGCCCGCCTCCTCGAACTGAATATCGGCGATGTCTTCGTGCTCCAGGTCCGCACGCACAAGGGCGCCGTCAATGCCCTCGAGGTGCCAGTCGCCGGCGTGGTCTCGGTGGGCAGCCCAATCGTCGACCGGTTCGGGATCCTGCTCCCGCGGAAGGTGGGAAATGCCCTCCTCGGCATCGACGATGGCCTGGTCTCCCATGTACACCTGCGCTTCCCGAATCGGAATCGGAGCACCGCAGCCGAGGACCTGACGCCTGCCCTCCCCCGGGCCAGTGAAATGGTCACCTGGCAAGACGAGACCCGGGCCATGCTGCAGATGCATCAGATCCGTCGAACCGCCTTGAACATCCTCGCTTTTGCCCTGCTGCTCATGAGTGCGGCGGGCATCGCCAACACGATCCTGATGGCCGCATATGAGCGGGTTCGCGAGATTGGAACGCTGCGGGCGATGGGCATGACGCGAAGAACGGTCGTGTCGCTGTTCGTGCTCGAAGGGGGGCTCATGGGCGCCGCCGGAAGTGTCCTTGGCGCCTTGATCGGCGGTGCCGTAGTGCTCTACTTCAACATCAACGGCATCGATCTGTCGGTGGCGCTGGAGAACGCTTCGGGGGGCAACGTGCCGGTCTCGACGATGCTCTACCTGGAGTTCAGCCAGCTCGTGATCGCGTTTGCGATGGTCTTCGGCCTCGCCGTTGCGGTGATGGCGTCGATCTACCCGGCGTTGGTGGCCTCGAATATGGCCCCGGCCGACGCGGTGCGCGCGTGATTCTCCTGCTCCGCCTTGCAGTTCGCAACGCGCGACGGAACGTCGTCCGCACGGCGCTCACCGCGTCGACGGTCGCGCTGGGAACGGCCGTTCTGACTACCGCGCTGGCGTGGATCGGGGGCGTATTCGGGAGCATCATCGAGACCTCGGCGAACTCGGTCGGACACGTGCGCGTCGTCCAGCCGGCCTACGCGGCCAGGGAGGATCTCTTCCCCCTGTACGAGAACATCGCCAACGCCCGAGAAATCGTCGATACCGTCTCCGAGATCGACGGCGTCACCGCGGCCTATCCGCGCATCGTCTCCGGCGTGACGGTGTCGGCGGGAGACGAAATCGGCGAGCACTTCTCCCTGCTGTACGGTGCCGACGTGGCCTGGTTCCGCGAGCGCATGGACTTCGACGCCCTGATGGCGGCGGGCACCTTCTTCGAACGCCCCGATGACATCGTGCTCGGGGCGACCATCGCCGAGCGCACGGGGGCAACAGTCGGCGGCGAGGTCATCCTCCTCGGCCAGACCCAGGATGGATCGATCTCCCCGTTGAAAGGACGGGTTGTAGGCGTAGTCAGCGCCGGCACTGCCCTCATGGATCAGGCGGCTTTCGTGTCGCTGGAACGCATGCAGTACCTCGCCGACATGGATGGAGGAGCCACCGAGATCCTGGTGTACGCCGAACATCGGGATGACGCCGGGGAGCTGGCGACCCGAGTGGCGGCGGAGGTGGGCGACTTAAAAGCCGAGGCCTGGAGCGCCCGCGAGCCCTGGGCGTCGCTGCTCTCCATCGTCGTCGTCATCCGCACCACCCTCGCCGGATTCATCGTCTTCATCACCGCCCTCGGGGTCTGGAACACGATGATGATGTCGGTGATGGAGCGAACCTCGGAGATCGGCGTGCTGCGCGCCATGGGCCTGACCGGCCGCGGAACGCTGTTCCTCTTCGTGAGCGAGGCGTTGATGATCGCCACCCTGGGCGGACTACTGGGTGTGTGCATTGGCGGCCTTGGCGGCGCCTACCTGGAGATCTACGGGGTCTCGATCGGCAGTGATGTGACCCAGAATCTCTCGACCGACTTCCCATTTCAACAGACGATGTACGCGGACATGAACCTCGAAGTCGCGCTGACGGCATTCGGACTGGGCATGCTGATGGCGGTGGTCGGATCCGCCCTGCCCTCGGCCCGCGCCGCGAGCATCAAACCCGTCGAAGCCATGAGAACCAACCGCTGAGGACGCCATGATCCACACACTCGCCATCGTCGCGACCCTGTGCCTGTGCGCCACTCCCGCGCTGGCTCAGGACCCGACAGCCGAGGAAATCCTCGCGAAGATCGACGGCAATATGACGTTCGAATCCCGGACCTCCAAGACGAAGATGACGGTCGTGAATCCACGAAGAACGCGGGAATTCATCATGATCAGTTTCGGTCGCGGCGAGGACCACTCCGCGATCGAGTACACCTCGCCAGCCCGAGACAAGGGCAACAAGATGCTCCGCAAGGCCGACGAGGTCTGGACGTACTTCCCCAGCGTCGAGCGCACCCAGAAGATCAGCGGTCACATGCTCCGCAAGGGCATCAGCGGCTCCGACGTGTCGTACGAGGACATGATGTCCGCCTCGGACCTTCGCAGTGCCTACAAAGGCAAGGTCATTGGCAAGGAGGAGATCGAGGGCCGACCGGCGTGGAAGCTGGAGCTCGTGGCCACCGATGACGCCGTCACCTACCCGAAGCGGACCAGCTGGGTCGACGTCGCGACCCACATTCCGGTGAAGCAGGAGTTGTATGCGCTCTCGGGCATGCTCATCAAGACCTGGGAGATGAAGGAAATCAAGGAATTCGAGGGTGGACGCCACTTTCCGACGAAGATGATCGTCTCCGACAAGCTGCAGGATGGCACCTACACCACGCTGGAGTTCCTGGAGATGACCTTCGGCGTCGAGCTCGAGGACGAGGTCTTCACGCTTCGCTGGCTGGAGCGCAAGTAGTGGTCCCAACCCGGATGTTGGTCACCGGCGGCGCCGGATTCATCGGCTCGACCTTCCTGAACCGCGTCGTTCGGGACCGACCCGATGTCGCGTTCCTGAACATCGACGCCCTCACCTATGCGGCGGACCTCGACCGATTGGTCGTCACCCAGGAGCCACACTACGCTTTCGAACGGGTGGATATCGCCAATTCGGCCGCAGTAGACGACGTCCTGGAGCGATTCGAGCCGGACTGCACCGTTCATTTCGCCGCCGAGAGTCACGTCGACCGGAGCATCTCTGACCCCTCTCGGTTCATCCGAGCCAACGTCGTCGGCACCCACAACCTCCTCGACGGTCACCGACGCCTCTGCCCCACCGCCCATTTTCATCACATCGGAACCGACGAAGTCTACGGCTCGGCACCAGATGGATGTGCATTCTCCGAGGGAGATCCATACCTTCCCAGCAACCCGTATTCCGCATCCAAAGCGGCGAGTGATCACCTCGTCCGCTCGTGGCACACGACGTTTGGCACGCCGGTGACCCTGACGCTCTGCACCAACAACTTCGGTCCGGGCCAGCACGCGGAGAAGCTCATCCCCACCCTGATTCGACACGCGCTTCGTGGCGAGCCCATGCCGATTTACGGCACCGGAGAGCACCGCCGCAATTGGCTCTCCGCCACCGACCACTGCCGGGCCATCGAAGCGGTGATCGAGGGCGGGAAAGTCGGCGCGACCTACCATGTGTCGAGCGACGACACGTTGAGCAATCTCCAGGTTTTCAGTCTTGTTTGCTCCATTCTCGCGGACGAAACCGGAACCGCGTTGGACGCACTCTTGGCCCTCCGCACCCATGTCGCCGACCGCCCCGGGCACGATCTGCGCTATGCCCTCGACAGCTCGAAGATACGCGCCGAACTGGGCTGGCGTCCGATCCAGGGCTTCGAGATGGGCCTGCGAGACACCATTCGGTGGCACCTGGAGTCCCAGTGATCGACAAGGGCATCATCCTCGCCGGCGGAGCGGGCACGCGCCTCGATCCCCTCACCCGGGCCGTGAGCAAACAGCTGCTGCCCGTGTACGACAGGCCCCTCATCTACCACCCGATATGCACATTGATGCGGGCGGGAATCCGACGGTTCCTGGTGATCAACACGCCCCATGAGCAAGCCCCCTTCCGGCGACTCCTCGGCGATGGAACCCAGTGGGGAATCGAGATCGAGTATGCCGTACAGCCGTCTCCCGATGGCCTGGCACAAGCGTTTCTCGTCGGCCGTTCATTCATCGGTTCCGATGGTTGCGCGTTGATTCTGGGAGACAACATCTTCATCGGGGACACCCTGGAGCGACCGCTGCGTGAGGCGGCGATGCGCGAGAAGGGGGCCACGATCTTCGGAGTGCAGGTCGAGCGCCCGCGACGACACGGTGTCGTGGATTTCGACCGGCAGGGCCGGGTTGTGAATATTCTCGAAAAACCTGTCGACCCGCCGTCTTCTGTCGCCGTGCCCGGCCTGTACTTCTACGACGACACCGTGGTCGAGCGCGCCACCGCCCTGCGACCCTCCGCCCGCGGAGAACTGGAGATCACCGACCTCAACAATGCCTACCTCGCCGATGGGCTGCTGCATCTCGAACCCCTCTCCGACGTGATCTGGCTCGATCCCGGGGATAGCGACGACCTGCTCGATGCGGGCATCCGACTGCGCGAGCTGCAGCGGGACCAGGGCCCCATCGGAGACCCAACCGTGACCGCAAGGGATCTGGGTTGGCTACCCTGAGGGCTTTGTCGCGCCCTCGACAAAGGAGATCCACCGTCGATGTGCATCGGGATTGTCGAGCAACCACATGTCGTGGCCACCTCCAAGCACCTCGAAATATCGGGCGTTCGAATACAACTTCGCCATGCGCCGACCGTGTTCCACCGGAATCAACACATCCCGACTCCCGTGGAGGACGAGGATCGGGGTCTCGATGTGACGGGCCCTCTTCCAGGAACGGAACGGGCTCCTCAGGAGCAGCGAGACCGGCATCATCGGAAATCGGTCTGCGGCGAGCTCCTCGATGGAAGAAAAGGTCGAGTCGAAGACCGCCGCTGCGGGGGCGACCTCGGCGAGCAGATGGGACGCGACCCCGCCGCCCAGCGACTGACCATGCACGACGATTTGCTCCGGGGAAAACCCCAGATCCTCGGTGACCATACTCCAGATCGCCCGCGCGTCTCGCGCCATACCGGCCTCGCCGGGCACCCCCTCCGAGCCCGGATAGCCGCGGTAGGAGAACGACACGACATCCCAGCCGGGAAGCTCCTGCGCGAACCAGCCGGCGGCGGAGACTCCCCCTCCATTGCCGTGGAAGAAGAGGAGCAATCGAGAGCCGTCCCCTGGGATGTGCCAGGCGTAGAGTCGGGTTCCGTCAGAGGAGACCGGTTGGAGAATACGCGCCCCCGCCTGGACAGCCAACGCGTCCAGAGTCGCTCGGCTGGTCTCTGGCACCGGATAGATCATCGCGTCCTGTACCCAATACAAGGCGACGGCCAGAGCCACCCATACTGCCGCCGCAAACCGAGCAACCTTCCGGACCATGTCTCCCCACCAACCTCTGATCAGGGTATCGGGGGGTCTTCGACGCGAAGTGCAAGGGAGTTGAAACCCCTGTGAATCACTACTTCGGCTTGTCGCCCTCGGCGGGCTTGTCGCCCTCGGCAGGCTTGTCGCCCTCGGCGGGCTTGTCGTCCGCCGGTTTCTGGGCCTCGGGTTCCTCTTCCTCCACGACGGGGACCGGGACCGGGTTGCCCTTCTTGTCGAGGACCACCTTTCCGTCTTCGTCGTGCTCGAAGTCGGCCTTCAGCTGCTTGTTGCCCTCTTCGTCGAGGATCTCGTTGCCCTCTTCGTCGAGCAGGTACTCTGGAGGCGGTGGAGGCGGTGGCTCGTAGCAGACACCACGCATCACGATGCGGTTGGTCCAACTGAAGAAACCCAGTTTGGTGCTGGTCTCTACAGTCACACCAGTGATGTGCCCACGGGGGCATTTCCGCTTCAGGCCATCCCAGCACAGGTCGACGTAGTCGGTGTCGTCGGTGAAGCCCATGATTACGAACTGCTCGCCCGAGGACTGGACGACGATGTTGTCCTTGAGGTTCGCATACGGCGACCAACCACCCGGCGAGACCTGGTGGATGGCCACCCCGCAGCCCGACAAGAGCAGCAACAGAGGGAGTGCGACGCGTTTCATAGGTTGCAGTCGCCCTTGGCCGTCACCTTGTACTTGATGAACAGCGGCCACGACTTGCCCTCGAACTTGGTGAGGATGCCGGTGACCGTGCCGCCCTCGCACTGCTTGCGCAGGTCCTTGACCAGGTCATCGACGTACGTGGAGTTGCCACGGATCCCCAGGAAGAGAAGGCCGCTCTCGGCGGTCGCTTCGACGGACTTTCCGCTGCTCATCGGGATGGACGTTACCGAGACGCTCTGAAGGGAAACGCAGCCGCTCAACAGAGAGAACAGGCCGGCAAACAGGAAATATCGAGACATCAGGAGTCCTCGAGGATGCAGTAGCCGGAGACGCGGACGGTCTCCGTTCGATAGAAATAGAAGCTCTTGCTCTCACGCACCGTCATCAGGCCAGTGACTCGACCTGACGGGCACTTTTTGTAGATCTCCTCGACGAGGGACCCGCCGATACTGGACTTCCGTAGAGGCCTTCCGGTCCTTGGGCCCTGACTGAAGGCGTACAGCAAGGAGTCGAGGGAGTCGGAGAAATACCCGACGAAGGCGTTCTCATCCAAACCACCGGCGACAATCTCGACTGAGAAGTGCCTCATGGTGTCCTGGTGCGTGTTGTCGATATCGCCCACGCTCACGTGAAACGGCGTGAGGCAGCCGGTCGCGCCGATGGCGACCGCAAGCAGCGCACTCGTTGTGAAGCCTCGCAAGGTCGACCTCTTGTTGGAGTCGACCGATGGATATCCCCGCGCATGTTAAACCGCCCCCATGGCCAAGGTTCGAAAGACCGATCCGTGCCCGTGTGGGAGCGGGAAGAAGTACAAGTACTGCCACGGAGCCCCGCAAACCGTGGAAGTAGACGAGCGCCCGCCGCGTCGTCAAATCTTCATCTGGATCGTCCTGGCGCTCGGTCCACTCGCCTACGCGGCGACGTTTTACCAAGGCAACCCACAAGATACCGCGACCAAGCGGGTGTGGTCCGAGGAGCACGGCCACTACCACAACGTGGACGGATCCGAGATCGATCGGGCCGACAAACCAGCAGAAGCCGCTGCCGCTCCGAACCCCGACACACCTACCCAGGCGCCGGGACCCGCACCGCCCGGCAAGGTCTGGGACGAGGGCCACGGGCACTGGCACGACGACCCCAACGCGGCAGCGCAAGAGGTTCTGCCGACCTTCGAGGAAGAGGGCATCCCGAAGAAGCAGTACGACATCGAGCGCCCGAAGGGGCCGGCACCAGAGGGAAAAGTCTGGTCCGCCGCACATGGTCACTGGCACGACAACGACTCGCCCTGAGGCCTAGCGCGTGAAGTTTCCCGCCGAGTGGGTCGTCGGCCGACCCTGGCCGTTCATTGCCTTTTTCCTGCTGATCACGGGTTTCTTCGCGGCACAGCTTCCCGATCTGGAGATCGATCCTGAGGTCAAGAACCAACTGCCCGCGGACATGCCCGGCCGCCTGAACATCCAGCGGATCGAGGACGTCTTCGGCGGCAGCGAGATGCTGATGGTGGTCATGACCGCCGACGACATCCTGGCGCCCAAGACCCTGGAGCGCCTCGAGAACATCTCCGAAGGACTCGAGGACATCGACGCCGTCTCCCGGGTGATGGGACTGTTCACACTCACCGATATCCAAGGTGAGGACGGCATGATGGTCGTCGAGGATGCCATCGAGAAGCTCCCGAAGAACAAGAAACAACGGGACGCCCTCGAGGCCCGACTGCGCGCCAACGATCTGGTCTTTGGAAACGTGCTTGCCGAGGACTTCACCGCCGCGGCGACCATCGCCCTGCTGGGCAACGACAGCACGGATTCGGAGTCCTTGGCCGCTGTAGAAGCCGTCATCGCCGCAAACCCAGGACCCGAGGTCGTGTCCATCGGCGGCATGCCCGATGTGCGCACCCGCGTCAGCGAGGACATCCGCAGCGACATGCAGATGTTCGTGCCCATCGGCTTGGTGATCATCCTCGGCTTCCTGTACGTGTGCTTCCGGCAGATACGCGGGGTGATCCTCCCGTTTCTCGTCGTCGTCATGTCGACGATCGTCGCCATGGGCACCATCCCGCTCATGGGCTGGAAGGTCCAGATGGTGACCGTCATCCTGCCGGTCATCCTGCTCGCGGTGGCCAACGACTACGGCATCCACCTGATGGCCAAGTACCAGGAAGAGAATGTTCCCGGCCGCGATCGGTCCAAGGCCGGCCTGGCGAAGCGGGTTCTGGAGGACCTCGGCGGCCCGGTCGTAGCCGCCGGACTCACCACCATGGCCGGCCTCCTGTGCCTGACCACCCACATCATCGTGCCAGCCAAGCAGCTCGGCATATTGGCCAGCATCGGGGTCGGCTTTGCCCTGCTCTGCAGTATCTGCTTTCTCCCTGCGCTGCTCGCCGTCATGCCCGTCGCGGAGCCCGTGCAGTCGCTCACTGCAGGGGGTGAGTCCACCCGACTCGAGCGAATGCTGAGGTGGATTGCGACCCTGGTCGTCGCGCGTCCCAAGGCCCTGATCGCCGGGCTGGTCGCCGGCGCGGTCCTGGCCACATCGGGCATCTACTTCCTGCAGGTCGACACCAATCCCATCAACTACTACGACTCAGGCGCGGACGTCGCCAAGACCGCCAGGCTCATCAACGAGCACTTCGGCGGCTCCACTGAACTGACCATCCTCCTCGAGGGAGATCTCCAAGAGCCGGAGATGCTCCAGCACATCGCCGCCCTCGAGGACAAGCTCGCCTGCATGGACCAGGTTGGCCAGACCCAGTCGGTCGCCCAGGTCGTGAAGAAGATGAACCAGGCCGTGATGGGGGGTTCCGACGCCGAATACAAGCTGCCCGATACCCGTGAAGCCGTCGCTCAGTACTTCTTGCTCTACACCATGGGCGGCGACCCGGAAGACTTCAGCCGCATGGTCGATTTCGAGTACGAACACGCGCTCGTGACCGCCCGGATCAACAGCCTCGGAACACAGGACATCGCCGAAGTGGTGGACGCCGCAGAGGCGCACCTCGCGGCGAACCCACTCCCGGGAGAGGTCATTGTCGGCGGCTTCGGGGCGCTGTTCGTCGATCTCGTCGACGCCGTCGTGAGTGGGCAGATCATCAGCCTGGCGCTGTCCGTTGGGCTTGTATTCATCCTGGTCGGCATCGCGTTTCGATCGGTAGCGGCTGGATTTTGGGCCGTCGTCCCCCTCGGCATCGCCATCCCGGTCCTCTTCGGACTCATGGGCTTCATGTCCATCGAGCTGAACATCGTCACGGCCATGCTGTCATCGATCATGATCGGCGTCGGCGTCGACTACACCATCCACTTCCTGTGGAGGTTCCGCGACGAGCGTCGCGCCGGACACGAGCCTCCCGAAGCCCTGTACCGGACGATGACCACTACCGGTCGCGGCATCGTCTTCAACGCGTTGTCGGTCGTCACCGGGTTCGCCGTCCTGCTCCTGAGCAACTTCCTCCCCGTGAAGTTCTTTGGCTTCCTGGTCGTCGTCTGCATCTCAGCGTGCCTGGTTGGGGCTCTGGTTCTTCTCCCCGCCATCTGTATCGTCGTGCGCCCCGGATTCCTCGAGCCGTGACTCGCATCCTAGGCATCGTGAACATCACTGCGGACTCCTTCTCCGACGGTGGAGAGTTCCTCGCTCCCGAGGCGGCGATTCGACAGGCGAAGGGCCTGATATCCGCCGGCGCAGATGCCGTGGACCTCGGCCCGGCAAGCACCCATCCCGACGCTGAAGCCGTCACGGTCACCGAGGAGATCCGCCGTCTGGAGCCCGTAATTGCGGCGCTCTCTGACGTTCCGATCTCGGTGGACTCGTACTGGCCGGAGACCCAGAGGTGGGCGCTGTCGAAAGGCGTGGCCTACCTCAACGACATTCAGGGTTTCCCGAACGAAACGATCTACCCGGAGCTGGCCGACAGCGACGCGACCCTCATCGCCATGTTCTCGGTCCAGGCCACGGGAGGTGCGACCCGCGAAGAGACGGATCCCGAACAGATCGTGCCGCGCATCTGTGCGTTCTTCGACGAGCGAGTCGAGGCCCTGCTGAGCGGCGGCGTGCGCCGGGAGCAGCTGATCCTGGACCCCGGAATGGGGTTCTTCCTGGGCAGTGATCCAGAGTGCTCAATGGCAGTGATGCGGGCCATCCCGGAGCTGAAATCCCGCTGGAACCTGCCCCTTCTTGTCTCAGTGTCTCGAAAGTCATTCCTCCGAAAACTGACCGGGACATCTCTGGAGAACATCGGCGCGGCCACCCTCGCGGCTGAACTCGCGGCGGCCCGCAGCGGAGTGGACTGGCTTCGAACCCACGACGTGGCTGCCCTCAGCGATGCGCTCCTCGTACAAAATGCCCTATGAGAATCGCCCTCCTTTTGGTGCTCCTGCTCGGCTGTAACCAGGCCGCTGAAGACGTCTCCGTCGACGACACGGACGAAGACCCGACCACTTCGGTGCCCGATCCGACAGTCGACGAGACCACCGACGCCGACCCGTGGTTTTGCAC
>Ga0315336_1004511_pt1 | contig 16383 bp, 10 predicted proteins | sample ASW5metaG_FD_204512 | JGI IMG/M metagenome (GOLD analysis project Ga0315336, IMG submission 204512) | Ammonia-oxidizing marine archaeal communities from Monterey Bay, California, United States - ASW #5 | ecosystem: Environmental > Aquatic > Marine > Intertidal zone | place: USA: California...
TCCGGGTGACGATCTACCGGTGGTGATGGGCTCGGCGCTGCAGGCGGCAGAGTCTGGGGATCCGGAGTCGGATGCGGGCAAGAAGATTCTGGAGTTGGTGGATGCGCTCGACAGTTACATACCGGAGCCGGTGAGAGCGCTCGACCAGGACTTCATGATGGCGATCGAGGATGTGTTCACGATCTCGGGACGCGGCACGGTGGTGACGGGCCGAATAGACCGTGGGATCGTGAAGACGGGAGAAGAGGTTGAGATCGTCGGGATCCGTGACACGCAGAAGAAGGTGGTCACGGGAGTAGAGATGTTCCGAAAGATCCTCGATGAGGGGCAGGCCGGAGACAACGTAGGCGTGTTGCTGAGGGGAACGGATCGGGAGGACGTGGAGCGGGGACAGGTGCTGGCGAAGCCAGGCACGATCAATCCGCACACGAAGTTTTCGGCCGAGGTGTATGTGTTGACCAAGGAAGAGGGAGGTCGGCATACGCCCTTTTTCAAGGGATACCGGCCGCAGTTTTATTTTCGGACAACGGACGTGACCGGATCCGTGGAGTTGCCCGAGGGCGTTGAGATGGTGATGCCCGGAGACAACGTGACGATTGGTGGAGATCTGATCACACCGATCGCCATGGAGAAGGGCCTACGGTTCGCCATCCGCGAAGGCGGACGAACGGTGGGTGCCGGCACCATCATCGATATTCTCGAGTAACTACGATAGGGCAGTAGCTCCAACGGCAGAGCACCGGACTCCAAATCCGGGGGTTGTGGGTTCGAATCCCTCCTGCCCTGCCTCTTGAACGCGACTAGGCGGCCGAAGTAGCGGGTATGTGGAATCGCTGGAAAACGTTCGTTCGTGAGGTCAGGGCCGAGGTGAAGAAGGTCACCTGGCCTAAGCGTAACGAGGTTTATGGCACCACCATGGTGGTGATCGTGACCTGCATTATTTTTGGTGTGTATTTATGGTTCGTCGATGTCGTCATGAGTCGCGTCATTACGTGGCTCTACGCGGCGTTCGGCTAGACCGGCTGAGATCGAGACCGACGTGACCGACCAGGCTAATAAGAACCTCGAGGCAGCGGCACGGGCCCTGGGCCTGGAGCCGGAAGGCGCCGTCGCCGAGGAGCTCGAGCCGGAGCCAGCGGCGCCGGTCGAAGCTCCGCCAGTGGAAGCATCGCCCGGTGATGGGGCCGGTGCAGAGGCTGATCCGGAAGACAAAACGAACTGGTACGTCGTTCATACCTATTCAGGCTACGAGCGTAAGGTGAAGCTGAGCTTGGAGGAGCGTGTACGGACGCTCGGCCTGGAAGAGGAGATTCGCGAGATCCTGATCCCGACGGAAGACGTCGTCGAAGTGAAGTCGGGCAAGAAGGTCGTCACGTCCAAGAAGTTCTTTCCCGGATACTTGCTGGTGCGTATGCAAATGGGGGAGGAGCTCTGGCATCTGGTCAAGAACACTCCGCGGGTTACGGGGTTCGTCGGCGAGGGGCGCAAGGCTATCGCGCTCACTCAGTTCGAAGTCGACAAGATCCTCAATCGCATGGAAGAGTCCGTCGAGGCGCCGAAGCCGAAGTTCCAGTTCGCCAAGGGCGAGACCGTACGGATCGTCGACGGACCGTTCACCAATTTCTCTGGCAAGGTCGACGAAGTCGACAACCGTCGCAGCACGCTCAAGGTGATGGTGTCGATCTTCGGTAGGGCCACGCCCGTTGAGCTGGACTTCTTCCAGGTCGAGAAGGCCTGAGCATGTATTCAAGGCGAGTTGCAACCGATGGCTAAACAGTCCAAGCCCGTAATCGGGCTGGTGAAGCTACAGATTCCGGCAGGCAAGGCGACGCCTGCGCCGCCGGTTGGCCCGGCGCTCGGCCAGCACGGCGTCAACATCATGGACTTCTGTAACGCGTTCAACTCCACTACCAAGGACCAGCCGGGGATGATCATCCCGGTTGTGCTGACGGTCTACGCCGATCGCACGTACTCGTTCATTACCAAGACCCCTCCGGCCGCGGTGCTACTGAAGAAGGCCGCCAATATCGCGTCTGGATCGGGGGAGCCGAACAAGGACATCGTGGCGACGGTCACGCGAGCGCAGGTAGAAGAGATCGCCAAGATGAAGATGCCCGACCTCAACGCCTTCGACATGGATGCGGCGGTGAGGATCATCGCCGGGACGGCCCGGTCGATGGGCATCAAGGTAGCGGGCCTCGAGGCCTAGGAAACGAGATCAGATGCCCAAGCATGGCAAGCAGTACACGAAGGCGAGGTCGACGGTGGACGGCCGTGACTACGGAATCACCGAGGCGGTCGCAGCGGTGAAGTCGGCGTCGTATGTCAAGTTCGACGAGATGGTCGAGGTGGCTTTGAACCTCGGCGTTGACCCAAGGCACGCGGATCAGATGGTGCGCTCGAGCGTGGTGCTCCCGCACGGCACAGGCAAGACCAAGCGCATTCTGGTGTTCGCGCAGGGTGAGAAGATCAAGGAGGCTGAGGGCGCCGGCGCCGACCACGTCGGAGGGAAGGATCTGGTCGACAAGATCACTGGCGGTTGGTTGGAGTTCGACGCGGTGATTTCTACGCCTGACATGATGCGCGAGGTCGGCAAGCTGGGCCGAGTGTTGGGTCCGCGTGGACTAATGCCGAATCCGAAGACGGGCACCGTGACCTTCGATGTCGCCAAGGCGGTCGACGAGATAAAGGGCGGCAAGCTCGATTTCCGCGTCGACAAGAACGGCGTCGTGCACGCACCGGTAGGGCGAATGTCGTTCGACGAGCAGCAGTTGGTCGACAACACCCGGGCGATGTTCGAGGCGGTGATGCGCGCCAAGCCGGCGGCTACCAAAGGCAAGTATGTGAAGAGCGCGTTTCTCGCCTCGACGATGGGCCCGAGCGTGCGCGTCGACGTCGATGAAGTGACCGTACAGTCGGGGACCGGATGAATCGTACTCAGAAAGAGCATGAGGTCGAGTATCTCGGCGAGACGATCGGGCACGGGGCGCATGCGTTCCTGGTGGACTGTACCGGGCTCGATGTGGCGCGCTCGACCGACCTGCGCACCAAGCTCCGCGCCCGCGACGGCAAGATGCGAATCGTCAAGAACCGCCTCGCGAAGCTTGCCTTCGCCGGCAAGGCGCTGGGTCAGGCTGAGACGGCATTTGTTGGGCAGACTGCGATCGTCTATCCAATCGGTGATGATGCCGTCGCCATCGCCAAAGTCCTGCGCGATTTCAACGAGGAGCACGAAGTCGGCAGCGTCAAGATGGGCCTCGTCGACGGCCAACTGATTACCCCTGAGGAGTTTCAGAGTTTCGCGGACCTGCCATCACGCGACGAGCTCGTCGCCAAGGTCCTGTACTTAATGCAGTATCCGATCACGGGCCTCGCAACTGCCTTGAGCAGCATCCTGCGCAACTTTGTCGTGGTGTTGGATGCGGTCCGACAAGAACGAGAGAACGAATAGGCCGGTCGCCCACCGGGCGTAGCCGAGTAAGCCGGAGGAAACCGTGGCGAAGCAGCTATCGAGCGAACAATTCATCGAACAGATCGAGAACATGTCTGTCCTTGACCTCGCCAACTTGGTCAAGGAGCTGGAAGAGAAATTCGGCGTCAGCGCGCAAGCGATGGCCGCCTCTGGTATGGCGGCGGGTGGTGCGGTTGCCGAGGCCGAGGAAGAACAGGATGCTTTCGACGTCATGTTGATCACGTTCGGTGACAAGAAGATCAACGTGATCAAGACGGTTCGCCAGGTCACCAGCCTGGGATTGAAAGAGGCCAAGGAGCTCGTCGACAACCTGCCACAGGCGGTCAAGGAAGGGGTTTCCAAGGAAGAGGCCGACGAGCTGAAGGTGAAGTTCGAGGAAGCCGGCGCCCAGGTCGAGCTCAAGTAAGGCTTGAAGACCAGAGGTGTAGTGGCTTCCGCCGGTGTTGCGCGGCGCGTGCCGGCGTCGTGGCCCGGAGATCATTCCGGTTTGAAGGGTCAGGTTCGTGTTTTTTGCGATTGATGAAGTACTGACCGGGGCGCAGTGTCCCGAGGGAGTCCCTGTTGATGTCTGACGGGTCGAGACCGCTACGAGAGCGTGTGAGCTTCGCCAAGATCCCAACGGCGATTCCTTTGCCCAATCTCATCGAGGTACAGAAGAAGTCATACGACCGCTTTCTGCAGATGTACGAGTCGCCGGCTGAGCGCGCGAAAGTCGGATTGCAGGAGGTCTTCAATACGATTTTCCCGATCAGTGACTTCCGCGAGACTGCTTCGCTGGAGTTCGTCAACTACTCCATCGGTGACAAGGCGGGGCGGCTTCAGCCTACCTTCAATGAGGAGGAGTGCCAGACGCGTGGCATGACGTACTCGGTGCCGCTGCGCGTTACGTTCCGGCTCGTCATTTGGGACAAGGACCCCGAGACCGGTACCAAGACCATTCGCGACATCAAGGAGCAGGAGGTCTACCTCGGCGACATTCCGCTGATGACCAAAGGCGGCACCTTCATCATCAACGGCACCGAGCGCGTCATCGTGTCGCAGCTGCACCGCTCGCCCGGCGTGTTCTTCCACACCGGGTCGGGCAAGACGCTTTTCACCGCGCAGGTGATCCCCTACCGGGGGTCGTGGGTGGAGTTCGAGCTCGATGCGCGCGACCTGGTACAGGTGCGCATCGACCGCCGTCGCAAGTTTCCGGCGACCGTTTTCCTCAAGGCGCTCGGGCTCGAGACCGATGAAGCGATTCTGCGGACGTTCCTGCTGACCGCGAGCATCACGCGTGTCGACGCCGGCTTGCGAATGTCGGTCGGCGATCACCTCGTCGGCATGCAGATGGCACGCGCTATCAAGACCGACGTTAAGGGAAAGAAGAACAAGGAGATCGTCCGCGCCGGGCGCAAGGTCACCCGCGGGTCGCTCAAGCGCCTGCAGGATGCCGGCCAAGAGACGATAGCTGTCGAGGTCGGTGACCTCGAGGGTGCCCACACGGTGCACGATATTCCCGATCCCGAATCGGGCGAAATCGTCGTGAAGGCCAATGAGGAGCTCACGCCGGCGGTCCTGGATCGCATTGGCGAGGTTGGCTGCGAGTCCTTCGATGTGTTCTTCCCGGAGCTCAGCAGCCCGGGCAAGGTGCTCAGCAACACGCTCCGTAAAGACAGCGTCAGCACGCGCAAGGAAGCGCTGATCGAGATTTATCGCAAGATGCGTCCGGGGGATCCCCCGACTGCGGACAGCTCGCGCAACTTGTTCAAGAACATGTTCATGAACGCGCAGCGATACGACTTCTCTCGGGTCGGTCGTCTGAAGTTCAACTACAAGCTGGCGGGTTCCAAGGAACTCGACGACCGGCTCCTCGATCAGGGGGATTTCGTCCGCGTGGTCGGGTTCTTGCTGGGCTTGGCCGAAGAGCCGCGCGGTGTCGATGACATCGATCACCTGGGCAACCGCCGGGTGCGCTCGGTAGGCGAGCTTCTGGAAAACCAATTCCGTATCGGGCTCGTACGCATGGAACGCGGTGTGCGCGAGAAGATGAGCGTCTATCAGGAGATCGAGACGGCAATGCCGCACGATCTCATCAACCCGAAGCCGGTCATGGCCGCGGTGCGCGAGTTCTTCGGCTCGTCGCAGTTGTCGCAGTTCATGGACCAGACCAACCCGCTGTCGGAGGTAACCCACAAGCGTCGTTTGTCGGCGCTCGGACCCGGTGGTCTGTCGCGTGAGCGTGCTGGGTTCGAGGTCCGCGACGTGCACACGACGCATTACGGGCGCATCTGCCCGATCGAGACCCCGGAGGGGCCGAACATCGGGCTGATCTCCTCGCTCTCGTGCTACGGGCGGATCAACGAGTTCGGGTTTATCGAGAGCCCTTACCGGCCAGTAAAGAAGGGTCGTATCGCCGATCGTGTTCGTGTAGTGGACCCGGGCGGCACTGATGTCGCGGCCGGAACGGAGCTGGCGCTCGACGATCTCAAGAAGCTCAACAGGAAGGCCGGTAAGGCGGATGCAGCGACGTGGGAGTATGCCCCGGTGTTTCTCTCGGCCATCGAGGAAGATCGGCACGTGATCGCGCAGGCGAACGCGCCGGTCGAGGCGAAGACCGGCCGGTTCATGAACGAACGCGTGACGGCGCGTGCGAAGGGTGATTTCCGGCTGACGGCGGTCGAAGAGATCGACTTCATCGATGTTTCCCCCAAGCAGGTCGTTTCGGTCGCAGCGTCGTTGATTCCGTTTCTCGAAAACGACGATGCCAACCGTGCTCTGATGGGATCCAACATGCAGCGGCAGGCAGTGCCCCTGTATCGTCCTGAGGCGCCGGTAGTGGGTACCGGGATGGAGGCCACTACGGCACAGGTATCGGGCGCGGTCGTCATGGCGCGCCGCGCCGGGGTGATCGATTTCGTCGACTCGGAGCGCATCATCGTGCGCGTCGGGGTTGACGGCGGGGAGATCCACTGCGACATCTACGGCCTTGCCAAGTTCCGACGCTCCAACCAGAACACGTGCCTGAACCAGAAGCCGCTGGTGCATGCCGGCGACGAGGTGACCGTTGGACAGGTGCTCGCCGACGGCGCAGCTACCGAGCAGGGCGAGCTGGCACTAGGTCGCAACGTGCTGGTGGCCTTCATGCCTTGGCGTGGCTACAACTTCGAGGACGCGATCGTCATCTCGGAGAGGCTCGTCAAGAACGACGGCTTTACTTCGATTCACATCGACGAGCTCGAGGTGGAAGCGCGGGACACGAAGTTGGGTCCGGAAGAGATCACCCGCGACATTCCGAACGTCTCAGAGGAGGCGCTCAGGAACCTCGACGAGAGCGGCATTATTCGAGTCGGCGCCGAGGTGGGTCCAGGGGACATTCTGGTCGGCAAGGTAGCGCCGAAGGGCGAGACGCAGCTCACCCCCGAGGAGAAGCTGCTGCGCGCTATCTTCGGAGAAAAGGCGGGTGACGTGAAGGACGCGTCATTGACCTGCCGCCCCGGCATCGAGGGGATTGTCGTCGATGTGAAGGTCTTTACTCGCAAGGGAGTCGACAAGGACGAACGCGCCGTCGAGATCGAGGAAGACGACATCAACCGGCTGCAGCGCGATCTGGAGGACGAGGTTCGCATCCTCAAGGCCGGCGTGCGCGGTCAGGTGGTGAGTCTGGCCGGGGGCAAGTCCCTCGAGATGGGTATCAAGCATCCGTCGACGGGTGAGACGCTCGCTGTCAAGGGTCAGGAGATCAACGATGAGCTCTTGGGATCGCTGCCATACGAGAGCCTGGCGAAGGTTCGACTGGCGAAGTCGAGCAAGGGAATCGAATCGAAGATCCAGGCCCTCGTCGCTCAGGTTGGCGAGCGGGTTGATCACCTGAGGACGGAGTTCGAAGAGCGCCAGGAAGCATATCGGCGAGGCGACGAGCTGCCGCCCGGCGTGATCAAGATGGTCAAGGTCTACATCGGCATGAAGCGCAAGGTGCAGGCGGGCGACAAGATGGCCGGCCGACACGGCAACAAGGGCGTTATCGCCACCGTGATGCCTGAGGAGGACATGCCGTTTCTGCCGGATGGCCAGCCGGTGGACATCGTGCTCAATCCGCTGGGTGTGCCGTCGCGCATGAACGTTGGTCAGATCTTGGAGACCCATCTCGGTTGGGCCGCCAAGGCTCTGGGGGTGCACTTCTCGACCCCTGTGTTCGATGGCGCGACCGAGAATGAGATCAAGGCGCAGCTTGCCGAGGCCGGGCTACCGACCAGCGGCAAGATCGAGTTGCGGGATGGGCTCACTGGCCTGCCCTTCGAGAACGAGGTGACGGTCGGTTACATCTACATGTTGAAGCTGTCGCACATGGTCGACGACAAGATCCACGCGCGCTCGATCGGACCCTACTCGCTGATCACCCAGCAGCCGCTGGGAGGCAAGGCGCAATTTGGCGGGCAGCGGTTCGGGGAGATGGAGGTCTGGGCGCTCGAGGCCTACGGCGCGGCGCATACGCTGCAGGAGTTGCTTACGGTCAAGAGCGACGATGTGTACGGCCGTGCCAAGATTTTCGAGTCGATTGTGAAGGGCGAGGGCGACTTGGAACCAGGTCTGCCGGAATCCTTCAATGTGCTGGTGAAGGAGCTCCAGGGGCTAGCGCTCGATGTGGAGCTCTACCGCAGTAAGCGGTCCAAAGAAGAGGTCGACCCGGAGATGGCCCTGTGATGGCCCCGGCGCGCAGAGTTGTCAGAGTTTCTCCGTTGAACAAGGTGGTGGGATCGTGAGGAGCGCACTCGGATTCTTCGAGAGCAAGCCGGTCAACATCAACGACTACGAGGCCATCCGAATCGGGCTGGCTTCACCCGAGAAGATCCGTTCGTGGTCGCACGGTGAGGTAACGAAACCGGAGACCATCAACTACCGGACCTTCAAGCCGGAGCGCGACGGTCTCTTCTGCGCCAAGATCTTCGGCCCGGTCAACGACTGGGAGTGCCTGTGCGGCAAGTACAAGCGCATGAAGCACCGCGGCGTGATCTGCGACAAGTGCGGCGTTGAGGTGACACAGTCGAAGGTGCGGCGCGAGCGCATGGCTCACGTCGAGCTTGCCTGCCCGGTTTCGCACGTCTGGTTCTTCAAGGGCTTGCCGTCGCGCATGGGGCACTTACTTGACATGACCATGCGAGAGATGGAACGGATCCTGTACTACGAGGCCTACATCGTCGTCGACGCTGGCCCGACGGATCTGAAGGAGCGCGAGCTCATCAACGAGGAGCGCTTCCGCGAACAGCGCGCCGAGTACGGTGATTCGTTCCTCGCCATGATGGGTGCGGAGGCGATCCAGGAGTTGCTTCGGCGCATCGACGTGGTACCGCTTGCGGTAGAGCTTCGCGCCGCCATGAAAGTCGAGACATCGAAGCAAAAGCGCGCCAAGTTCGCCAAGCGGCTCAAGGTCGTAGAGGCTTTCCTGAAGTCGGGGAACGAGCCCGAGTGGATGGTTCTCGACGTCATCCCGGTGATCCCGCCGGAGCTTCGTCCGCTGGTTCCGCTTGACGGCGGTCGCTTTGCCACCTCCGACCTCAACGACCTCTATCGGCGGGTGATCAACCGCAACAACCGGCTCAAGAAGCTCATCGAGCTCAAAGCGCCCAACGTCATTATCCGCAACGAAAAGCGCATGCTGCAGGAGGCGGTCGACTCTCTGTTCGACAACGGTCGTCGCGGGCGCGTGCTGCGCGGTGCCAACAACCGTCCCCTGAAGTCGCTCTCGGATACCTTGAAGGGCAAGCAGGGTCGCTTCCGCCAGAATTTGTTGGGCAAGCGGGTCGATTACTCGGGTCGTTCGGTGATCGTCATCGGGCCGGATCTGGCGCTCGACCAGTGCGGCCTGCCCAAGAAGATGGCCCTTGAGCTGTTCAAGCCGTTCATCTACCAGAAGCTCGAAGAGCGTGGGTTGGTAGCGACGATCAAGGCCGCCAAGGAACTGGTCGATGCGCAGGTGCCCGAGGTGTTCAATGTCCTCGAAGAGGTGATTCAAGAGCACCCGGTGCTGCTCAACCGCGCGCCGACGTTGCATCGGCTTGGCGTGCAGGCGTTCCAGCCAGTGCTCGTCGAGGGCAAGGCGATCAAGATCCATCCGTTGGTGTGCACGGCCTTCAACGCGGATTTCGATGGTGACCAAATGGCGGTGCACGTGCCCTTGTCACCGCGCTCTCAGATCGAGGCGAAGGTGCTCATGATGAGTACCGAGAACCTCCTGTCACCTGCCCATGGGCGGCCGATTGCCATCCCGACCCAGGACATCGTTCTGGGCGGCTACTACATCACCAAAGCCCGACGGGGTACGCGCGGCGAGGGGCGCCTGTTCGGCGATGCCGATGAGGTAAGCCTGGCGCGAGAGGTGGGAGAAGTCGAAACGCAGACGCCTATCCGGCTGCGGTACAGCGGTGCGTTTATCGATCTGACCAAGGCAGCGGACGATCAGGATGTCGTCCATGCCGAGATCGAGCACGTCACCAATCGCATCATCGAAACCACGGTCGGCAGGGTGCTTTTCAAGCAAGCAATGCCCGAAGGGATGCCGTTCATCAACGGGATTCTCAAGAAGCGTGGCCTCGGGCAGGTCGTCAACTACTGCTTCATCCATTTTGGCAACGAGCTCACCGTCAAGGCGCTCGATGCGCTCAAAGATCTGGGGTTCGAGTACGCCACCATTGCGGGATTTACGGTCGGCATCGACGACATGACGGTGCCCTCCGACAAGGACGATCTCGTTGCAGAGGCACGCGAGGAGGTCATCGAGATCGAGCAGCAGTACCTCGATGGGGCGATCACCGAAGGCGAGCGGTACAACAAGGTAGTGGCGATCTGGTCGGAGCTCACCGAGAGCGTTGCTGATGCCATGTTCCGTCAGATGGAGGAGCAAGATCGCAAGGGCGATCCCAATCCGATCTACAGCATGGCCGACTCGGGAGCGCGTGGCTCGATCCAGCAGATTCGTCAGCTGGCGGGTATGCGTGGTCTCATGGCGAAGCCGTCCGGTGAGATCATCGAGACGCCGATCACGGCGAACTTCCGCGAGGGGCTATCGGTCGCGCAGTACTTCATCTCGACGCACGGCGCCCGCAAGGGCCTGGCCGATACAGCGCTCAAGACGGCCGACTCCGGCTACTTGACGCGTCGCCTCGTGGACGTAGCCCAAGATGTCATCGTCACCGAGGAGGACTGCGGCACCATCGAGGGGATCTTCGTCGGACCCATCGTCGACAGTGGCGAGATCATCGAACCGCTGCGTGATCGAATCGTCGGTCGGGTGGCGCTCGAGGAGGTGACAGATCCGTTCAGTGGGGAGCTGCTGGTTGGCGCCGTCGAGCAGATCGATGTAGAGCGGGCCAACGCGATTCAGAACTCGGGTATCGAGAAAGTGAAGATTCGCTCGGTGCTCAGTTGCGAGACCGAGTGGGGCGTATGTCAGCACTGCTACGGTCGCGACCTGTCGACTGGGCAGCTGGTCGAGCGGGGGACCGCAGTGGGTGTTATTGCGGCGCAGTCGATCGGTGAGCCGGGAACGCAGCTGACCATGCGCACCTTCCATATCGGCGGCGCCGCCTCACGGGTCGGCGAGGCAACCACGCTGGATGCCAAGAGCGACGGTGTGGTTGTGTTCCTCAACCTTCGGACGGTAGAGGACGGCGAAAAGAACCTGGTGGTGTTAAACCGCAACGGCGCCGTGGCCTTGCAGGATGCTGACGGCAACATTCGCGAGCGCTACTCGGTCGTCTACGGGGCCAAGCTCAAGGTTCGCGAGGGCGACTCGGTTGAGAAGGGCAAGATATTGGTGGAGTGGGATCCTTACTCCTTCGCTATCCTGACCGAGGAAGCTGGCATCGTGAAGTACGCCGACATCACGCCGGGGGTTACCTGCGAAGAACGCGTCGACGAGGTTACGGGGCTGTCGCAACTGGTGATCAAGGAGTCGATTCCGGAGAAGATGCAGCCGCAGATCCAGATCGTCGACCCCGATCACAAGCGCAAGATCAAACGCACCTACGCGCTGCCAATGAGCGCCCACCTGAACGTGCCTGACGGTGCTGAAGTGGGTCCGGGTGCGGTGCTGGCGCGGATCCCACGCGAGACTACCAAGACGCAGGACATCACTGGTGGTCTGCCGCGCGTCGTGGAGCTGTTCGAGGCACGCAAGCCGAAGGAGCCCGCGGTGATCGCCGAGATCGACGGCGTGTTCGAGCCGGGCGAGGTCGTCAAGGGGTTGCGGAAGGTCTTCGTGAAGAACGAAGAGACTGCCGAGGCTCGCGAGTACTCCTTGCCTCGCGGCGCCCACGTCAACGTCCGCCAGGGCGACCCGGTGCGTGCTGGTGAGCCGTTGGTCGACGGCGCGGTCAACCCGCACGATATCCTCGACGTGCTCGGTGAGCGGGCGCTGCAGGAGTACCTGGTCAACGAGATCCAGGAGGTCTATCGCCTCCAGGGTGTCAACATCAACGACAAGCACATCGAGGTGATCGCGCGCCAGATGATGCGTTGGGTACGGGTAGACGACGTCGGGGATACAGACTTTCTCGTTGCTGAGCAGGTCGACAGGTTCCGATTCCAGACCGAGAACCGTAGGGTGGTCGAGAGCGGTGCCCAGCCGGCGATGGGTCGTCCGTTGCTGCTAGGAATCACCAAGGCCTCGCTATCGACGGACTCGTTCATCTCGGCGGCCTCGTTCCAGGAGACCACGCGAGTGCTGACCGAGGCGGCGATAACAGGCGCCGTCGACCGCCTGCGCGGGCTCAAAGAGAACGTCATCATGGGCCGGCTGATACCGGCGGGAACGGGCTTCTCGGAGTACCGTGGAGCGACGCTCACGGAGGAACTGGTGGAGCGCCGCCGGCCTGCTGACATTCTCGCTGGTATGGCCGAAGCAGCAGCAGAGGCCGACGCTCAACTGGCGCGCTCAGCGCCGGAGGGGAGCACCGACTGACGAGGCTTATTGGGCCCTTCGGCCGGATTGACTGGCGCGAAGCGACTGCTATACTGAGCGCCTGCCTAGGGGCACAGGGGGTTCGTGCGGCCTGACCGCACGTCCCTTGACTACGTTTATTGTTATTCGCCTACGGCTGCTCCGGCCCCTGGCCCCCGCCTGACTCGTGGTTGGGAGGGGAGCTTTGCCTGGGGCGGATGAACCCGGAAACGGTTGTAGAGGTATTTTTTGCCTACCGTCAACCAGCTGGTAAGGAAGGGGCGTAAGCGGGTCACCGCCAAGACCTCGAGCCCGGCCCTGCAAAGGTGTCCGCAGCGGAGAGGTGTGTGTACTCGTGTGTATACGACGACCCCGAAGAAGCCTAACTCGGCATTGCGCAAAGTGGCGCGCGTGCGCTTGACGAACGGAATGGAAGTTACCTCCTATATTCCCGGTATCGGGCATAACTTGCAGGAGCATTCCATCGTTCTCATTCGTGGCGGCCGAGTTAAGGATCTTCCTGGAGTCAGGTATCACGTCATTCGTGGCACGCTCGACGCCTCGGGCGTCGAGGGCCGTAAGCAGGGTCGGTCGAAATACGGAGCCAAGCGGCCCAAGTCCTGACCTCTGCTCGCCTTTGTCGGTGCGTCCTGCCGACCCTTCCCTCCTCTTGCCGGCAGAACCAGGGGAATTGTGTACGGCCACTGGCCGGGCGTCATGCCCTGCAGTGGCGGAGAAAAGCCATGCCGCGTAAAGACGTCAAGGTCAAGCAGCACCCTGTCGCACCGGATGCGATCTACGGCAGCCGCCAGCTGTCGAAGTTCATCAACCACTTGATGATAACCGGGAAGAAGAGTTTGGCTCAGCGTCTGGTTTACGACGCCCTCGAGCGCGTCAAGGAGAAGTCCGGCGACGACGATGCGCTGGGTGTCTTCAAGCGTGCGGTGGACAACGTGCGCCCCGTGCTCGAAGTCAAGTCGCGGCGCGTAGGTGGCTCGACGTATCAAGTACCCATCGAGGTGTACCCGCGGCGGCGTACCTCGCTGGCGATGCGTTGGCTAATTGCGGCGGCCCGTTCGCGCGGTGAGCGGACCATGGCCGAGCGTCTGTGCAACGAGTTGCTCGACGCGTCGGGTGGTCGAGGATCAGCCGTAAAGAAGAGAGAAGACACACACCGGATGGCGGAGGCCAACAAAGCCTTTGCGCACTACCGCTGGTAAAGACTCGCAGGAGCAACGACTGTGCCTCGCAAGGTGGCGCTCGCGTCCACACGCAATATCGGCATCATGGCGCATATCGATGCCGGTAAGACGACGACGACGGAGCGCGTTCTCTATTACACCGGGATCACCCACAAGATCGGTGAGGTCCATGAAGGGACCGCCGAGATGGATTGGATGGTCCAGGAACAGGAACGTGGTATCACCATTACGTCTGCTGCCACCACCTGCATCTGGAAGGACCATCGGATCAACATCATCGACACGCCAGGTCACGTCGACTTCACGGCTGAGGTGGAGCGCTCTTTGCGCGTTCTCGACGGCGCTGTGGCAGTGTTCGATGCGGTGGCCGGAGTGGAGCCCCAGAGCGAGACGGTGTGGCGCCAGGCCAACAAGTACTCTGTGCCGCGCATCGCATTCATCAACAAGATGGATCGCGTTGGCGCCAACTATCAGCGCTGTATGCAGATGATGGCGGATCGTTTGCATACGAAGCCGGTGCCGGTGGTGATTCCCTGGGGCGTCGAGGAGAACTTTACCGGCGTGATCGACGTCGTGCGCCGCATCGCGCTGCGCTACAACAGTGATGATCTGGGAGCCGAGCCGGTGCTGGAGGAGATTCCCGCCGACTGTCTCTCCGAAGTCGAAGCTGCGCGGGAACTGGTGCTGGATGCCGCAAGCGAGATTGACGACGGTATTCTGGAGAAGTATCTCGGCGGCGAAGAGGTCTCCGCCGATGAGATCATTGCCGCTCTGCGTCAGGGCACAGTAAAACTGCATTTGACGCCTGTGCTGGCCGGCTCTGCATTCAAGAACAAGGGCGTGCAGTCGCTGCTCGATGCGGTCATCGACTACTTGCCATCGCCGATCGATGTGGCTGCCATTCAGGGCACCGACCCGGACAACGAGGAAACGGTCGTCGAGCGCAAGGCCGACGACGACGCGCCCTTCTCGGCGCTGGTGTTCAAGATCATGACCGACCCGTTTGTCGGCCAACTCGCGTTCTTTCGTGTCTACTCAGGTCAGGTCGATGCCGGCGATCGCGTGCTGAACTCGACCACCGGAAAGAAAGAGCGCATCGGCCGCTTGCTGAAGATGCATGCCAACAAGCGCGAGGAGATCAAGAGGGTGCGGGCCGGCGATATTGCCGCCGCGGTCGGACCGAAGACGGTGTCGACCGGCCACACGATTTGCCACCCTGGTCATCCGGTCCTGCTCGAGACCATGGAGTTCATGAAGCCGGTGATCGCGATGGCCATCGAGCCGAAGACGCGAGCTGACCAGGAGAAGCTCGGCGACGCGCTATCTAAGCTGCAGCGCGAAGACCCGACGTTCAAGGTGCACCGCGACCACGAGACCGGTCAGACCATCATCGCCGGCATGGGCGAACTGCACCTCGAGGTGCTGGTGGATCGCATGCTGCGGGAGTTCGGTGTGCAGGCCAACGTGGGTGCGCCGCAGGTCGCCTACCGCGAGGCCATCACCAGGGCATCCAAAGGCGAGGGCCGCTTCGTCCGCCAGACTGGCGGACGCGGCCAGTTCGGTCATGCGAAGATCGAGATCGAGCCGCTGCCGCCGGAAGAGGGTCAGAAGTTCGAGTTCGTCAACCGCATTGTCGGCGGCAAGATTCCGCGCGAGTACATCTCTTCAGTCGAGCAGGGGATCCGCGAGGCCATGGACAACGGGCCGCTCGCCGGCTACGAGATGGAGGGCGTGCGCGCTGCTGTCTATGATGGCTCGTACCACGACGTGGACTCCTCGGAGATTGCCTTCAAGATCGCCGGAAGCATGGCGTTCAAGGACGCGATCAAGAACGCGGCGCCAGTGCTGATGGAGCCGATCATGGACCTGGAGATCGTCGTTCCCGAGGAGTACATGGGTGACGTGATCGGCGATATGAACGGTCGTCGTGGTCGCATCGAGAACCTCGACACGCGCGACGGCTTGAAGATCATCAGCGGTCGCGTTCCGTTGTCGGCGATGTTCGGCTACGCCACCGACCTGCGCTCGGCCACCCAGGGGCGCGCTAACTTCACGATGCATTTCAAGTGCTACGAACGAGTTCCTAAGACCATTACCGATGAGATCGTCCTGCGGGTGCGGGGCAAAGCGGTCTGACCGGACGGACTGCTGAGGGGACGCGAGGAGATGAAAGGCTGATGGCGAAGGAGAAATTCCAGCGAACGAAGCCGCACGTAAACGTGGGGACGATTGGGCACGTGGACCACGGGAAGACGACGTTGACGCAGGCGATCACGCTGATTTTGTCGAAGCTGGGACGAGCGGATTACACGCCGTTCGATCAGATCGACAAGGCACCCGAGGAGAGGGAGCGTGGGATCACGATCGCGATCGCGCACGTGGAGTACGAGTCGGAGACGAGGCATTACGCGCACGTGGACTGTCCAGGGCACGCGGACTACATCAAGAACATGATCACGGGCGCCGCGCAGATGGACGGAGCGATCTTGGTGGTGTCGGCGGCAGACGGGCCGATGCCGCAGACGCGGGAGCACATACTGCTGGCGCGGCAGGTGGGAGTTCCGGCGATGGTGGTATTTCTCAACAAGGTCGACATGGTCGACGACGAGGAGCTGCTGGAGCTGGTGGAGTTAGAGGTGCGGGAGTTGCTGTCGACGTACGAGTTTCCGGGTGACGATCTACCGGTGGTGATGGGCTCGGCGCTGCAGGCGGCAGAGTCTGGGGATCCGGAGTCGGATGCGGGCAAGAAGATTCTGGAGTTGGTGGATGCGCTCGACAGTTACATACCGGAG
>Ga0315336_1004512_pt1 | contig 16378 bp, 10 predicted proteins | sample ASW5metaG_FD_204512 | JGI IMG/M metagenome (GOLD analysis project Ga0315336, IMG submission 204512) | Ammonia-oxidizing marine archaeal communities from Monterey Bay, California, United States - ASW #5 | ecosystem: Environmental > Aquatic > Marine > Intertidal zone | place: USA: California...
GCTCGAAAAGTACGCCGTCGCGGTCAACCTGGGAATGATTGGAGCGCTTCTCGTTGGCCTCGCGGTCTACAATGCCAACCTGTTTGTGAGTGGAGACTGGGCGCTTCCCGCGGTCTCGTCGGAGATCGATTTTCACGACGCACGCATCCTGCTCGGTCTGCTGATTGTCGTGCAGGGGTTCGAAACGTCTCGCTACCTGGGCGATGAACATCCTGCCGAACAACGCGTCGCGACGATGCGCACCGCGCAGCTTCTCTCGGCAGCCATTTACTTACTGTTCATCGCACTGGCGACGGTGCTGTTTCGCGACGACGTTGGCGCGGATGTCACCGCCATCGTCGAAATGACAAAACCCGTGGCCATCGTGCTCCCCGTCCTGCTCTCGATCGCCGCGATCGGCAGTCAATTCAGCGCGGCGGTCGCCGACAACGAAGGAGCGGGCGGCTTGATCGGTGACCTCACGCATCACAAACTTCCCACGCGCTACGCGTATCTGTTAATCTTGCTGGTCACCGTGGCATTGACCTGGGAAACTGACGTCAACGGCATCATCGCCTACGCGTCGCGGGCGTTCGCGTTGTTCTACATGCTGCAATGTACCGTGGCGTTCATCGTCGCCTGGCAAACGAAGAACCTTCCACGGCGAACGTACCAGCTTGCGAGCTTCGCACTCTTGGCTACGATGTGTTTGCTGGTCTTCGCACTGGGGCTGCCGTCGGAATGAATTTCCACCACGCGCCGGGTCGGAGTTGGCAGTCGGGCATCCGGCAGTCTCAAAAGGTTATTTGGCTGATACGAAAAAGGAGAAACCACATTGAGACGATTCAACGTATTGGCCGCCGTATGCTCCGTCGGCGCGGCTCTGACGATTACGCTCGTTACCTCTCACTTCGTTCAGGCGGACGACACTCCAAACGTCATCGGCATCGGTTCGCGGCGGGAGTTGTTTGTCGATCGGACGATCGTCGGCGAGTTGAACGGGGCAGCGCTCAAACTTCACTCGCCGCAGCTTATGCCTCCGGTTTCGCCGCCCCGACCTCACGGCGCTTACGCCACGGTGCTCAAGGCGGATGCCCTGTTTCAATTCTACTACCGGGGCGACACCATACCCGGCAACCATTGGAGGAAAGGGCTCGAACAGTATCACGCCGGCGAGGTGACGCTCTACGCCGAGAGTTCCGACGCGATCAACTGGACGTTGCCCCGGCTCGGCTTGTACGACGATCATCCCACGTTTCCCTCTGGAAATGTCGTGCTGATGAACGAGTTTTTAGTGAATCACAACTTCACACCGTTCGTTGACACCCGGCCCGGCGTGCCGGCCGAGCAGCGATACAAGGCGCTCGGCGGGTTGGCCTATCAGGCGCACAAGGAACACCAGGAAATCCGCCAGCGGCGCGGGCCGGGCGGACTGACCGCGTTCGTGTCACCCGATGGAATCCACTGGAAGAAGCTCCGAGACAAGCCCGTCGTTCCCGAAGCGTGGGGCAAGTATTTCGATTCGCAGAATTACGCGTTCTGGTCGGCGTCGGAGCAGGTTTACGTTTGTTATTTTCGCCGCTTCATTGACGGCTATCGCGGCATCGCCCGTACGACGTCACAAGATTTCATCAACTGGTCGCCCTATGTCGAAATGAAGGCCAACCTTCCCGACGAGCATCTCTACACAGCTTGCACGCAGCCGTACTACCGCGCGCCGCACATTTACATCGCCCTGCCCACGCGGTTCATGGCTAAACGAGGCTCGGCCACCGATATTCTGCTGATGAGCACGCGCGGCGGCGCTCACTTCGATCGCGAGTTCACGCAGTCCTTCATTCGGCCCGGCATCGGTCGTGAAGGATGGGCCAACCGCGCAAACTACGCGGCGATCGGCATCCATCAAACGGGCCCTGCGGAGATCTCGCTGTTTCTCACCGGCGGACGGCGATTCGCATTACGAATCGATGGCTTTGTGTCCGTGAACGCGCCGCTGGAGGGTGGTGAACTCATTACCAAGCCCATGACATTCACCGGCAACGAATTCGAGATCAACTATTCGACGAGTGCCGCAGGGCAGGTGCTGGTCGAACTCCAAGATGAAGCCGGCGAAGCGATCCCCGGTTTCACGCTCGACGACTGCAAGCCGATTTACGGCGACCACATCGCGAGAGTCGTCGAGTGGAACGGCGGAACCGACGTCAGCGCGCTGGCGGGCAAGCCGATCCGGCTGCGGTTCAAGATGTCCGACGCCGACTTGTATTCGCTGAAGTTCAACGAGAATTGAGCCGGTGGCAGGTCGCACATCGATGGAACGGCCGGCATTTCATCAACCGACTTCGTGGATCGGATCTTTCATCGACAGATACTGCGGCCGGCCGGCCGGGTCTTGAATCGTCGTGAATCGTGTGTCGATGCCCAGGTTCTTGTAGACCGTGGAAAAGATCTCCTGCACGTGCACCGGGCGCGTTTGAGCTCGTTCGCCGAGCCGATTCGTGCTGCCGATCGCCTGACCGGTCTGCATGCCGCCGCCGGCCATGTAGGCACAACTCACTTGCGGCCAGTGATCGCGGCCCGCACCCTTGTTGATGCGCGGCGTCCGCCCGAACTCGCCCCAGACGAGCACCGTCACGTCATCCAGAATCCCCCGCTCGTCCAGGTCGGTCACCAGCGCCGCGACGGCTTGATCGATCCGCGTGCCGTGATGACGTACTAAGCCTTCGTTGTTGCCGTGACTGTCCCAGCGCCCGTAGGTCATGGTGACACAGCGAACGCCCACCTCGATAAGCCGACGGGCCATCAATATCTGTTCGTTGTTCGTGGAGGCTCCGTCGTACTGGTACTTGAACGGCTTGCCATCACCGTAGCGTGCTCGGATCGCGGGGTCTTCTTTCGAGAGATCGAGGGCGTCGACGAGTTTACTGGACGTGAGCACGCCGAAAGCCTGTTGCTCGTAGGCGTCAATCGCTTCGATCTGGCCGGTCGCGTCGGCATCACGGCGGAGGCGATCGATGCTCGCCAGCAACTGCTTACGATCGCCGAGTCGATCGAGCGTGATGCCTTCGAGCTTCATGTCGTTCATGCCCTGGCCTTCAGGGATGAACGGTCCATATGATGCGCCCAGAAAACCGGGTGTGCCGGGGTCTTTCCAGACACCGGCAGTCGCCATACCCACATACGGCGGAACGCTCTTGTCGACGGGCCGCTTCAGCTTGTGCAACACGCTGCCCATCGCCGGATGACCACCGATGGCGCGCAGCTCCGCGTGACGAAAGCCGGTCATGCACTGGAAGGAATTGTGGCGCCCCTCGCAGCCGACCACGGCGCGGCACACGACCGACTTGTCCATGATCTGAGCGATCTTCGGGAAGCACTCACCGATCTGAATGCCGGGAACGTTTGTGGCGATGGGGTTAAACGGACCGCGGATTTCTTTGGGCGCTTCGGTCTTGATCTCCCACATGTCTTGATGGGGGGGACCGCCGCCTAAGAAGATGTTGATGACCGCCTTGTGGCCGAGTTTCGTGCCTTGCGTCGCCTCGGCTCGGTAGATGTCGGCCAGATTCAAGCCGACCGCTCCGACACCCAGGGCTCCGATCTTCAGAAACCCGCGGCGCGAGACACCATCGCAATAACCGCTCCGCCGGCCCTTCGGCCCGTGAATCGTCAACATGGCACAACGCCCCCTATCATATCAAGCGTGGCTTATGAATGATTTGTATGCAAAAACAGGCGAAGAGTCAAGCTGCGGAGCCCGCGCACTGCTCAGTCAAGTTCCGTAACCAGCCGAACGCATACGGGAACGCTCTGGCAATCTAACTGCCGAAGACCGCGACGGTCGTCGCCGACGATCGCTGTAAACCTGGACGGAAGTGCGTATCATTGTTTCTGCACGACGGCGGACCGTGTCAAGAAATGTCGCAGTGAGCCAAGCGAACGAATGTTCAAACGTTCCCCGGCAATACCGTGTGGCATCATTTTTCGAAACGCCCAGTATCATGCCAACCTCAATTGAGAATCTGAGCGGCGGCACGAAGCCACTTCCGACCGCACCGACGATAGCAGCGCGAATTCACTCGATGGACCAGTTTCGCGGCTACATTGTCGCGGCCATGTTCGCTGTGAATTACGGAATCTTCCATGAATTCTCAGCGTTCGCGCACAACAATTCGCACGCGAGTTTCGCCGATTTGATCATGCCGGGATTCATATTTGCGGCCGGCTTTTCTCTGCGGCTGACGGCCCTGCGCAGGCACCCAGACGTCGGATTCTTAAGAATGTCAGCCGGCTATCTGCGAAGAAGTTTTTTGCTGATTCTGATCGTTCTTGTGATGGAAGGTTTCGGTTCCTTACCGTCGTGGCAGGGGTTCGGTGAACGACCAAAACGTCACGTTCCCAGCGCGGCCGGCGAACGGGAGCTCGATCCGACTGCGGTCGAAGAGGTCGCGGCGACCGATGATGATGAGCAGTCGTTGCTGCCCCGATACTTCGGCATGAACCGGCTCTATTGGGGACTGGGTAAATTCAGAAGAACGCTCTGCGAAGTGTTGGGCATCATTGCTCTGACGCAGATTGTCGTCCTGCCGGTGATTTTGGCGCGATCCAGAACGAGAATTCTGGCGATGGCCGTGTTCGGCCTGGCGCACGTGTTGATGACTTATTGGTTCAATTGGGATTTTTTTCACGGTCGTCCGAACGTCGTAGATGAATTGCTACATCTGAAACCGCGTCGATGCTACGACGGCGGCTTTTTCGGAAACGTCTCCTGGGCCGTCGTGATGCTCGCGGGAAGCTTGGCGTACGACATCGTGGCAAACTCCCCGAGTCTTGTACGAGCCTCCGCGCGGCTGCTGGGGTGGGGCACTTTGCTGATGTGCCTGGGATACGCGGCTTCCATTCCCAGCCGGCTCTACGATCTCGACGAATCGAAGGAGATGGATATCGAGAAACAGACTGAAGTACTGAAGGCCACGCCCGTGCTGCCGCCATTTGAGAATGCCCAAGGGCGGGCTGTACGTGACTGGTTCCCGCCGCTACCCGTTTTTCAATCTGACGACGATTGGAAATACGTAAAGAACTATTGGACAACAGGGAAATACGTCGTGACGTTGCCCTTTGTGTTGTTTTCTTCCGGGTTCTCACTCGCCGTGTACGCAATGTTCGTGCTGATCACCGACCGTTTCGGTTTTCGAATCGGATTGTTGCGGACTCTTGGAACGAATGCGCTGGCGGCGTATGTGATTCATTCTTTTGTTCTCGGCAGTATGGAAGGTCTGTCGCGCACTCCGTCGCCGTATTGGTATCAACTGCTGCATTTCTATCTCTATTTCGCGGTGGTTTACCTCTTCGTTCGGACATTGGAGCGGCGGAAAATCTACATCCGCCTTTGAAGAATCTCTGCTGTGAAGGTTCGAGATGACGTGCCCGCGGCCACCGAACATTGAATGTTCGTCGGAGATTTTTGGGGGCCGGGCGAAAGGGTCTCATTCGGTCACTGTTGAAACCGTCGTTCGCGGGGCACTTTGGCCAGAGACCGCTGGAAGTCGTCGGCCGGATCGGACACGCAACGAGGGTTCACAGCGTTAGAGTTGGCCCCGAATCAATCCAGAATCCAGCCGTTCTGTGCCCCACAGCGTGTCGACTTGCGCGATGCGAATCGGGACGGTATGATCGGGGACTGACATGAGCTAAGGAGCTGCAACACATGGATGCATCGCTGAACACGATTCACAACGTCGACTGCGTCGCCGGCATGCGAAAGCTTCCGGCCGGGAGCGTCGACCTCGCGTTCGCCGATCCGCCGTTTAACATCGGCTACGACTACGACGTCTATCAAGACCGGGTCAAGCACCAGGAATACATCGACTGGTCACACAATTGGATCGCCGCCGTCTACAGAACGCTCAAAGACGACGGGGCCTTTTGGCTGGCCATCGGCGATGAGTATGCGGCCGAGTTGAAGCTGGAAAGTCAGAAAATCGGCTTTCATTGCCGAAGTTGGGTCATCTGGTATTACACGTTCGGCGTCAACTGCTCGAAGAAGTTCACGCGGTCGCACGTACATATGTTTCATTTCGTGAAGGACCCACAGAACTTCACGTTTCGCGACGACGATCTCGACAACCGCATTCCTTCGGCGCGGCAACTCGTTTACAACGACAAGCGCGCGAACCCTCGGGGACGTTTGCCCGACGATACGTGGATCATCCGCCCGGCAGGATTGGTTGGCGAACTCGTGGCCGACGACGCGGGGACGTGGACACCGGCCGAGCTTCCCCCGCCGGCCGACAAAGAACAGACCTACACGCTCAGGCCCCAGGACGTGGAACAGTGTTTCCAATCGTCCGAAGACACCTGGTACTTCCCGCGCGTGGCGGGCACGTTCAAGGAGCGAGCCGGCTTCCACGGCTGCCAGATGCCCGAGCAATTGCTGGCGCGCATCATTCGAACCTGTTCAGAGACGGGCGAACTGGTGCTCGACCCGTTTTCCGGCAGCGCGACAACATTAGCCGTCGCAAAAAAACTCGGCCGGCAGTATGTGGGATACGACGTTTCCAAAGAATACATCCGATTCGGCTTAGAGCGACTCGACGGAATTCACGTCGGCGACCCACCCGATGGAACGCCCGAGCCTCTGATGAGCGCGCCGAAAACCGATGGGCCTCGGCGTGGCAAGAAACAATCCGGTAAAGGCGTCAAACGGAGCAAGTCGCAGCCGGCCATTGATCTTCGAGACACACAGGCTAAGGAAAAGCGGTACAGCGACGTTCAACTCGAACTCACGCTCAAAGGAATCGTCGAGTGCTTTGAGCAAACGCACGACGGGTTCTCGACCGATCGAGTCGTCGCCGATCCCGAGCTCAACCAGCAGTTCGCCGACGCCTGCTCAAAACGCGGTCTGTTCGGCGACGCGCGCACCTGGAACACGCTTTTGTTTCGGCTCAGAAAGGCGGGCCGGTTGTCACACGTTGAGACGGGACAGCGAACGAGTATATCGTGGGAAGACTGCGACGAATTCATGTTCGGAAGCGAGATCGCCCTGCAACTCATGCTGGATGACGATGAAGCCGAGAGCTTGGATGAAATTCTTTGTGATCCTTTCCTCGCTGTGAAGTTCGACAAGCGAGCGCGAAAGCATGCGCCGGGGTACACACCGTTGGAATATCGTTGGGCGGCCCTTAAGCTGCGAAAAGAAGCGAGGAATGCACGCAGCCGTGCATCGGTTTTGACGCCGCCATCTCGTTATGGAAAAAAGAATCCGGCAGACACGTTCGAGCCGCGAAGTGTCGAAGAGGCTCCCGGCGTGTACGTCGTTAGCGATAGCGCTAAGCGGCCATTGTACGTGGGCGAAGCCCTCAATCTCAGAAATCGTCTCAAGCTTCAGTTTGGCAGGCGCCAAAAGAAAATATGGGCCGCCTATACACCCCGCGAGTTTTTCATACAGTCGTTTCCGACGGAGAAGACGTCGACCGGAAGACTCGCGTGGCAAAGCTGCCTCATCAAAAAGTACAAACAGAAACCGCCGCTGAACTACTCGGAACTTCGGTCTCCAGTGTGAAGTCGGTTCTCGCCGAAAAAAGAACCACGTCGCAATTCCAACAAATACAACGGGGCATTTTCCGACTGTCGAGCGCGTTGATTTCTCGAACGACCTCATTACTCGTCCGGAACCTTCACCAGCTTCCGCTCGAAATCCTCAACGAGCAGCCGTTTGCCTTTGGCGATGACGGTGTGCCCCTCGGCTTCGAGTCGGGCTTTGACGTTGTCGAGGCCGCCGGGGTACTTGGGGTTGAGTTCGCCGGATGACTTCAGCGTTCGCCAGTAGGGCGTGATACGTTTCTTGCCCTCCCGCTCGGCTTCATCGGCGGCGTGCGCGGCGATCCAGGCGAAGATGCCCGTCGTCATCGGGCAGGCGAAATCGGCGGAGTGCTTGTGCGCGAGAATTTGCCGGATGACGTCGATCGTGATCAGCCGGCCCTTCTTGGCCGTCTTCATGATCTCGTCGACTTCGATCGGCGCGGGAATGACCATCGTCCCGGTCCCCCAGCGTTTGGTCATCTTGCCAGTCACCGGCCCGACGGTGGGGTGCCCTTTGCTGTCGTTGAGCTTTTCACGCCATGAAGAACGCTTGCGAGCCATCAAAAGCTGTCCTCGAATCGGGCCCGAGTATTGGCCGCGTGTCCTTCGAATGCCGGCGTTTTTCGAAAGATTACGGCGAGACAATCTTCAGTCTGTTCGAAGGACGTCGCGCGGGCGTCGTCGCATGGCCAAACGACGCGATCGCCCCGTCTACGTCGTCAAGCCGGCGATCGGCTCGCCGTGGTAGACGCCGTGGGGTCGGTCGAGCTTATCTTCCCAGACGACCGTGCGTGGCAGACCCAGCGATTCGTAAATCGTCGCCGCCATGTTTTCGGGGCGCTGCACGTTCGAACTCGGATAGCCGCCGGTCTTGTCAGTCGCGCCGATCACCGTTCCGCCAGTGACGCCGCCGCCGGCGAAGAAGACGCTCTGCACCGCGCCCCAATGGTCGCGACCCGGCAACTTCGAGACGGCTCCCTTGAACGTGAAAATCTTCGGCGTCCGACCAAACTCACCCGCCATCACAACCAGCACGTCGTCGAGCAGCCCGCGTTCGTCGAGATCGTCAAGTAGCGCGGCAACAGCCCTGTCGGTCGGTGGCATCAAGTAGTTCTTTAGGTTGCCGAACGCCGACTCGTGCGTGTCCCACGATTCGTCGTTGCCCAGATTGACTTGTACTAAGCTCACGCCCGCTTCGACGAGTTGCCGCGCCATCAACAGCGACCAGCCGAACGAATTGCGGCCGTAACGCTCTTGCAGCGCCGGATCGGCGGAATGAACATCGAGCGCGCGGCGGACGCCTTTTTCGAGCAGCATCGAAACCGCTTCCTCGCGATAACGCCCGAACGTGCCCGCGTTCGCGGATGCGTCAAGATGACGCCGCTGCCGTTCGATCGTTTCCAGCAAATCGACCCGCTGCGCAAATCGATCGCGGAGAATTCCATGCTCCAGCGTGAACCGGGGTGCCTCGAACACGTAGTTCTCCGGATTGGTCGGCCCTTTCCAACGATGAAAGCCGTACTCGGGAAAAGCGCCGTGAATGTATTCGCTGGTGCGAAAACGGCTCGCCTCGATGAACCACGGATCGTGCTCGCTACCCATCAAGCCGGCGAATTGCCCCGGAATCGTTCGACCGCCCACGTGGATCAGCTTTTCCGGAAGCACGGCGGCCGGCGGCAAATTGTTTCGGCGCGGCATCACCCGCCCGGCGATTGACGCCATGCACGGATAGTCGTTCGGCGTCGGCGCGTTGCCGCTAAAGCCACGCGGCTGTTCGCTTCGCCCGGTGAGCATCACGTGGTGCCCGATCGAATGTTCGTTGAACGGGTGCGAAAGCGAGCGGACGACCGCCCAACGATCACTGCGAGCCGCCAGTTGCGGGAGATGCTCACAGACGTGAACGCCCGGTGTTCGCGTGGCGATCGGGGCAAACTCGCCGCGGATGTTATCGGGAGCGTCGGGCTTGGGGTCGAAGCTATCGATCTGTGACAGCCCGCCGGAGAGGAAGATGTAAATGACGGCCCGGGCGCGGGAGACGGGCAGCGGGTTCTCGGCCATCGCGCGCAGGCCGGCGACGTGGTTCATGCCCAAGCCCAATAAGCCGATGCTTCCCGCCTGGATCGCCGTGCGCCGATCGACGCGCGGATGTTCGAAACCGGCATGAGAACTCAAACAATTCATCAGACACCTTTCGCAAACCGAGCGAGGTGGTCGGCCAACCGTTCTGAACCAAAGGACGATCACTGGAAATTGTATCCAGCAACGTTGATGCGTGGCAACGGAAAAGTGGCCCGACTTCGATAGGTGATGCCGTTGATGACGCGGCGGCACGCTCTGAACGGCGCCTCGCTCACGCGAACAACTGTTCGACCGGCTTGCCGTCGGTGATGCGGTGCGGCCGACCGGCGGAGTCTTTAAGAGTCATGTCGTGGCGGATTCCCAGCGCTTCGAACACGGTGGCCGCCAGGTCATCGGGCGAGACGGGGCGATCTTTGACGGTTGCGGCGTGCTTGTCCGACGCACCGAAAACCTGCCCACCTCGAACGGGGCCGCCGGCCAGTAACACGCTGTAAGCCTTTGGCCAATGGTCGCGTCCACCGTCTTTGGCGTTGTTGATGGTGGGCGTGCGGCCGAATTCTCCGGCGACGAGTAGCAAGGTCTCATCGAGTAAGCCTCGCTCGTCGAGATCGGTGATCAGCGCCGCCAGCGATTGATCGAATTCCGGCAACAGCGTTTCGTTGTACAACCGGAAGTGATCGAAGTGCGTGTCCCAGATTTGAAACGGCGACAGAGCCGTGTTTTCAGGGTTGGAAACCGCGTTCGCCGTGACAAAGCGGACTCCCGCCTCGATGAGCCGCCGCGAAAGCAACAACACCTGCCCCATCTCACTACGCCCGTATCGCTCGTGCATGCCGGCAGGCTCGCGTGACAGATCGAAAGCAGCCTGCGCTTCGCTGGAGAGGATCAAGTCGAGTGCGCGTTGTTGGTGCGTATCCATCGTCGTCATCGACGCATCGCGCTGGGCTCGGGCGAACGTGCCGTCGACCTGCGCGAGTAAGTTCTTGCGGGCATCTAACCGGCCGGCCGTTACGTCGTCCGGCAGACGAAGGCCTTCTGGCGCAGGAAGTTTTCCGTCCCATTTCGGTGCGCGGGCCATCATGCGGTTGCGGGCAACCGGAAAAGGATCGTAAGCCGGTCCCAGCCAACCGCCGCCGGCACTGGGCGTGGGGAAACCCATGTCGAACAACAGCCGAGGCGTGAGCACGGCGCTGGGCATGTTCGACGACGCGGGCAACACCTTCTTAACCACCGAACCCATGCTGGGATGGTTGGTGGCCTTCGGGAAAATGTCTTGGTCGGTTCCCGGCGAGTGCCCGCTGAGCGCGTAGGCGGCTCCCGTGTTGTGCGCGGTGAGGTGATGCTGCATCGAACGCACGACGGCGAACCGATCGGTCAACTGCGCCAACTTCGGCAGCTTCTCGCAAATGTCGATTCCCGCGACGCGCGTGGCGATCGGTTGATACGGCCCGCGAATACCAGCCGGGGCGCCCGGCTTCATGTCAAACGTATCAAGTTGCGACTGCCCGCCATTTAAGAACACAAAGATGCAGTGTTTGGCCGTCCGCGGATCGGCCGCCTGCGCGCGAAGGCGAAGCAAGTCACCGAGAGTCAACCCACTCAACGCGAGCACACCCGCCCGCAACACCTCCCGCCGCGCGAGCCGCCCGTTGTGTGAAAATGGCCTACCACGCAGCGCCAACATCGTGCGTCTCTTTTGGTTTAGGTCAACCGATGAAACCGTTTTCGTAACGGGCTTAAAGAACTCGTTGGCTTATCGATTCGATAACAGAACCTAATTGGACATCTAAAATGGTAACAACGATTAACCCGACCCGCGAGTTGGAATTCGCAACAACGCTCGGCAAAGCTCGGTTTCTGGCACTGTCTGCGCGTGCTTTTGGGTCACGTCATACACGCGCTATATTGAGGAATCGACTCGATTTGGTTTAATGAAAGCACTGATTCGATGCACGCAGAGGCGCCCGGCGGCGCTGTCGTCAATGCCGTGCAGACCGGCTCGTCGATTCGAAAACCAAAACAGCACACGGGAACCACACGATGAACGACAAGATTGCCGGGATTGTGCCTCCGTTGGTGACGCCTTTTCGTCGGGATGGCTCGATCGATGAAGACGCGCTGCGGGATGAGGCCGACTATCTCATCGAAACGGCGGGCGTTCACGGCTTGGCGGTCTGCGGGAGTACGGGCGAAGGTCACACGCTTTCGACCGACGAGACGAGGCTCATTACGGCGGTCGTCGCCGACCAAGTTGCGGAACGCGTGCCTGTGATCGCGGGCATTATCGCCAACAGTACGGCTCAGGTGATCGAGCGGGGCCGCGCGGTTCGCGATCTGGACGTCGCGGCGCTCCAAGTCACGCCCGTGCATTACTTGTTTCGGCCCGACGACGACGCGATGACCCGGCACTTCGCTGAGATCGTCGCCGCGACCGAATTGCCGGTGATGATCTACAACGTCGTGCCCTGGACGTATCTCTCGCCACAACTGCTGACGAGAATCATCGACGAGGTCGAAGGCGTGATTGGCGTCAAACAGAGCGCCGGTGATGCCAAGCTGTTGGCCGACCTGTTGATTATGGTGGGCGATCGCGCGCGGATCATGACGGCGATCGACGCGCTCCTCTATCCGTCATTCGCACTAGGAGCCGTCGGGGCGATTGCCGCCATTTTGACGGCGGTGCCCACGCTGTGCGTCGAGTTGTGGAACGCGGTCGAAACGGGCGACCACGACCGCGCGCGGACATTGCACGAACAACTGCTGCCGATCTGGAACGCAATCTTCGATGACAACCTGCCGGCCAACGTGCGTTACTGCATGCAACTTCAAGGCCGTAGTGGCGGAGTCCCGCGCCCGCCGATGCCGGCAACATCACCGGCACAGAAGCCGGCCATCCGCGAAGCGCTCGCCGCAGCCGGCGTGATCGATTGACCCGAAGTAGCGGCAAAACCCTCTGTTGCCAAATCAAGCCCCTTGTTTTGCAGGCCAAGATTTGTCCAAAACCGGGTTTTGACGTGGTTTCACACAACGTGATGAGAATTGTTGCATGAAGAAAAACTTACTCGGTACCGCGATGTGTCTCGTACTCATCATCGCGTCGCACGCCGCTGCCGGAGCCGAACCGGCACCAACTACGTACACGCTCTGGACGGGCGAGCCGATTCCCGGCGACGCCAAACAAATTCCGTTCGTGCCCGGCGTCGTTCATCAGACGATCCACCGCGCGACGGCCGACGGGTTCAAGTTTTTGCACGGTGCCGCCATCGTGCAGCACGACGGCGTGTTCTACGCGAACTGGGCCAACAGCCCCACCAACGAGAACGGCCCTCGCGAAACGTTGCAGGGTCGGCGTTCTACAGACGAGGGAAAGACATGGTCGGAGCTGGAGATGATCGCGCCCGGTTTTGATGGCCCCGAGCGGCACAGCCACGGAATTCTCTTTGTTCATAAGGGAAACGTGTGGACGATCTGTTCGCGGTTTGGTGTCGGTGAGCCGGGCGACCGATTCGACGGCTTGCAGGCGGAAGCATTCGTGTTGAACGACTCGACCGACCGCTGGGAATCGCGCGGCATCGCGATGCACAACTGCTGGCCGTTCGACGAACCGGTTCGCATGAAGAACGGCAATTACGTCACCGGCGGGCTCGACAAAGACGGCCGCCCAGTCGTTGCCGTGAGCCTCGGTGATGATGTCACGCGCTGGGACACGATTCCCATCCCATTCGATCCGCGATTGGCGCCACGCTTCGGCGAGACGACGGTCTGGGGCGAAGGGAAGCACCTGATGGCCATCATCCGTGGTGGCCTGGGCGTGGCTTGGGTTTCGACGAGCGACGATTCCGGTCGAACATGGTCGACTGCCACGGCCAGCAATCTGCCGATGCCACGGGCCAAAGCCTATCTTGGCAAGCTCAGCACGGGGCAGATGTATTTGCTGTCGAATTTCAACAACCGTGACACCCTGGTCGTCTGGGTGAGCCGTCCTGGAGAACTTACGCTCAGCCGAATGTGGCGCATTCGCGACGGCAAGTCGAAGCCGCCCCGTTTTCGTGGCGCCGCCAAAGGCAAGCAGTGGTCGTACCCTTATGGTCACGAACACGGCGGGAAGCTTTACGTCGTTTATTCGATCGGCAAGGAAGACTGCGGCTTGTCGGTGTTGGACGTCGCTGCACTGAAAGTCGACTGACCGCGCGCAACTACAGTCGTTCGCGGCGAGTCCGTTGCTGCTTACCGCACGGTGAACTTTCTCGTCGCGGTCACCACCTTCTGGCTGAGCACGTCGACGACCTCGAGCCGCATTACGTAATGACCGGGCGTAATGTCTTGAGGAATCGAAAATTCGTGGGCCTGAAAGTAATCGCGACGATGATTTCGACATAGGTCGGGCGTGGGGCCGAACGGCATGCTGGCGACGCGCTGACCATCGGCGCCGTCCTTGTAGATTTCGATGGTGGAACGGAGCACGGTTCGCAGTTGACCGTCCGGAGCCGGCTCGCTCTTGAAGTTGTCGACCTCGCTATAAATGAGCACCGGCTGACCGGCTGAGAATTCATCGCGTTCAAACCGCTCGTAGCTGCCAAAATTGTGAATTCGCCGCGAGAAGTTGACGTTTCTGAGTTCGAGCTTGGCGTTCTCTTGCAGGCGGTGAATAGCCTCGCGCATCTGGGCAACGGTCTGCGCGGCTCGTTCTTGCGGATCGAGAATGATCTCGTCGCCGAAGTAGCTCGACATGGCCCAAAACACTTGTTGCCAAAACTCCTGATCCGCAGCATCGATGCCCCGAATCGGCCCGATCGCCCGCTGATGCTCTCCCGACATGAGATACATCATCCGCAGATAGACCTGGGACTGAATGTAGTCGTGCTTTTCTTGATCGGTCGTGCCCGGGGACATCGAGCCGAACGCGTTGACGGTGTTGGATATCAACTGCTCCAACTCGCTACGCCATTGTTGGTTGGCGTCGACGCTGTTGGAGGGCGGCTGAGCAGGTGCAGCAAATTGAGAACTCATCGTCCGGGCCGCAAATTGGGGCGATCCCGACACCGCCGCACCCGAAGCGAAACCGGCGGCGTGCGGGTTGGGGGAAAGCGATTGGGTAAAACCTTGTTGGAAAGGTACCGGCGATCCGGCGGCGTGGCTGGCTTGAAGCGAATGTTGGCCCGCGCCGGTTGGGCTTGGCCCGGCCGGAGGCCTGGAAGAAGGACCAAGCGGAATGACCGTCGGCATGCCGGCGTTTGAACTCACGCCGTGCTGGCGCAATTGTGGTTGTCCCGGGCGAAAGGCACCCGCGTGGTGAACCGTGTTGGCGTCTTGAAGCGGGCTGTGACCTGGAGCCATCTGAGGATTGACCAGCGGATTTGTTGCGGCAGGCATTTCGGCGGGAACTCGCATGCCGGAAGGAGCGCCGGGCGTAGGCCCGGGAGATAGCGGCTGAACCCGTTGTTGGGTGATTGAGCCGATATTCTGATTCGACGGGGATCTTCCCATGCGATTCGAAGGATGACCGGGGTAAAGGGGGATACTGCTTCCGGCAGCTACGTTGGGCTGCTGTTGGAGAGGCGTCTGTGCAGTCTGGATGTGGGTTGCTCCGCGCTGCCAGGGGCTGGCGTTGCCGAGACCGGGATCGGGAGAACCCGTCGGCTGCCTTAGTGGTTGTTGAGAGCCCAAGCCGTTGCTCGGCAGGCTGGCCATGGCGGGATTGATCCGGTTTACGGGCGCCTGAGCCGCCGCGTGGGCGACGGCTTGTTGACTGGCGCGCTGCTCCAACTGGCGAGCGAGTCGCCAGTTACTCAGTATCAGGCGAACCATCTGCGGCTCTTGACCTTTGAGGTCATTAAACATTTGCACGCGTTCAGCGCGAGTTGCATTGCCTTTGGCGAGTTCTTCTTCGATGAGTTGCAACGTCTCGACGTCGAACGACACGACGTTGGATTTGGCCGTAGCGTTCTTTTCGGCGGCTGCGGTTTCGACCGCGTCCGGTTTAGCATCGGCGGATTCGGTTGCGGAAGCCGTCTTGGCGGCTGTTTTCTCAGGCATCGCGTCGGCTTCGACTTTTTCCGATTTCGCACGTCGGCGGAACGGATTGAGCGAGCGAGTTTTCTTCTCGGGCTCTTCAGCCTTTTCGCGTCCGCGCCACATCCACGAAACGGGATTTCTCCAGGCAATGGTTCGAACGACATTTGGCGGGCTGCTGCAACCGCCTGATGCGCATAAAATGACGGCAATTACCCCAAGAACGATGGATGATCGTCCCATGGCTCTATCCTTAGACTTGGCGAATCGATGATTTCGGGTAGGAAGGGAGAGTGAGTCGGATCTTTCAGAGGGAGCAAGACTTTGCACGTTCCCCGACGGGAAACTTCCCCATGAGAGGGGGCGGAACTTAGTCGAAACGGCCTCGAGCCGCAAGACCATCTGCCGTGTCGTTCATGAGCCCTTATTTAGCCGCCCGGTTGTAAACAGTGTGTCGTCCGCCGTTTGCGTCTCGGGCAGAATGGCGGGCGTCTACTGAATGGAATTTCTTGATCGGTCAAATGCCGGAACCCTTTCGTCTGACACGAGGAATGAGCACATGAATCGGTCAGTGCGGTCGGTCACCACCGATCCATTGCAAGGAAGCAGCGCGTCTGTCTGGGCCTGATATCAACGTTTAAATCGAACCGGCCGACGAGATGGACGGTGTGCGCAACTTCTGGCACAATGCCCGCTTCATTTTTCGCCCGCTGGAACGCGTCTCTCGGTC
>Ga0315336_1004513_pt1 | contig 16376 bp, 15 predicted proteins | sample ASW5metaG_FD_204512 | JGI IMG/M metagenome (GOLD analysis project Ga0315336, IMG submission 204512) | Ammonia-oxidizing marine archaeal communities from Monterey Bay, California, United States - ASW #5 | ecosystem: Environmental > Aquatic > Marine > Intertidal zone | place: USA: California...
ATCCAGGCACGTCACGTGGCAACCTGATCGTCGACATGGATGCATCGCGGCACCCTGACGTCAATGGCCATGTGCTCACGCTAGTCAGTACGCTGCTATTGGTGCTATTGACCGGAACACTTCTGGCCGGGCTCGGGAATGCCTGGCATGCAACGCACCCCGTGACGATGCGCAATCATCATTTTGCAAGAGGCTGGTTGCATCATGCAGGTCGGTCTAGACCACACGGCACGAACGAAACGCTCGTAATCTTGATCGGCAATTCTCAGGGATTCGGAAACGAAGTCACCGATGACCAGACATATGCACGACTTCTTCAAGCCCACCTGACACCGCGCTGGGGGCAAACACGGGTCCTTAACTGGTCGCTACCGGGAGCAACGGGCCAGGAATTCGTCATTCTTGCTGCACAGGCGCAACGCATGAATCCGGATGTGCTTGTTCTCGTCACGGCGCCAGGCAATTTTGATGCATCGCTTGGCGAATTCGATTCGCACCGAAAGAGGCCGGCACCATGGTGGACGGACGTATATCGACTGCTGGGGAACGCGGATGTGCGTCGCCTTTTACCTCGGCCGTTTCTCTCCCAATATTTTTCGCATGCCGACTATATAGATATCGGTCTTTGCAGACTGTCTGAACTGTGGAGCCACCGCCACATCCCGGTTTCCTGGTTTGCGCAGTTTCATACGTTTCAGCGATTCGAACCAAGCTGGCAACGGGAAACGATTTTGTATCCAGCCAGGACGCCTGGTGTCCAACGGGGTGCGTTTATGACGACCCCCGGTAGAAACGAAATTCATCACGTGAGCCGGCCGCTGCTCAGTGCCTACTTGACTGTAGCCGAGAAAGTCGTCGGGCGTAGCTACTTTTTCGTCATGCCGCTACATTCCCGTCGGCGTGATGCGGTCAGCGAGAGCATCTCCGAACTACGGCAGTGGGTGGCAAGCACGAACCACGAGTTTGTAAACATTTCAGCGACCGTGCCCGACGAACTGTTCATCGACATGACACATCTTGACGCAAACGGACACGCTACGTTGGCCCGTATCCTTGCGGCACGATTGCTGGAGTTTGTGCCGGCACTCGACGCGCCATGACTTTCGCATCACTGGAATTTGCGGCACTGCTCGCTGTAACGTTTTCGCTCTATTATTTCCTCCCACAGCGTTTGCGCATGCTGCTTCTGCTTGCGGCGAGTTACACGTTCTATGCGTACTGGAGTCCCGTGTACGCCGTGCTGATATTGGCCTCGACGGTTCTCGATTACGCAATGGCCTTATTGATCCACCGATCGGGCTCCGAGAACCGACGCCGTTTCGGTCTCCTTGCCAGCGTCATCGGGAACCTCGGACTACTCGCGTACTTCAAGTACACCGATTTTGCACTCGACTCCCTGAGAGCGCTGCTGGGTCCCCTTGGCGATAACCTTCCCGGCCCCCTGGAGCTCGTTTTGCCGGTTGGCATTTCCTTCTACACGTTTCAGACCATGAGCTATACTATTGACGTCTACAGGCGGAAGAAGACGGCTGAGGGTGATTTTCTGCTGGTGGCGCTCTACGTGTGTTTCTTCCCCCAACTCGTCGCCGGGCCTATCGAGCGGGCCCGCGACTTAATGCCACAACTGGCATCGCGACAGCGTTTCGATCCCGGTAATCTAGAGACCGGGATTAGACTGATCATTTGGGGATTCCTCAAGAAAATCGTCGTTGCCGACCGATTAACGCACGCGGCGTTCAGCGTTTACCTCTATCCGGAACTCTATGGGACGGGTGATGTTGCATTCGCAGTGGCCGCGATGTTTGTTGTCATCTATCTCGATTTCTCCGCATACACTGATATCGCAACGGGAACTGCAAGGCTCTTCGGGATAAGGTTATCACGCAATTTTGATTTTCCGCACGTGAGCTGCAATATCGCCGACTTTTGGCGACGATGGCACGTGACAATGTCGGAATGGGTTCGTGACTACCTGTTTATTCCGCTGGGCGGATTCAGGCCCAGAAATCTAAGAATGCATGCGCGTACAATGCTCATTACCATGGGACTGGTCGGGCTCTGGCACGGTGCACAATGGACGTTTGTGTTGTGGGGGCTGACTCACGGTGCCTGCCTTATTATCTACCATCTGCTTCATCTGCACGTACTTCGCAGGTTCAAGCAATCCAGAGTACTGAATTCGGGTCCCTGGCGCCTCGGTTCATGGGCGTTCAACACGGCATTGCGCGGCGTGATCAGCATTCTTTTCTTTGCTCCAGACATGGAACGGGCTGGAACAGTCCTGCACAGACTGTTTGTGGAACCAAATTATGACAGTTTCATTCAACTCCATGTTATATTCGGATTTGGAGTGCTGACCGCTTTCTGGATAATTCACTACATTCACTTTCGCTGGCGCACAGGAGAAATGTTGCAGCGCAGGCATCCCCTCATAAGAGCTGCTCTTTACACAACGGGTTTCTACGTCATTCTATTTGGCGGGGTCGAAGTGTCGAAACCGTTTATCTATTATCAATTCTGACGGCTATTGATCTCCTGAAATGGAAATTTGCCTGTTATCGGGTTGGGCGAACCCAGCCGAAGCCATGCGACCGCTGGCACACCTTCTGGATCGTAGTGTCAAAACATGCGTCCGTACGGCTCATGACTATGCGGCTTCTGCGGACTCCGAGAGTAATTTGATTAATGACTGCGGGGACGCACCGATCCTAGTGGGCTGGTCACTCGGTGGATTGATTGCACTCAACGTGGCAATACAATATCCTCGTCGTGTCAGGGCGCTCATCGTGATTGCAACCCCTGCCAGGTTTTGCGCCGCACCCGGTTATCGCCACGGATTCTCGCGTGAACAACTCGGCCACCTTGCCACACAACTGAATACCGACGCGCAGGCCGCTCTGCGTGATTTTTTTCAACGTTCAGCAACTCCGCAGACTCCCCACAACCATGACCTCGAACGCCGGATTGGAGAGGCCATGCAGATCGGAACGTCGCCACTGCTGAAGGGAATCGCCTATTTGGAAAGAACCGACCTGAGGTCAGTAGTTTCGAAAATTGAGTGTCCGCTGTTCGTCATACACGGCAGGAAAGATGCTATCGTCCCTTGGCGAGCTGGTAGAATCCTTGCGGATCTCGTTACCGATTCACAGTGGGAGCTCCATCCCGATGGTGGGCATGATCTGCCCTTGCAATCACCCGCCTTCGTTTCCGATCAGATCCTTACGTTTATTCGATCTCTAGATGAGTGACGACTTTCATAAAGAAGTTCGACATTCAATGTTTGTTCCCTTGAAATAAGTACTTCCTCAAGGTCCCACCTTCGTCTCCGATGTTGCGGCTCCGTCCCTGGTCAGCGTCAGCGTTCGATTCACGGGCAAATCAGTCAGAACCTGATGCTCTCCGTCTGGCCAGTGAATCTCAAGCCGAGCAATGGATTCTTCCGTACCAAGTCCGAAATGTAGATCGGTCGAGCCCTGAGACCGGTGACTGTTGACGGGAAAAAGCTGTCTGACGATCCGTCGATTCGGAAAATGTGCTTCGACACGCGCACCAAGCGCATATCGATTCATCGTGCTGTCGCGTAATCTGAGATTCAGATGATTGCCGCCATTAATGCGATTTTCCAACAGGACCAAGGGCGTCCCGCCGACACTTCTAACAACCAGGTCCATTCGTCCATCGTTGTTGAAATCGACTGCGGCTACCGATCGCGAATCATATATGAGTCCGGCCGCGGAAACAAATGTCACGTCGTAGTACTTTCCACTGCTCTCGTTGACGAAGAGTCGGTTGGCCTCGTGGGCGCTCAGATTAAAGTTACCGCGACCTAATTGAAATACTTTATCGCTCCACGGCTCTCCCAATTCGGGATTGAGGTCACCCAGTTTCCGGCCACGTTTGTCACGATCGAAGGGATGTGAAACTACAGCCCGCCACAAGACGGGTCAACTGTCCGGCTTTTCTGCGTCCGTACTGACAAAACCCGATGGTGCGTAAATGTCGTTCCAGCCGTTGTTGTCGACGTCAGCGAATATACCTGCATACGCCCATCCTACGCGGTTAATGATTGAATCATACTGAACCTGGCTAAAGCGATTATTTCCAAGGTTTTTGTACAGTGTGTTGCCCGAAGATGTTCCGACGAGGTGTTTATAGACAGAATCTGGATAGTTGTCGCGGCCCGCATTCGCGATAATCCTGCGGCCCGCACCGGAAAACATGTTGGACACGTACAGGTCCAGTAGGCCGTCGCCGTCAAAATCACCAGCCCCAACACCCATGCTGGTACCGTAATCCTGTAACCCGGCATCGTCACTGGCATCGATAAACGTACCGTCGCCACGATTCAGAAAAAATGAGTTGTTAGCGAAATCGTTGGCCACATAAAGATCAGGCCAGCCATCCTCGTTCGCATCAAACCATACAGCGGCGAAAGTCTGGCGGGTGCCGCCATCGGTTCCCGTCAGTTCGGTGACGTCCTCGAACTGCCATCGCCCAAGATTGCGCCACAACACATTGGGCGCCCCGGAAGAATGATCCATGATAAACGGAACCGGTGTTGACGACGAGGCCTGACGTGTTCCAGGCGACACGTACAGCACGTACATATCCACCCATCCGTCTCGATCATAGTCAGCCAGAACAATCCCTTGCGACCGCACGGACACGGATAGATTTGAAAGTCTGGTTACATCACGAAAAGTCCCGTCCCCGTTATTCGACAGTATGTAGGGGGCCAAGACGATATCCAGGTCGCCGTCGTTGTCCAAGTCCGCCCAAGCTGCAGCTGCGCCGCAATCCCGATAGGCCGCCAATCCGGATTCTTCGGTCGCATCCTCAAATCGTCCAGGTGCGGCGCCCCGGTAAAGCACGCATTTCGCCTTCGGATCGGTCACAAGCAGATCCATCCAGCCATCATCGTTGTAATCGGCTGCATAAATCCCCCCCGTGTCCTGACGATGCGCGTCGGGATTCGTCCAGTTATCGTGAAACCGATGCGGCTGCAGTCCGGCATCCTCGGTAACATCCGCAAACAGGAAATCATCCGTACGGTTGAGTTCTTCCTGCAGCACCTCGAGACGGGTGATGACGCGAGCGTCTGCGAACAGTGCATCCGGTTCCACTTTGCATTCCAACGCGAACAGCCACTCGTAGTCGCGCGGCCGTTCCTCGTGATCCTGTCCTGAAATTCCAATCTCCAACGCACCTTGAAACGTTAGCCATCCGGCCTGATCTTTGTCATCTGAAGCCTCAACACGCGTGAATTCCTTGATTCGACATTTAACCTTTGCATCGCGATTCAACGTTGCCCGCTGATCCAGCAGCCAGCTAACAAACGCATCCAGTCCCAGTTCGTCAGAGGCCTGGCGCCTTTCGTGGGAATTGGGATCGTCATATCGCGCCCGGTAAAAATCACCATAGTGATAGTTACCGCGTACACGATCCGCAGGTCGAACGGCTGTGCCCGAAAATCCTGGGCGGAAATACCCCTTGACCGGCAACGCATCGCCGATTTCCAAAGCCTCGGCCAACGGGTTCATCACGTTCCGGCCCAACATGAACACCAGGTGCTCGATGTCCCAAAGTTCCTTCTGCTTGGTATTGTCGAGCTCCCAATCGACAGGCAGCGGCGGAGAATCGGATGCAGCGGAAGTCGATTGCGAAGGGACCGAGACAGATTCCTCAGGAGGTGCTTGCCCTGGTGACTGCCGATGCCGACCGACGAGGATCGCAGCGCAAGCGACCACAGCGCAACCAACTAAAAGCCAGATCTTACTTCGAGAACATCGCATGGCATGTGCCCCCGGATAACCCGGCTGCATTTGCAAGAGACGCTATGCGACGGGTTAAGGGTATTCAATTCACTATTGTAGGCGTGAGCGGCATGTTCATCAAGACTTGAGATTCTATCCCGCTTCACCAGGCGCTGATAATACTCAACGCCAATCATTCTCAATCTTTTCACGCCTGCCGTTCTCCCAGCGCGTAAACGGTGGAGACATTGTCATGGCACGCGTCATTTCGCCAGGCGCAATTTCCGTTCCGGTCGTCAACAACGAATATCCGCCAACCATGGCTCCGGCTCCGATCTTAATCGGCGCAAGCAGGAGTTCCAGCTGACCTGTGTTATTGCGAACAAGTACATGTGCGTTGAGACGCGCGCCGGCCCCAAGCATGACGTCATCGCCAATGTCCAAATATTGCCGTTCCAGGATTGCCGTGCCTGCCGCCCAGTACGTCAGACGACCGATGCGCGATCCCCAGAGACGCAACCATGCTGAATACAGCCCGGGCACCATGCGCAATAACTCTTCGAGAAAAGAAAATCGGCAGAACACGACCTGTAGGTTCAGTAGCGACCACCATGTAAAAAACTCCCTCGTTCCAACTGCGATGTGCGTCCGATGAATGGGACTGAAGACCATGACAAGCCGGCACAAGCAGGGTGGGAGCAGGTAAAGAATGGCCAGGCCAACTACTACCCGTTGCCATGCAGTCATCGTGGAAACTGCAGCGCATGCGATCAGCAAGGTCGCATGAAGAATCGGGATTGCATTGAGCACGACCATCAACAAGCGCTGGCAGGTACTCATGTCGATCTCCTTCACATTGGTCGCCGACTCGCGCACGCTGTCAGTGGGTCTATCGTATAATCTGTTCTGCATAGACATTCTCTACGTGCTCCCGCGTCTTTCTTGGTCCTTTCCACATACGCAGGTAGGTCCGAATCATGCCGCTTCGGTTCCGGTCCGTTTCCGCATCGAGGTCTGGCAAGTAGCGCCACGGAACCGTCGGATGCATATGATGGAGAAGGTGAAGGTTGTGATTCAACAGAAGTCTGTCGAGCCACCAGAAAGCGCGAACGTTTCGCGCGCCCAGACGCACGTCCCTGTCGGTTTCAAAATGGTGCAGGTATTGCAACGCGGACCACGTGTAACCAAAACCGAATAGCACGGCGAAATAACGCAGTGGTGCGATGTCCAGGCCAATGACAATGGCGGAGTGAATCATAATTACTGATATAGCCTCGAGCTGAATCACCCGCGTGTACCTTGGATTCAGAGACTCCATGACCGCCTCCGTCGGACGATCGCACGAAAGATTAACTTTACTCCGGTTGGAAAAAAATCCCGGATGAAAGACCGCGATCAGGTTGCTTGAAACAACGGCGATCCAAAAAAGCCCGGTTAGGATGCCGTAGTACTGCAAGTGCTTCCAGAACGCATTGTCTCCATCAAAGTACAGATCAAAGGCCTCGTCATCAGAACGGTTTCTCAGGTGATGGCCGATGTGCCCCTGGCGCATCAAGTGGTAGGGAGCCGGAAAGAAGAGTCCGAGCACGGCTCCCACAAAATGATTAATTCGGGGATTGGTGTGAAACAGATTGTGTTCGGCCTCGTGCATCATGGCATAAGCCGAATTCATCGCGATTCCGTAAGTCATCGCCATCAGCATGACGTAAGGCCATTTCGTTACAAAAGCCGTGCCGATCAAGATCCCGAGAAGAACCACGATCTGGGTGCAAGCAATCAAGACATTGAGGCGACGTGGAATGGGATACGAAGGCGGAAACTTCATGGCGCGACGGGTTGAGGCGACCACAACAACTCAATACGCTTTACAAGGGGGGCAAGAGCCCGATATGCCCTGGCCCGCGTCAGAGTCCTTGAGATCGCGTCCGGACCGTAGTGCCGTGCCATGTATTCGGAACTCCTGTTGAGAGTGGCGTAGGCATCAATGACGGTCTTTCGGTGTTTCTTCAATTCGGGATACCTCGTGATCAGTTGGTCGAAAAGGCGGATCCCCCCGCGCCTCGGGGCTGTAAAATATTCAAAGATTAACCATGAACATATCCAGGCGTTGTACCGCTGCGTAAAGCGCCCGGCCGGCTCCCAGTAGAGTTCTTGCAACAGCAGTTCGTGATCCAGATGATCTTCCTCGTCTGCCAGGTGGCGTCGGTGTACGTCGACAAAACGCGGTTCGAGATCTGCAGCTTCGAGGACGAACTGGTTCGCATAGAAAATAGCCCGTTCTTCCTGCATCATGCCCAGCCAGATCAGGAAAGGAAAGCGTTCGGGTCGCTTACCCACAAAACGCAGAATAGCAAGCGGCACGGCTGGAACCTGAATGAAGAAAAACAGATTGCCGCCATACCATGACGGCGCCAACTCCCGGTTCAATTCGGCGAACATCCGGCTGTGTTCTATTTCTTCATCCATGAAAGTTAGGACCTGGTTTTTGGCCTCACCATCTGCAAGATGCTCGACGATCGGCGACAGGAAGTGATCTGACAGCATGGTCTCGAAGAAAATGAAATGCTCGTTAAAGTACATCCCGGTCATTTGGTTGTAATACAGAGCCTGCTCGGAGGTCAGGCAGTCGTAAACGGCTGTATGGTAAAGAGCAGTGAAGCGCTCCGGGATAAAAAAGTGCTCGCTCGATATCGCATCACCTTGACGAGAGGCGGCACCACACCTTTGCCGGTCAGCGTTCATCGTTTCTTTAGCGACCATCCGATGACCAATCCAATCACCAGGCCGGCAATGGCGGAGATGATGGAGAGGCGCGGCAGGCGATCCTTGACCGCATCAAGAACGGCGTTCTCCAGGAAGTTGACGCCGACGTGTACGGCCGCCAGTTTCCATACGTCACCTTCTTTCACCACGGTTGCGGTCCACCTGGCATCAAGTGAGACTTTATCCCCATTGGTAAGCGTGTAGTTTTCCACCGCCGTCCCGTGGCATGTGCCGACGGTATCCGACAGAAAGGCAGTTTCGCTCGATGCCTGCACGCTGACGTGAAGATCTTTAAGAGGGGCTTCCGGAACCGTGAACAGGTCGTCGTAGAAAGTTTCGAATTTTTCCCGCGAGATGATGGCGGTCTGGTCACTTGCCGTGTAGACAAACGGCGTGGCTAGATACGATACCAGCTTATCCAGGTCTTTCTCGTTAATGGCTTTCGTGATCGACGACGCCAGTTCTCGTAGAGCGGCATGATCGTCGTTACGCTCGGCGTCGCCATCCTGAGCAGATCCCCCGCCGGGGAGCAGGATGAAAAACATGAGCAACACGGCTGAAACGGTCAGAAAGAAACGTCTGAATGAAGGCATGTGTACTCCTCTGTTGCGGGTTGTGTCACGGGTACAGGATGAGTGTGGCAGAAGGGTCTTCGATCCCTCCCGGTTTTACAGTGCTGATGGAATTGCGGGCAGATTTCCAACCCAGGTAGCGATCACGCTCGTCTGCGTGCATCGGAACGAGTGCAACCGCATCAAGCTGACCCAAGTTGCGACAATGGCGATAGTGATAATTCTCCTGCAGCCCTGCCTCCACCAATTTCTGGAGATCCGGGAGTCGATTGATATCGCTATCCAGCAGGTGCAGGTAAAGCTTGTAGCATCCCCGCGTCGGCGATGCGTCCGGCACGAGAAAGTATGTGTCGGATCGAATGGCATACCGGTGAAGCGCATTATTCACGACACGGGTTGCGTGAACAGCGTTAAGTTTTTCGCCACTCAGATCACTGGTTCGATCGGATCTTCCGACAAAGCTGAGTACCGGTAGTTGCCCCCGCCACGCCCGTACACGCACGAGATCGTGCAGTCGATACCGATAGAGACCTCCGCTGGTTGTCACGATGACGCCGTAGGTCGCGTCATTGCGCAGGTCCCACGCGTTCACGACTTCGCCGGTATCCTGGTTCTCGAACTCGAAATAGTGAGAGCACGCCGCCAACACGTGATTAGTGACGCCTTCAGTGGTCAGCGGTATGCTGACGCATGCCTCGGTGGCGAGCAGTCCCTTGGGCTGCATCTGTGCGTGAGAAAGTTGTGTCATCAGATGTCGTGCCGGATCCCGAGACCACCCGTCTGCCCAACAACTAACCAGACACAGGTTTGGCCAGATATAGGGCCAGGGGTTGTCAAGATCGCCGCTTTGCCACGCCGCGAAGATTCGTCGAAGTTCATCCGCACGCGATCGGCGTTGTTGCAGTCGCCGCTCGACCGCCCTTATAACCTCAGGGGGTATCGGACTCGGAGGATGAGCGCGGCCCTCGGCAATATTCGAAACCGTGCGATCCGCCCATTGCCCTAAGTCGTCAAGAATAACGTTCAGAAACGTCGGGCTCCACACCGAAATAAAGGAAAGGTGTTCATCCGCAAGGAGGAGCAGTCTTGTAAGGTACTGCAAGGTGCGCAGGTCGGACAAGGCGCACAGTTCGGATGGTATAGAAAGGAGACGGCTGACGAGTCCCTGCTGCAGGCCTGTGAGATACGCGGTGTCGTCCCCGAAACCAATGGGGACACGGGACGTTGCTGCTGTGGAGAATCCGCTCGCGGGACTGACTGCCAGGTACAACGTTCCACGGCGAATGCCGGGATAAGCGGACAGGAGATGCCAGACCCACGTGTTGATCCCTTCGACAAACTCGCGCCGCAGGCCGGCGGTATAAGGGATCAGTTTTGTTGCCGACGTCGTGCCGCTCGACGGCTCTAACATTGGCACAAGCCTGCGCGTGAGCACGTGCTGCTCGCCGTCAGTAATGCGCTCAACGTAAGGCTTCAAGTCTTCGTATTCAGATAGTGGTACACGATTGCGAAACGACCGGGGCGAATCAACCGCATCGAATTGATGTTCTCGTCCGAAACAGGTCGCGGCATTTTCGCGCAGCACGCGCTTCAATCGGCGCTCCTGGACCGACTGAAGACTGCGCGCTGCGACGTCAAATCGTCGCGCGGAAAGTCTGCAAGATTCACGCCAAGTTCCATACCACAAGTCATTCATACGCTGCAGTGGTCGACATCGCGTTCACGGTCCAGTTCTCTCCGGATGTACGGTCTGAGGTTGTTGCGGGTAAACGGCACAAGACAGACGAGTTCGTCGCCGCGCTCATAATTCGGGTTGCGCTCCAGGAAGTAGCGAATATGCGGATCACGCCGAAGACGCGCCCCCGGGACCCGAGCGATCTCGGGTCGAAGACACTGGTCTCCGTCGTCCGCTATGAGCAGCCCGCGTTGCGCATCAAATTTCCTTCCAAAGCGGGAGGTGGCCACATCTGACACGATCTTCCTGATATGGTCAGGCATCGTTCGGCCTGATGCAGGGTAGAACTGCTTGAAAAAGACGGGCAGATAGCGATAGGTCCGGTGTCCCTTCGTCGTCAATAACCAGTACAAGGGGTTTGCCGGCTCCGCGTCGAGTTCCTCCAACATCATGCGTCCGAACGCGAGCGGCAGCTGCATGCTACCCCACCATGCTGGAGCGATCACGGTGTCGCCAGAAAACATGATCCGAACGGTGGAATCGCGGTACGTCTGCATGAACAGGACTTGCGTTGAAAAGCCGACAAGATCAAACGTTTGGGTGTCTCGAAGGAAGATGACCCGATCCTTTTCCCGGAGGTCTCTCGTGAACTGTTCCCTGTTGACGTTGTGGTAGCAACGCTGCATCAGCGCAAACAGTTGCTCTTCAATTTCCAACGTAATGTCCGCCGCCAACACGATATCGCAGTCAAGCGCCATCACTACAGTCCTCCGAGCTCGAAGTACGGTGGGCGTGTATCGAGCGCCTGCCTATCTGAAGTGCCGTCGGACCAGTATACGAGCAGTATTCTACTCACAAAAGGGTAATGCCGCCTTTTGCGAGCATGGGCCAGGAGTGGGTCACGCTCGTGCATACCCAGCAGCACAAAATCGCAGTCCCGGCGTTCGGCGGCATCACCTAAGCATACATCCAGTAGGGCGTTAAAGACGTTTCGGTCTTCATCCCGGATATGCCACATCGAGAGCAATGCCGGTTGCATTTTCGAACCTGTCCTCGGCAGAGCGGGAATACCTGCTACCCTTGCGTAAGCATTCCACGCCGGACGCAAAAGGCGAAGCAAACCGACATAACCGTGAACCGTCTGCTGACGAAATTCGCTCTGATCCCAGAGACCCATGCATCCGCGCAACACATGTCCCTGCATACAGACGTAAAGATCGTGAGCTCGTAGTCCTCGCAACAGTCCGGCATCGAAATCCCGTGCTTCGTAGCATGGATAGAACTGTCGCTGGTGCGCATAGCTCTTAAGATAGTGCAGAATTGCAGGTATATCACCGGGGGTGGCCCGGCGGACCATCATCCCGGCGGATGATTGGCGTCGCGGCTTGTGCGCGGGCTTCAAAGCCATCGTGTAGTACTTGCCGTAGTCGTCATATACAGGCAGCCCCGCCCGTTGAGATGTGAGGAGCTCGTAGGCCTCTTCGTTGTCTTCCACGATACTGGTGATGTAGAGGCGTGCCTTTCCCAACACATGGGCCCGTTGCAACTCGCGATATCCTCGTGCCAGCACCATACCACTTCGGTATTCGGGAAGGATGCGCAATCCTCCTAGATAGCCTGCGGTGCCCGGTCTGCCGTTAATAAACACTCGCTTCTCCGCGCGAGACCCGAGGCCGACGACACGTGCGTCCTCATTGCACCTGCAGATAAGTGTGTCAACCACGGAGCCCTCCACCGTTACCGCTTCGAAGTACGATGGTTCCCTAGAAAAGGCGATTCGAATGCTCCCGTTGACGGGCGACTCGCGTAAGAGGGCGCGAATATCCGCGTCGTCCTGGAGTTCGGCCTTAATGATCCTCGTGCTCACGTTGCCTGTACCAGTAGTGGCAAGGAGCTCTGTTGCCGTCTTCTTGCCTCGACCGGCAGGAGCGGCCCTTCAAATGCCAGGTCGCCGAGTGGATAGTTTTCACGTTGGCCCGCTTCCTTGCGCAGCAACAGATTGATGAACAGGTAGGCATTGAGCATAAACAGGTTTCCCGCGTTGGTACTGTCAAACATGCGATGCACGATCGAAGACAGTCCGTAGAACGCCTTGCGTGCCTTTACGCATTCCTCCTGCACAACCTCAGGCGGTAGGCGTGTTCGATACGGGACCTGCCCATAGCGGTAGCGATCGTCCAACCACCACGCATCGTACAATAAGCGTCCTTCCTGTTGCATCCTTGTATATAGAGGCGTGCCGGGAAACGGAGTGATATGGTTGAACGCCGCCATGAAAATCTTGTTCTGCACGCAGAAATCCACGGTGCGCCGGAAGCTGTCCATCGTGTCCCGATCGTGCCCGAGCATAAACGTCGCGTACAGGCGCAGGCCGTGTGTCTTGAATCTTTCCAGCGCCCGCGCAAAGCCACCGCGGTGAATATTGAAATGCTTGTTGATGTTCGCAAGATTCTCGGGGTCCAGCGACTCGAACCCGACCAGCACGCCCTGGCATCCACTTTCACGCATCAGCATCATCAGTTCCTCGTCATGGGTCAGCGTGATGCTGGCCTGGCTGACCCAGCGGATCTTCAGTGGAATCAATTCGCGATAGAGGTCCTTGGCCTGCTCCGGTCGAGAAACCATGTTGTCATCGACAAAGAAAAAGAGCTTCTTGGTGTTTCGCATGTCCTCGATCTCGGAGAGAATCCGATCGACCGGGCGCGATGTCTGGGTAGCATTATAGTAAGAGGTTACCGCGCAAAAGTTGCATCGAAACCGGCACCCACGCGCCGCCTCGATTAATCCCAGCTTGAGATACCGCTTGCCCGCAAAAATGCCGCGGCGCGGCATCATCGAGGCAAGATCCGCCCTCCCCGGCGAGTGATACGCACGTTTCATTCTCCCCCTGCGAAAATCCTTGATCAAGGCGCCGAATGTCGCCTCCGCTTCGCCGACCACGACACTATCCGCGAAACGTCCGACTTCCTCGGGAAGCAGCGTCGCGTGAAAGCCCCCCATAACAACCGGAACGCCGCGACGGCGATACTCCGTTGCGATCTGGTAAGCGCGTTTCGCCGTGTAGGTTTCAACGCTAATCGCGACCAAGTCGCTGGGATCATCGAACGGAATTGTTTCCATGCGATCGTCCCAAAAAACAATATCCACGTCGGGCGGGGTGAGGGCCGCGAGATAAGCAGGCGCAAGCGGTTCCATTTGCCATGACCGAATATAGGAGGCGCCGGGAATTCGACCAACACAGGGATGCACGATCGTCAGCTTCACGCAATGCCTCCCATGCAAGTATAAAAGCGGGAGAGATTGTTAGCGTAATAGCGGTACCCGAGATTCGTCGTCAACACCAGGGGATAGGCTGCAAACATGTCGTGCAGGCGAGCCGCGGTTCGTTTGACGATTCCACTGACGCTGTAGGTTGCTTTCCAGACGCGTTCATGCCCCTCCTGTAGTTGCTCCACGCTCATGCACTTGGGACGGTAAACGACGTGTTGACCGTCGTACTGTGACCAATCCATTGTCAGGATGCGGCCCTCTTTCTCAAGGCGTCGAAACAGTGGCGTTCCTGGAAACGGCGTAACAATCGAATAGCGAGGGAGATCAATGCCGGCACTCATCACGAATTCTTCGACGCACTTAAAGGAATCCGTATTTTCCGCATCGGTCCCGAACATGAAAGTACCATTAATCAGGATTCCACGATCATGCAGGCGGCTAACGAGTTCACAGTAGCGGGACGGACGATTGAAGGATTTATTGACGGCATCAAGCGCGTTCGGCAGAACATTTTCAAAACCAATCAGCAGTCCACGACACCCGCTGCGTGCCATGAGGTCCATCATGTGCGTGCTCAAGAGCGTGGATGCCAGGCCAAACCATTTCACGCGAAGCGGCACAAGCGCCTTAAACAGCGATTCCGCGTATTGCCTGTTCGCAATCAAGTTCAGATCGTAGAACAGGACGTATTTTGAGCGCGTTTGCTGAATATCTTCGACAACGTGCTCGACCGGTTTCTGGTAGGGCCCGCCGGACCACGCCGCCGGCACCACGCAGAAGTCGCACTGGTGTACGCAACCGCGCGTGGCCTCAAACGTGTGGGATGTCCGATAAGCTTTGCGTTTCAATAAACTACGCTTGGCGAATACGAGGTTTTCCGGTTTTTTCAAACTAAAGTCGGGGGCCATCTGGTAGTGCGCGCGAAGTTCTCCGTATTCGTAGTCGCGTAGCAGTGCTGGCCATGTTTCTTCGGCATATCCGGTCACGATGGTATCAGCGTGCGGTTTTGCATCGTCGGGAGCCAGGGTGACGTGAGGGCCTCCCAATACGACTGTCTTTCCGGCCGCACGATACTGTGCGGCCAACTGATAAGCGCGGGGCGCGGTGCCAGTGATGACCGTCATGCCGATAAGATCAGCGTCCAGGGATTCCGGAAGCACCTCGATACCCTCGTCGTGGAGAGCAACATCTGCCTGGAGTTCCTTCGGGACGAGGGCGGCAAGAGTGGTCAAGGTGAGCGGCGCCGCACGCAGTGACTTTCGGAAAATGCCTGTCTTATGGCGATAGAGAGGGCCCTTGGGTGAAATGAGAGCGATCTTCATGATGCGTCACGCGGCACGTAACGACGGTACATCGTGTATGTTCCCGTTGCAACACATCTCACGATCGGATCAGCAGATCACGCATACTTTGATTCCGCGCAATCCAAACATGCCAAAAGTAGTGAGTTTTCCCTCTCCTAACCTTATGGTGCTGACCACTGAAAGCCTCGCAGGCAAACCGGACATGCATCAAGGGTACACTCTTAGATGAAAACACGCGCTCTCATCGCCCTCGCGCTCTGCGTGCCCTTCCCTACAATCGGTGTCGCATTCGGCATGATCATCGCCCCGGATACGGTTTTCGGCAAATCGATCTTTTTCGTATCCAAAGTTTGGATCCTGTTGCTCCCGCTTGTGTGGCACGTGTTCGTTGAAAAAAATAGACCCAGCTTTTCCAGGTCGCTCCGGGGCGGATTCGGAGTGGCCGCCGCCATGGGACTCATCATAAGCGCCGGCATTGTTGTCGCCTACCTGGTATTTGCGCGCCAATGGATCGATGCAAACGCACTCAAATCGATGGCCGAAAACATCGGCCTGTCAGACGTGCGTGTTTATCTTGCCGGTTGCCTATACTGGATCCTGATCAATTCTGTCCTCGAGGAGTACGTATGGCGCTGGTTTGTGTTCAAACAGTTCGAACGCCTTGTTCCGTCGAAGCTTGCCGTGGTGGCGTCGGCCCTCAGCTTCACCATTCATCACGTTGTCGCTATGCAGGTATATTTCAACTGGTTCGTGACAATCATTTGTTCATTGGGCATCTTCATCGGCGGCACCCTGTGGTCATGGTGCTATATGCGATACCGGTCCATCTGGCCCGGATACCTGAGTCATGCGATCGTCGATATTGCCGTGTTCGGTCTCGGATATGTTTTAATCTTTACTTAGAAAGGCAGGCACCTAAAAAAATTACCACCCGCGCCCCGCGCTCGAGAGCCCGAGCCACGGAGAAAAATTCGCAGGATTGTACAGGGAGCGATACCTTGGGCTCCAAGTCCTCGCTTGAGAAACATTGCGATAATTT
>Ga0315336_1004514_pt1 | contig 16374 bp, 22 predicted proteins | sample ASW5metaG_FD_204512 | JGI IMG/M metagenome (GOLD analysis project Ga0315336, IMG submission 204512) | Ammonia-oxidizing marine archaeal communities from Monterey Bay, California, United States - ASW #5 | ecosystem: Environmental > Aquatic > Marine > Intertidal zone | place: USA: California...
TCACAAGAGCATCTCGACGCGGTCGCTCGGCAGCTCAACGGACGGCCCCGTCAGACGCTAGAGTTTGAAACTCCTGCGGAAAGATTTAGCGCTTGTGTTGCATCGACCGGTTGAGCTCGCAACCGTTCCCATCTTTCACTACGACCGGAACTTTACCGTGTCTCTCTCGTATCCTCATTTAGGAGTGCGTGAGAAATGTGGTCCTTTCTACTCTGGCTGATCTTGCTTGTCCTCTGCTGGCCGCTGGCTCTGCTCGCCTTGATCCTCTATCCGTTCGTATGGCTGCTGCTCCTGCCCTTCCGGCTCGTGGGGATCGTGGTCGGCGGCGTCCTCGATCTCATCTGGGCCGTCATCACCCTGCCTGCCCGGCTGATCAAAGGTCCCAGCGCTGTTTAGACAGGCAAGTCCCGCCGCGCAACCTGCTCGGCAAGGTGCTCCGCGTTACGCCAACTTTGGCTACCACCGCCTCGGAAAGCCCGCCGCCGCTCCAAGTGGCCATCCTACAAGCCAAGCGGATGTTGGCCTCGGTGGAAGCCGCGGAAGACGAATCAATAAGTGGAAAGGCCGTTGTCGATGCGATGGCGCCTTGTAGAAAATGCCGCCGGTCGATTCGCATGCGTGATGCGAATTGTGTCTCACGTCGGATGACGAGGATGGTGGTTAGTGTTTGCCCGGTGCGCGCACATGGTCTTCCCAGGCGAACGCCGTCGGACCACCGACAGTTGCGAATCGGGAACATCGCCGCGGCATTCTTCTTATAGATCTGGACTTCGAGCGAACTCGGAAACTCCTCGGCCACGTCCCGAGCGCTGAGAAAAACTCCCGAGTTCGATTCGGGATCTACCAACCGCCATTCCAGGCGCAGCACATAATTCACAAACTCATCGGCGGTCCGCAGCCAGCACTTCGGCGGCGCATCGGAGCTCAGCACGCCGTCGTCCACGCTCCAAGCACTCTCGGGGCCGTGGCATCACCACCCAGCCGCTCAAATCCTTGCCGTTGAACAGCGGCCGGAAGCCATGCCTCTCTTGAGCCCAAAGCCGTGGGGCCACCGCGCAGAACAGGTCAAGAAGGACCGTGAGGAACCCACAGGCGGAAATCTTTGGCGTGCGCATCGAGGCTGCTGTCCGACAGGAGCCCCTGGAGAATCACCCGGTCCGATATGGCCTTGTAGACGGCGCCGCTTCCGGTCCCTACCTCGGTCGTTGCTAGCCTGTGAACGTAGTCGAGGCAGTCGCCCGGACCAGCATAACGCCCGGTCGATGGCTGCTCTTTGAATACGAGAAGTTGACGACCAGCCCGACGAAGACGCTTGTGCCGTGGGAGTCAACGATAACGTCGTCTCCGTGGCTGACCGAGAACGTGGAGGCGTCGGCGTACCATGACAGGTCGGCGCGGGACATCTTCTCGGCTGCGTCCCAGCGGAAGGTGGAGTCCGCGAGGAGCGGGGAATCGCCTACGCCCGTCGTGAATGCGGCGGCCTACGTCGAGGAGTAGTCGCTGGCTGTTGCTTGGTCGATCTCTAGTTGGATAACCCACACGTGAGCGCCGGAGAAGCCATCGCCGTTGTATGTGTCCGCACTAGACGGCCCGAGTAGGCGGATAAACACTCTCGGAGCTGTGCCTCCCGACACTGCGTCAAACGTGTAAGTACGACGGAACCAACCGTCAGGCACCTCCTCAATGGTCCCTGTCGCACCGTTTTCTACGGTAACCGTCCCGGCAGAAATATCGTAATCCACCAGATCGAAATCGTTCGACTTATCTCTAGACTGGATTGATATCTCGGTACGCCCCACTGCCTTGGCAAAGAAAGAAATCGTTTGGGATGTGTTGTCCGAAGGTGATCCGCCAAGGTCGCGGCTGATCTGGTGCTCTTCGCCTACGTCGTTGGCTTCAACAATCTTGTCGGCGGTCGCTGTGCCGTTAGGAGCTGCCACGGCATCCGCACTAACGGAACAGTTGGTCTTCGTCCAGGCGGCGTTATCAATCTGCTCGGAGTACGTCCAGTCGTTGCGCCGTGCGAGCTGGAGAAATCGTGGCGTCGTACTTGCCTGCATTCGCCGAGCGGTGTAGCCGGCGGGAGGAGCGAAGGTCGCCGAGTCGAAACTCTGCTCCTTCGCTGATTTCAAGATCTGCTCGCTCGTGACCTTCCCGTTAGTGAACTGCGTAGCGGACACAGGGAAGCCCGGCAGTTCCTCCAGATCCAACAGTGGGTTTCCACCGGTTGCAGCAGCAGGCGCCGCGTTGCGCATGGCGTTCGTCATCGCCTCGAGGAACTTCGCCATGTCCTGCATCGCGGCCCTGGCTTCCGGACCACCCGCGATATTGTCCCACTCGGTGATGCAGAGCTCACGCTCCTTCACACCCTCTCGCACGACATCATACATCTCGCAGGAGTAACCATTGATTTCTTTGCTCGCTCCATGCGCGATCAATTCCGGCTTCGGCCGTTCTCGGCGGGGCCCACCCATGCTGGCCATCCGGCTCTGCAGCATCTTCTGCATCGTGGCTCGTTGTTGCGGCGGCGCATCCTTCATCCGTTCCCGCACCTGCGCCATCATTCTGTCCATCGTGTCCGCCATACCCCCGATCGCCTGTTCGTCGATCTTGAAGTACGTCTTGCGCCTGTGATCGATGGCATACAAAACACGCTTTTCGCGGCGGAAGATCATGCTGCTGCGCGGCGGCACCATGGCAGTTCTCAGTTGAGAGTCCAGCTTTAGGCCGTCGCCGTCGATCGCCATGCGGGACGCCGTGGTCGAGGCTTCTCCGCCGCTGTGGATCGTCGTGGAGAACCGCAGCATCACCCCCGCGTCCAACACGCCGGCGAACAGCGGAAAAAGTATCAGTTTCAAGAAAGTGGTGGACATGATAGCTCTTAGACCCCCAAGGCCTGCACCCGGTTACGCGCGGTTGATCAATCCATTCGCTCAGACGACCCGGACCTGTTCGCTGAGACGACTTGCGGCGATCCGGTCCGCCTGATTGCTGACCGCTTCGTCGAAGCGCTTAATCGGCTCGCGGACAGGCTCCTACCCGAGCGGAAGCGTCTGATGGTGAACCGGTAGAACACGCTCCGCCGGCCTAGCCGATTTCCAGGATTTCCTTTTCCTTGGCGACGCCGATCGAATCAATGTTCGCGATTGTCTCGTCGGTCAGCTTTTGGATGTCGTCGTGGTTCTTGTGCTGGTCGTCCTCGGAGATCTCTTTGTCCTTGAGAAGCTTCTTGGCAACTTCGTTCGCGTCGCGGCGAACGTTGCGCGCGGCGACGCGGTGCTGCTCGACCACGTTGTGGAGTTGCTTAACCAGTTCCTTGCGTCTCTCTTCAGTCAAGGGAGGGATCGGCAACCGGATCACCTTACCATCATTTGCCGGCGTCAATCCCAGGTTCGAGCCCATGATCGCTTTCTCAATAGCGCCGATCTGCGAAACATCCCACGGCTGCACCAGAATCAACGCGGACTCGGGCACACTCAGATTCGCCACCTGGTTCAGCGGCGACGGCGTGCCATAGTAGTCAACCCGAACCGGGTCGAGAACGGCTACTGACGCGCGGCCGGTTCGGATGGCCGCCAGTTCATGCTGCAGATCCTCAATCGTCTTATCCATGCGCCCCGTGGCTTCCGAATTGAGTTCCTTGAGCGTTCCTGCGTGAAAAGCCGACATTCCTACCTCAGTCGATCCTAGTTCCTATCGCCTCGCCCTTCACCAGTCTCTGGATGTTCCCCGGAACCGTCAGGTCGAATACGACGACAGGAATCTCATTGTCGCGGCATAGCGAAACCGCCGATGCATCCATCACGGCGAGTTCGTTGGCCAACACTTCATTGTACGAAATTCTCTCATATCGGCTGGCGTCAGGAAACCGGACCGGATCCTTGTCGTAGACACCATCGACCTTCGTGGCCTTTGCAAGCAACGAGGCGTCAATCTCGGCGGCACGTAGCGCCGCGGCGCTGTCGGTCGAGAAGAACGGATTCCCCGTGCCCGCCGCGAAGATGACGACTTCCTTGTCGCTCAAATGATCTAGGACCCGCGGAAGAGAAAACCCATCGAGGATGGGCGGCATCGGAATCGCACTGAAGACAACCGCCGGTTGTCCTCGGGTCCGCAGGTAATCGCGTAGCGCAATCGCGTTCAGCGCCGTGGCGAGCATCCCAATTTGGTCAACGGAAATGCGGTCCAGTCCGGTGTCGGAAGCCTGAACGCCTCGGAAGAAATTGCCGCCGCCGACAACAACGCCGATCTCAACGCCGCTACTCGCCGCCTCAGCGAGATCGCCGGCGATACGTTGCGCCGATTCGGCATCGAGCCCGAAACCGGGCTTGCCGGCCAGTGCCTCGCCACTGAGTTTGAGGAGGATGCGACGATAGCCCGCCATGAGAAGAAAATAGGGCAGCACCGCGGGGCGCTCACCCTAAACCCTGGTCTTCGGTGTCGCTCTTACGCGTCCGCTTCGCCGACTTTGAATCGAGCCATGCGGCTCACCACAATATTCTCGCCCAGTTTCGAAACCTTCTGGGTGATCATCTCGCCAACCGTCGCGGCATTGTCTTTCACGAAGGGCTGCTCCAGCAGACACACCTCTTCATAATACTTCTTCATGCGGCCTTCGACGATCTTATCGACGATCTGCTCGGGTTTGCCGTCGGCCAGGGCGCGCGCTCGCTGAACTTCGCGCTCCTTGTCGAGTGCTTCCTGGTCAACGTCTTCCTTGCTGATGAAGCGCGGGTCTGTCGCGGCGATGTGCATCGCGATGTCGTGCACGAGACCCTGGAAATCGTCGGTACGCGCGACGAAGTCCGACTCGCAATTCACTTCAACAATCACACCGAGCTTGCTGCCGGGATGCACATACGTGCCTACGATGCCTTCGTTCGCTTCCCGGCCCGCTTTCTTCTGGGCCACATCAATGCCCCGCTTACGCAGGTTTATTTCGGCCTCAGGGATATCCCCATTGGACTCGCCCAGAGCCCTCTTGCAATCCATGATGCCCGCCCCGGTCTTCTCCCGAAGCTGCTTAACCATATCCGCGGTAATATCCGCCATAACGTCTTCCTACAGTCGCCTCGTTGGCAAGAAAGAAAAGTCGGGCTACTCCGCGGCCGGCGCTTCGGCCGGTGCGGATGCGTCGACAGGGGGCGGCGCCGTTGTGGCCGCCGTAGCGTCAGCCGCCACAGCCTCGCCTTCCCCTTCGGGCACTTCGCCTTCGACTCCTTCTAGGTGCTCAAACTCTTCCGCGGTGGCCAAACCGCGTCCTTCGATCACGGCGTCCGCCATTTTGTTCGTGAAGAGTCGAATCGCGCGCAGCGCGTCGTCGTTCCCCGGGATCACATGATCGACGGTGTCCGGGTTACTGTTGGTGTCCACCACCGCGACCACGGGGATTTGGAGCTTCCGCGCCTCGTGGACGGCGATGTCTTCTTTGTTCGAGTCAATCACGAACATCACGTCCGGCAATCCGGGGATGTCCTTGATGCCTGCCAAGTTCTGGTCGAGGTGCTTGCGTTCGCGTTCGAGACGCGACATCTCTTTCTTCGAGCGGCCTTCGTAGTGCTCTTCGTTGGCCAGCCGCTCCAATTCCTTCAGGCGCGCGATCGACTTCTGAACAGTCGTCCAGTTCGTCAGCAACCCACCAAGCCAGCGGTTGTTGACGTAGTACATATCGCACCGCTTCGCCTCTTCGGCGACCGCTTCCTGGGCCTGTCGTTTCGTTCCCACAAACAGGATGGACTTGTCTTGCGCCGCCGCGTCGCTTATAAAGCGCGCCGCTTCCTTGAACATCTTCAACGTCTTTTGCAGGTCGATGATGTGGATGCCGTTGCGTTCGCCGAAGATGTATTCCTTCATCTTCGGATTCCAGCGCCTGGTCTGGTGCCCGAAATGAACGCCTGATTCGAGCAATTCCTTCATTGTGATTTGGGGCAATAGTCCTCCTAGGTCCGGCCTCTGCTCATCGAGCAGGCGGTTGAAGCATCCAACCCGATCCAAGCGGTATTTGGGGGGATGTCGTCAACCTAATCCGGAAGAACCGCGATTTACCGTTTCGAGTACTGGAAGCGTTTCCGCGCACCCGGCCGGCCGTACTTCTTACGTTCGTGCTTGCGCGGGTCCCTTGTCAGAAACCCGGCTTTCTTCAGCGTCGGCCGCAACTCCATGTTGAAGTTCTGGAGGGCGCGCGCGATTCCCATGCGTGATGCGTCGGCTTGGCCGCTTAGGCCACCGCCCTGCGCCGTGATCAGGACGTCGAACTTACCCAACGTCTCCGTCGCCAAGAGCGGCTGCTGTACGGTTGCCCGATGGATCTCCGCCGGGAAGTAGTCGTCCATTTCACGGCGATTGATCAGGATCTTGCCACTGCCCGGGCGCAGGAAAACTCGAGCGACGGCTAACTTGCGCCGTCCGGTGCCCAAATATTGAACTTGCTCTGCCACGCTTTCAACCTTGGCGCCCGCTTAGCGGGAGCCCTACTTTCCGATAGTCATCTCGCGAGGTTGCTGTGCCTCGTGAGGGTGTTGCGGTCCGGCGTAGACTTTCAGCCGACTCGCCAACTGCTTTCCTAGCTTATTCTTCGGGAGCATCCCCAGCACCGCGGATTCGATAATTCGCTCGGGATGCTTCGCCCGTAGATACTTGGCGCTGACTTCCTTGATGCCGCCCGGATAGCCGGAATGACGGTAATACTTCTTCTGCTCTTCTTTGCGGCCCGTCAGCCGAATCTTCTCAGCATTCACGACAATGACGTGATCGCCCGTCTTGAGGAACGGCGTATAGTCCGGTTTGTGCTTACCCATTAGGATGACGGCGGCCCGCGTGGCCAGCCGCCCAAGCACTTGGTCCTCGCCGTTCAGCAAGAACCAGTCGTTGCGCACTTCAGATGCGCTTGGCACGTAGGTTGGCATCGCTAAAACGCTCGTCTCCCCTTCAGCCTACCGTAACTCGGAAAACCCAACCGGGCATGGCCGAAACACAAACTATTCCCTTGGCTCTGAGGAAGAACTCCGGATTCTCCACACAGTCTAGCCCAATCTATATGATATGTCCATGCGACGACTGAACTCCTCCCGTCTCGTAAGCTCGCCGAAGCCTGTTGCGGACAGCGTTTACACCTTGTGCTACAATCCGCTATCTTGAAATTGGCGACGGTACCACATCGCTGAATATCAGGGGCTTCATAGGTTCTAACTAGAAGGAGATCGCTCTACCATGGCGTACGTCATTGCCGAACCCTGCATTGGTACTAAGGACACGGCCTGTGTGGATGCTTGCCCGGTTGACTGCATTCATCCCAAGTCCGACGAAGAGGACTTCGAAACCGAAGAAATGCTCTACATCGAGCCCGATGAGTGCATCGACTGTGGCGCTTGCGTGCCGGTCTGCCCGGTGTCGGCCATCTTCGCTCTGGAAGACCTTCCAGAAAAGTGGAACGAGTTCACCGAGAGAAACGCTGTTTACTTCGGCAAGACCGCCGAGTAGCTCTATTTCACCGCCCTCCCTGCCGACAGCGCACGGAGGGCGGTTCGTATATCTCTACTGCCCGTAGACGGTCGCCTGCCCGCGGCCTCTAACCCCCGTACAGGAGCATCTCCCTTGATGCGGCTTCGCCATTGGAAGCCGGGTAGACGCTTTGCAAATCGACCCTTTATCTCATCGCGAGTAATGTTAGGTCTAGCAGCCCAGCCCGCTAGAGAGCTGCTAGGTGGGTCACATCGTGGGCGTCAGCGCGTCAGGAAGGCAAACAAAGCCGGAATCCCGTAGAACATTACGATCACGTAGGCGATCGCCGTGCTCTTCGACCGGACCGCCACTCCGGCTAGACCCTCCGCCAGCCGCAATGGAATCGCCCGGATCGCCGGGGTGGGGTAGATCATCGCTGTTCCGGCAAGGTTGAACAGCAAGTGCACCCGGCTCGTCCTCCACAACCAGAACCGTTGCGAGCTTCGCGGACGCGAGTGTCTCATCGACTTGTGCCGAGTGGTTGCGCCCGCTCATCGCCTAGTTGTCCAGTGTGCGAGAGGTCTCAGAACGATACGTCCCATTGAATCCGTACCTGCGTGTCGCGCAGATCTTCCGCCCCGGTTCGGCCTAGCGAAAACTGCGTCGTATCGAACGTCAGCTTGTTCCCGTGACCGTAAAAGTACCAGTTGACGACGAACGCTAACTCCTTCTGTAAATCGTTCTGCGCAATGCGGTTCGGATCGACCATCGCGTAGCGCGCGCCGAACTCAAGCTGCTTGGGAATGCGCGGGACCAGATAGTGGAAGAAGTACCCCGCTTGCACATAGCTGCCGATCATGTCGGTCGTAGTCATGTTGACGTTGTCTTCGATGGTCTTCCAGTGCAGCTCGTGCTGTAGCGATAGTCCCCGATACTTGAGCGTCGCCTCTTCCATGAACTGCCGCAGCGAATACTGACCCAGCTGCCCCAACTCGAACCCGTCTAGCTGTTCGCCGCCGCTGGATGAAAACCGCGTGTAGCGGCTGCGATTACGCGCCGCGCCGAACGACAACGCGGCCGCCGGCTCCTCGCTGTACTCCAGATCGCTCTGTGAATGCCCGACGTCGCGCCCCAGGAAGTTCCACTGGTAGCGCGCCATCAGCATCGGTGAACCATCGCCGTGGTCAAGCTCCGGCTTGTCAGGCGCCGTCCAAAACCCGCGCCCGTTCCCGGCAAATACGCCCACGTAATAGCGCGAGTCCCCACGTGTCCCTTTCATCAGATGCCCCAGGACCGTCGCTCCCTTTTGGCGGTCCAACGTGAACGCTCTGTTGACAATCGACCGGTCGGCGAACTGCTGCTTGCCCGACGAGTCCATGCGCTCTCGGCTGTAATCCACCTTCCACTGGCCGAAGCGAAACTGCAGCCACTCCCATTTGCCGATGGTCATCCGTGCGTCGAGCACACGCGTACCAACCAGGTCATGCTCGTACTTGTACTTCACCCATGGCGTGAAGGCGTGCCCCTCCATCTTGAATCGCGCCCGGCGGAATCGGAGGTCGCCTTCCTCGATTGCTGAGAAGTCGCCTTCATCACGTGGGGCGCTTTGAAACGGTGACGAGAAGCGTATCTGCGAGCGGATATTGACTTTCGCACTGAACCGCCCTTTCCCCTCCTCGCTAATCTGCAGGCCCTTCCGGCTGTAGCTGAAGAAGCGTCTCTTCTCTTCGTCTTGCTTGATGCGCTCCTCTTCCGTCGATTCGACGGCCGGTTTGGCTAAAGCGGCCGGTCCATCGGCGGCTGTGTTGGCAACCAGCACTTGCCCCGGGTCATCGGCGGCCATCACGGTGCCGAGAGCCAACCAGGCGGCAACAATGATCAAGCAGTTTCGTAGCATTCTGAGTTAGGAGGTGGCCTACGTAACCAACTCTCAACTCGATCGTAACTATCCATCATTGCTAAGAAATCAAAGTCGCGTTACGACTCTGTCAATCTTGCGTTAAGATTTGGTTAATCCCTTTGCGGCGGCCGAGATGCCTCGCCGGGAGGCACACACGATGCTCAAAGAGCTAATTGCGATTTTCCGGTCGGAAGCCCCGATGAAGCCCATCGCGGACGTCTTCGCGGACATGCTCGGGCGTAGCGTGGAACTCACCTATCGGGCCGGCAGTCTCTTCTTCGGTCCCAAAGTTGGTGAAGTGGAACTGAAGAACACAAAACGCAGTGACATCAAAATCAATAAGTTGCAGCGTAAAATTCGCAAGCGTGTACTGATCCATCTCGCTACCCACGAGGGTGCCTCCGACCTTCCCTATTGCATGCTCCTGATGAGTCTCGTAAAAGATGTCGAGCGCATCGGCGACTATGCCAAAGACCTCGTCGCCCTCCGCCGCGAAGGTGACTCGCTTCCCACTCACAACCTGGTCGAAACCCTGAGCGGTCTCCGCGCACGTGTTGAAGATCATCTTCGAGCCGCTTCCGACGCCTTCGCTTTGTCAGAGAAGAACACTGCCGAGTCGTTGCTCCGCGAAGGGCAGAAGACGATCTCCGAGTTGGACACCATGGTCGACTCACTGGCAGCCTCCGACCTGGAGCCGCGCTCGCTAACCGTTCTTGTCCTGTCGGCCCACTACTACAAGCGCATCTGCTCGCACTCGCTCAATATCGTCTCCAGCGTTGTCCAGCCGCTCCATCGACTCGACTACTACCCGCCCAAGCGCTCGCCGAAGACCAAAGAACCCGCAATAGCGGCCACGAATTAGATTCCTGATCGTCTGTGGAGCACGGCTGCACCGTACCGAGTCGCGCAATCTCCGAGATCGACGTAGAGGGCCCGCATATACTCCATCAATGCCAGGGTTTCAGGCGAACAGTTAACCCAAACCCGCCAACGCCCCCGTACTATCCCCAAACGAATCCGCCTCGACGCCCATCCGCTGAAGCATCGACACATACAAGTTGCACAGCGGCGTATCCGGCTCCGCCCGCAGCCGCCGTCCGGGCTTGAGCGTCCCCTTGCCACGCCCGGCGAGGATCAAAGGTAAGTCCTGCGGGTCATGACGATTCCCGTCTTTCAGCGACGACCCGAACATGATCATCGAGTTGTCAAGCAGCGATGAGCCGTTCTCATCAAGCGCCCGAACCTTGTCGAAGAAGTACCCCAACTGCTCCATGTGCCAGTTGATGATCTTCTCGTACTGCGTCCGCTTATCGACAGCGTTCCGGTGATGCGAGATCCCATGGAAACTCCCGCTCACACCGTCCATGAACGAATAGTTCTTCCCGGATTGCGCGTCGCCGAACATAAACGTCGCAATCCGCGTCGTATCCGTCCAAAACGCCAGGATCAAAATATCGAGCATCAGCCGCACATGCTCTTCGTGCGTTTCCGGAACACCCGGGCTCGGCCGCTCAACGTCGAACTTGCCCTCGTTGATCCAGCGCTTCTGCGGGCGCAACGACGCCTCGATCCGCCGCTCCACCGAGCGCACCGACTCGAGATACTCGTCGATCTTCGTCCGGTCATGCTGGCTACCTTTTAGGCGCACCGACTTCGCGTCCTCCAGCACCAAGTCCAGGATACTCTTGTCGTCGCGTTGCAGCGATTGCATCACCGATTGATGCCGTGGATTCACCCCCGAAATCACCGGTGCCGATTTCGTACGAAAGAGCCGGTCAAAGGCCAGCTTCGGGACAATCTCTTTCACGACCGGCGTATGCGGGTCGCGCCACGAAATATACGAACCGAGGATCCGCGCGAATCCGCCGCCGATGTTGTCAATCCCTGTTCGGGGTTCGTCGATTCCTAACTCCAGGCTCGGAAGAGGCGTCTTCGTCCCGACGTGCCGCGCCGCGAACTGATCCACCGACGTCGCCCCGGTGTCGATATCGCGCCCCGTCGAGCGCTCGACGTAGCCGCCCGATAGCCAAGCCGGCACCTTCGGCCAGTGCCCGTTCCGACCGACCGTATGCTCGTTCCACAGATTCTCAAGCAGCGTGAACTCGCTGCGATGCCGCTCGATCGGTTTCAGGTGCGGCGTGATCTCGTAGTCTGTGGCAGCGTCTCCGGCGGGCGTCCAGTGGTCCGGGCGTACGCCGTTCGGCATGAACAGGAACGCCATCCGCAGCGGCGGCTCGGCAAGCTTCAGCGAATCCGGGCCCGCCGCCGGCGACATGGCTTCCAGCCAGGGCAACGCCATCGCCACGCCCATGCCGTGGAGCATCCGCCTACGTGAGATCGGTCGATGCATCATTCGCCCCCTGTCGTCCGCTGCTTTCAGGCCGGCAATTTACCGCTGTTTCCAGTCTGACGATACCGAAACGGCGTACTCATTACAACTTCGGCAATCAACGTCCGCGCCCGGTAATAGTCACTGTCCAGCGCATCCACAATGCGCTGGATCGTGCACTGATCGGCATCTTCGAGGCTTCTCCCGAGCGCGTACCCCAGCACCTTGGTCGTCAGGTTGCGGACATACTCGCCCTTCCTACCCATCAGCCCCCGCCGCAACTCAGCCGGCCCGTCGAAGCGCTCGCCAGTCGGCAACTCGCCCGTCGCGTCCACCGGCTCACCGTTCTTCTCCGTGTCGCGCCATCGCCCCAACCAGTCGAAATTCTCAAGCCCTAAACCGATCGGATCGATCACGTCGTGACACGCCGCGCACGACGGATCCTCGCGATGCCGCTGAAGCTTCTGCCGCGCCGTGAGCCCGGTCTCCTCGTTGTCCTCGGTCACTAGCGGCGGGATGTCCGGAGGCGGAGTCGGCACCGGCGTGCCCAGCAGCGTTTCGAGCACCCACGCGCCTCGCAGCACCGGGCTCGTCTCTTTGAAGTGCGACGTCATCGCGAGCACCGCGCCGATCGTTCGGCCACTGGACTTTCTGAAAGATGTCCCCCTCGACCGGCAACTCGTCCTCGACCTCATAGAACTTCACCAGTCTTTGATTCACGAATACGTAGTCCGAATCCAGAAATTTCACCAAGCTGCGGTTCGCCGCCACCAAATGGTGGAACAGCAGAATCGGCTCCTCGCGCATATCTTTCGCGACTTCCGGTGTGTAGTAGTGCTGCACCGCGTTCACCGTCGGCGCAATCCGTCCGCCAATGTCTTTCGTCCCCAGCCACTGGCCAACGAAAGCCGAAGCGAAATGGCGCCACCTGCCCCCGCAGAACCGCATCCTCATGCAGACGCCCTTCGGCCGCCAGCCGCCGCAACTCTTCATCCGGCGCGCTCGACCACAGGAAATACGAGAGTCGCGTCGCCAATTCGAAGTCGTTCAGCCGATGCGTTCCCGCCGGCCCGCCGCTCTCTTCCATGCGGAACAAGAACTCTGGCGTGATCAATACGGCCTTTAGCATTAGCTTCACCCGTTCGGTGTACGGGTCGCCCCGTTCGGCTCTTCCTTCTTCTGGCTAATGCTCACGCCGAAGAGTTCGATCGGCCTCGCGGCATCGGCCTGTAGGCTGATCGTGTGCGCGCCGCGACCCAGGTGAAGCGTCGCCGAGCGCGCCGAGGGACCGCCGTTCGTATCTTTCGGGAAAACGAGCGGCTTCGCGGCCACGCCGTCAGCCTTGACGACTATCTCAAACGGCGCATCCTAAGGCCGCATCACGCTTACCCGCGCCGTGTAGTCGCCGTCACGGTAGACCGCTACTTGCGCTGACAGCTCTTCACCCGGACTCATGAGACGTATTTTGTCCCTGGGAACATCCTTCCGCGGGGCAAGCTGCTTCGCCTCGTACGACTTGTAGAGCGGCGGTGTGATGATCACGCTATCGAGAATCTGTTGCGCCGCCTCCAGATAACGCTCCATCAGCATCGGCGACAGAAATAAGGTCTCGCCGTGCGTATCAAACCCCTCGCCACCCGTTCCATCGGGCGGAAATACTTCAGTGACCTCGTAGTCAATGCCGAACAGGTCGCGATCCGGAACCGGTCCGCCTCACTCGGCTGCGGCCCCGAGGGCGGCATCGTCCGGTTGCGAAGTTGCAACGCCACGCCCCGCCACAATCCGCGCTCGCGCGAAACATCGGCGGCCGTCATCGCACGCAGAAAAGGACGTTTGTTATCCGGCTTCTCTGCCGCGTGGCAAGCCGAGCACGTCTCCACCAACACGGGGCGAACCAAAGACGCGAACTCATCCTGCGCTGCTGCCGGCAAAGCCGCAATCATCAAAAACAGACTCAGTCCGTTACGCATCCCAGAGATCCAAATAAACCACCCCTCGCAGTGAATTGTACCGCCGAACGGCCGCCTATCGCGCCAAGTCACCCCAATTTCTGCCGCCTGACCAGGCTAAGCGTTCGTCCAAACGGATTTGCTCCGCGCACGCCACACAGTCATCGGCGGTGCGCCGGCGGACAAGCGCCGGAGCCACGCTACGATGGGGTGAGCGGTTCGTGTTACGTTAACCACACCCCTTCTTTGCACGTGTCCGATTCCCAAAGCACGCTGCCTCGTATCGAGGTCAACGAACCTCCCACCGTCAGTGTCGTTACCCCCAGTTTCAACATGGCGCGGTTTCTCGAAGCCACGATCGAGAGCGTGCTGTCACAGAGCTATCCGCATATCGACTACATCGTGATGGACGGTGGGTCGACCGACGGTACATTGTCGATACTCAAGAAGTACGAAGGGTGCTTGCGGTATGTGTCAGAGCCCGACCGGGGACAGTGCGACGCGATCAATCAGGGCTTTGAGGTGACAAAAGGGAGTATCTTCGCCTTTCTCAACGCGGACGACCTCTATTGCCCTGGCGCGATCGAGGCAGTCGTCCGCGCCTTTAGGGAGAACCCTACAGCCGACGTCGTCTACGGAGACGGCGATCACATTGACGAAGCGGGTGCGCTGATCGGCCCGTATCCGACCTGGGACTTCGACCTCGCGCTGTTGGCGCAACGCTGCTTTATCTGCCAGCCGGCGGGTTTCATGAGGCGCGAGGTGTTCGCCGACATCGGGAAGATGAACCAGGATCTGCATTTCGCGCTCGACTACGATCTGTGGATTCGCGCCTCAAAGAAGTACCTATTCCATCGGGTTCCCGAGACACTGGCACAGTCGCGGATGTACCGGGCCAACAAGACGCTCCGCAACCGCATTGAGACTTTTCGCGACACGGTCCGAGTGCTCAAGCACCATTTTCACTACGTACCCTACGACACGACATACGGGTACGCGGGAGCGATCGTCGATCGGCGGGACGGCTTTTTCGAGCCGATGCCTCCTTCCAGTACAATCTATCTGCTGGCAGTCGTGCTCGGGCTGTACGAGAATCCGACGCAGCCGGTTCGATTCCTGAGAGAGGCGGCTCAGCACACCCGGCTCGGGCGTCTGTTCAGTAGCGGGCGGAAACATACCCCATGTTAAGATCGTAAACCTTCTGAATCGGCGGAGTCGATTCGGCTGAGCAATCCAAAAGGAAGGCCGGTTGAGTACTAAAACGCACAAGAACAGAGTCCTTGTGACCGGGGCCGGGGGCTTTATCGGCCACCACTTGGTCAGCGATCTAAAACGTCGGGGCCACTGGGTCCGCGGCGTCGATCTCAAGAAGCCGGAATACGCCCCAACGGACGCCGATGAGTTCGCGCTACTGGATCTGCGTGAGTCGGGAAATTGCCTGCAAGCGACGCAGGGCGTGGATACCGTCTACGCCTTGGCCGCCGACATGGGCGGCATGGGCTTCATCTCGGCGAATCATTCCCAGATCTTCTACAACAACGCGCTGATCAACCTGCACACCGTGGAGGCGGCGCGCCGGAACGGAGCGAAAAGATACCTCTACTCATCGTCGGCCTGCGTCTACCCGGAGTTCCTTCAGGAGGAGGCAACTGCTACACCCCTTCGCGAAGAAGACGCCTATCCGGCGCAACCGCAGGACGCCTACGGCTGGGAGAAACTCATGGCCGAGCGAGTTTGCCAACACTACGGGGAGGACCACGGGCTGGATATCCGAATCGCGCGCTTCCACAACATCTACGGTCCGTTGGGAACATGGGAAGGGGGCCGCGAGAAGGTTCCCGCCGCGTTATGCCGCAAGATTGCTATCGCCAAATCCACCGATAACCCTGAAATCGAGATCTGGGGAGATGGCGAACAGACGAGATCGTTCTGTTACATCGACGACTGCGTGGAGGGCTTACGCCGGCTGATGGAGTCAAGCCACTCGGAACCTATCAATCTGGGTCAAGATCGCATGGTCACGATCAACGAGCTAGCGGATATCGTAGCCGCCGTCGCCGGTGTCCCGATCGTGAAGAAGCACGTCCAAGGGCCGATGGGCGTACGGGGGCGTAACTCCGACAACACGACCCTCAAACGGGTTCTGGGTTGGGAGCCGGGAATCACGTTGGAAGAGGGCCTCGGCCGCACCTACTCGTGGATCGAGCAGCAGGTAGCTTCACAAACCGATTAGGCCGGTATCGCCGAGCACGCTTCGGCCAAACCATAACCGGCAAGATACCTATTCCCGGCAGCTACCTACGGGATGTCGGCCGCTGCTTCTCGTCACCGGGTCGATGTGGCGCCAGGAAACAAGAACCACACCTAGTGGACTGTCGCAGAGATAGTTTTACCATGGCGGATGCGGCGTGAAGGTTTCGAATACTTCCAGCGGAACGGTTTGGCGTCTTTCGAGTAGGCGTTGATGTAGCGGCGTAGTTTGCGAGCTAAGTCCTGGGTTGACGTGAAGACGCCGCGGGCGATGACATCGCGTTGGATCTTGGAAAACCACAACTCGACCTGATTGAGCCAGGACGAGTAAGTCGGCGTGAAGTGGAGCGTGACGTTGGGATGGTCGCTAAGAAACGCTGCCACTAACTTGGTCTTGTGTGCCGAGAGGTTGTCACAGATGATGTGAATCTCCCGCCCCGGTTCACAGCCGGCGACGACCTCGCCGAGGAAGTTTACAAACTCGCGGCTGGTATGATGCACCGCGG
>Ga0315336_1004515_pt1 | contig 16363 bp, 16 predicted proteins | sample ASW5metaG_FD_204512 | JGI IMG/M metagenome (GOLD analysis project Ga0315336, IMG submission 204512) | Ammonia-oxidizing marine archaeal communities from Monterey Bay, California, United States - ASW #5 | ecosystem: Environmental > Aquatic > Marine > Intertidal zone | place: USA: California...
TACTCATGGTCAATAAAAACTGGAAAGGAAATAATAAACCAAATTAGAGAACATCCTGCAGCATATCTTTCAGGTGGAAAATTAGATATTAAAAACAAAGAAGAATCAAAATTTGTTGCACTTCATGTGGGAATTTATTGGGGTCTTGGTGTTTTCATCATAAAAGATTTTGACAAGATACATGTCATGTGTGATTCAAAAGAAATGTATGAAATTTTGATACAGCAACATAAAACATCAAACCAAATAATTGATGACAAAATTCACTTTATTAATCAGTTAGTGGGTCATAGAAACCTAAAATTGGAATACTGTTTGGTAGATCCAACAAAAAATATAGCTACAGAACATCTTTCTGGTAAGAATAAAACGTCTGCTTCTAGAGATTCAAGTGGTTTTGTTTAATTATTTAATAAAATGATGGTTGTAGATCAGCTAAATGTAATTAAGATAAAACTCAATCTTGAAACAAATAAGGATTTTTAAATAAGGATTTTTCACAGTGATATTATGACTGACATAAATGATATCATGCCAAAAGTCCCAGATATGAAATGGGGTGCATTGATGAATAGAGCGCCAACAAGTGGTAAAGTTAAGGAACTAAACAAAATTTTTCCACATAATGGAAAATGGCATACAGTCTTTGAAGAAAAAGATCATACGTATATTGATGACAAGATTATTTGGAAAAAAGACAAAAAATCTTGGACATGATTAATATTTTATGATCAATCCTATGTCCATTAAATTTGTATGAGTAAAACCTGTTTTTATCAGTCCGCCATACTTCTTGAAAAATGAATGAGAATCATTGTTCTCCAAATAAGAAGAAATTTTTTGTTGACTGCTAGATAAATTATTTTCGAACAAAGCCCCAGAACATGTTGTATTACCATCAATACCGTCTGTTGAAATTGAAGAAAATAAGACATGATGATCAGAATTATGGATTAGTTTTAAGATCTGTAAAACTAATTCTTGATTGCGCCCTCCTTTTCCGTTTCCCTTTACTTGAACTGTTGATTCACCGCCAAATATCACACACGAATTTCTCTTTTTTGGTATCATTTGTACAAGTTTTTTCGCTGAGATACTGACATCATGCTTGACTGGCGAGTAAACTTTGGTAGTAAATCCAAGTGATCGAGATTTTAAAACCATAGCATTTAAGCAGTCATGATTAGTTGCTATGATTTTATTCTTGATTCCTGATACGTTTGGTCGTCTTGCCTTCGAGTTCAAGCCATGTTTTATGTGTGTAATTACTTTTTTGGGAAGTTTTTTCCTCAAGGAATATTTTGTTATCACATTCATTGCATCAGAAAATGTTGTGTTATCATTATAAGTACATCCTGATGAAATTACTGATAAATCATTGCTGACAACATCCGACATTATCAATGCACATCCATCACAATTCATGTTTTGAACAAGCCTGCCACCCTTAATCATTGACAAATGTTTTCTAACGCAGTTTAATTCATCAATTGTTGCACCACATCGCAATAATAATTTGGTCATATGTTTTTTTTCGGTCAAAGTTATTTTATCTGGAAGAGCCAATAGGGAGGAACCGCCGCCAGACACCAAAAATAGTAGAAAATCCCCTTTAGAGCGAGTACTAACTAATTTTTGTACTGCTTTTCCTGCTCTTACACTTTCTTTATCGGGTAATGGATGACCAGAATAAAATGTTTTGAATTTTTTACTAACTATTGAAGATTTAGTGTATTTTGGAACTACAACTATTCCTTGTGAAATATTAATTTTCTCTGATACATATTTTGCCATAGAATATGCAGCCTTGCCATATGCAATCACAAAAATTTTCCCATAATCCGATAAAAATATACGATTTCTCACCAGTTGGATATAGTTTTCATTCACAAATGTTTTTAGGAAGTTTTTTGGTTGTGCAGCAGTTAATCCCGCTTCTAATATCCTTAATGCTTTTTTCTTCACTTTCGTATTTGCTGATGAACTAAAATTCTTAATCATCATTTTATAATTTTATTATTAAATAAATAAACAATATTCAATGATTGTAAGGTATAATAATAATTAGAAACTCGATAAACTATGCATACAGTAAGAATACCAAAAGTAATTCAATTTGGTGAAAATGCACTTTCTGAAGCAGAATACCCAAAAAATGCTTTAGTTGTAACTACTGCCCCTCCAGCATTATCTGGAAAGTGGTTAGATAGAATGGGCATACAAGATTACATGTTATATGATAAAGTTAAACCAGAACCATCTATTGATGATGTAAATGCTGTTGTGGCTGAATACAAAGGAAAAAACCCATCTGCGTTAATTGGTCTTGGCGGTGGAAGTTCTATGGATGTTGTAAAATATGCATCCGCAGAATTTGGTGTGGAAAAAATTTTAATTCCTACAACTTTTGGTACTGGAGCTGAGATGACAACTTATTGTGTTTTAAAATTTGATGGTAAGAAAAAACTTCTTGGTCCTGAAGAAAGATTCCTTGCTGATCGTGCCATAGTTGATTCATATTTTATGGATGGCACACCAGAACAAATCATTAAGAATTCTGTTTGTGATGCTTGCGCACAAGCAACAGAAGGATATGACAGTAAATTAGGAAATGATTTGACAAAAACCTTATGCAAACAAGCATTTGATGTGTTATACGATGCGATTATGAATGATAAACCAGAAAACTATCCATATGGTTCAATGATTTCAGGTATGGGATTTGGAAATTGCTCTACAACATTAGGACATGCATTATCGTATGTATTTTCTAATGAAGGTGTTGCTCATGGATATTCTTTATCATCATGCACTACTATAGCACATAAACATAATAATTCTATTTTCTATGAAAAATTCAAACAAGTTATTGAAAAACTTGGTTTTGATCAAATGAAGCTAAAGGCTCCTGTTGATGAGGCAGCTGATGTTGTGATGACTGACAAAGGCCATCTTAATCCAAACCCAATTCCAATTTCGAAAGAAGATGTGATCAAATGTCTTAATGACATTAATGATGGCAATCTTTGAATATCATATTTAATTTTCGTATAAAATTAGGTGTGACTTATCTTTGTGAAACTTATTAAGATTGAAATTCAAGAGTTTGTACTAGGTGTAATATTAAATGATGAAATTTGGAATTCAAAATGGGTTAAATGTTGCTAGAGCAGGTTATTCTGAAGACCAGATTTTAACTGCATGTCTGTTAGCTGACCGGACTGGCTATGACTCTATTTTCTACATGGACCACACAAATGTTCCGCAATGGAAAAATGCCGTTGTACTTGATCCATGGGTCATGTTATCATCGATTGCAGCTGTTACAAACCATGTCGAATTAGGAACTTGTGTTACTGATGCGATAAGAAGACATCCATCAAACATTGCATTGGCTGCAATTACATTGGACAGAGTTTCAAAGGGACGAGCGATTTTAGGAATTGGTGCAGGTGAAGCTCAAAACCTCAAAGAGTTTTGTATACCATTTGAAAAACCAGTTTCAAAGTGGGAAGAACAAATTCAAGTAATCAAAAAATTGTATGGTTCAACACCAGATAACACTGTAAATTTTGAAGGCAAATATTACAAGTTAGAATCTGCTTGTCTTCAAGCTCCACCGATACGAAAACCACATCCGCCAACATACATGGCATCTGGTGGAAAGAGAACGTTACAACTAACAGGAAAATATGGTGATGGTTGGTTACCAATAGGATATACTCCAGAATTATTTGAAGATCATAAAAAGCAAATAGAGACGTCTATGAATGAAAACAATAGGACGCAAGAAGAAAAAGATAATTTTCAGATGGCATTAGATATTGATGTTTACTTTTCTGACGATGCTGAAGAATCATGGGCTAGGATGAAGGAGGCTGTAAAAGTTAGTCTGTTTAAGCCTGAAATACTTAGAGTGCATGGACTTAAAGAAATTGAAGGATTTGATTTTAGGAAATACTTTACGGAATATTCCATGTCAAATCAAGATTGGATTGTAAAAATGCGTGAGGCTGCAACAAAAATTCCAGATGCTATTGCAAGATCATCAACCGGTGTTGGTACACCTGATGATATAATTCCGATATTTGAGAGGTTTATCAAAGCAGGAGTAAATCATTTTGTAATCAGATTCTGGGGTAAAAACTACTTTGGCTCAATTGATAAATTTGCTAGCCATGTAATTCCTTATTTTAAGGAACAAAATAAGTAAAACATAATTCAGTTACTTAGATTAAAAATAACATGGAAGACTTTTTGATACGACGAGATCATCAAAAATTACAAATAAAATCAAAAGAAAAAATTATTGAATTTCTAAGCTCCGAGCAAACTGGTAGGGTAGCAAGTATTGATGAGAATGGGTTCCCACAAATTATTCCGATGAATTTTGTATTCATTAATGATACAATTTACATGCATTCTCACATAAGAGGTGAAAAACTTGACAACATTAAGCGCAATCAAAAAGTAGGATTTGAAGTAGATAAAAGTCTAGAATTTCTACCATCGTATTTTTCAGATCCTACTGATGCATCTCTTGCCGATACATTGTACATCAGTGTCGTAATAAAAGGAAATGGCAGTATTGTTTCAGATAAGAAAGAAAAAACTATTGCACTAAATGGTCTGATGAAAAAATACCAACCTGAGGGCGGATATGAACCAATCAAACCTGACATGGATGTTCTAAAGGGAGTTGAGGTTATCAAAATTGTCCCAGAATCATTAACAGGAAAATACAAAATTGGTCAGAACATGGACATGAAATCACGTATTGATCTTGCGAAGCAAATATTGGAAAGAAACTCCTCAACAGCAAAAGAAACGTTGGATGTTATGGGATTCAGGATAGTAGATAATGAACTAAAGTTAATCGATGATACCCCATGGTAATCTATAGCTTTATTTTATGAACAGAATTAAACAATGTGTTGCTTAAACTCGCAATTTTAATCTCCGGGAGAGGGAGCAACATGAAATCTATACTTAATGCGGTACAAAAACAAAACATTCCAATTAAACCTACAATAGTTATTTCGAATAAACCATCGGCAAATGGATTAAAAATTGCAAGGAAACTTGGCGTCCAAACTGAAATTGTCGAAAGCAAGGGGTTTCAAGGAACGAGATGGGAATATGACCAAAAAATAATACAATTACTCGGTAAATATGATATCACACCAAAAAATTCTCTGATTTGTCTTGCGGGGTTCATGAGAATATTGAGTCCAGAATTTATTAAAAAATTTAAAAATCGAATACTAAATATTCATCCTTCCATTTTGCCGGCATTTCCGGGACTAGATGCTCAAAGACAAGCAATTGAATCAGGTGTAAGTCATTCAGGTTGCACTGTTCATTTTGTGGATGAGGGTGTAGATACTGGACCAATTATTGTTCAGGAAACAGTGAAAATCAAAAATGACGATACTGAAGAAACATTATCAAAAAGAATACTAACAAAAGAGCACAAAGCATACGTTAAAGCTGTGAAACTCATAGCAGAAGATAAAATCAAAGTTGTAGGAAAAAATGTAAAATTCCTTTCCTAGGAACCAGAACCACCAAAAAAATAGAGAACTGAAAGATTTTTTGTGTTACCATAAAAGTGATGTTGAACATCTTTTGCGACAAAATAGGCATGCCCTTTTTTTATACGATAAGATTCATCGTTAATTTCTAGAAATCCGTTTCCATCTAGAATATAGTAAATTTCATCAGAATCATGTGGTTCTTGTGTATCATTCTCACCAGGTTTTAAAAAAAGAACACCTACTGCCAAGGATTCCCTATTGACAAAAGTATGAAAGTATGTATTACTTCTTTTTAATTTATTCAGATACTCGGTTGTATCGAATTTTATTTTCAATAAAAAAATAAACTTTTTGGATCCTTTAAGGATTAACTTATGCAGATTCTAAATACCTGTAAAACTCATTGCTTATTTAGGGGATAATCACAATATTTTTTGAAATGGCAAAATGGGCTGATTATCTGATTTCTCAAGTCTTATATGATCAAGACCACATTATCACTAAAGTAAAACAGCATCGTGATATTGGAAATAAAATAAGTGATGGAGAAATTGTAGACCGTGATGTTATTGCTACAAATTTAGGACATGGTGCTAAATACATGACAGTGTTTGGCGACCTTGGTAAGATTAGGATGGGAAGGAATGTTAGATACTTTAGAGCGTATGAGGGTCATTACATTAGAATTGATGACAATAAAGTTACGTCTGATAATTTAGGTCATATACCTCAGCTTGATGGAACTAATCAGGAAGAAAAACCTGCATTAACCGAAACCAAACCAAAACCAGTTGCTGAAACAAAACCACTGTCAGTACTTAGTTCTGCATTTTTCTCTGAACAGGTTGAAGAAGAACCAGAACCACCTAAAGTTGAAGCTGAAGTAGCACCAGAACCACCTAAAGTTGAAGCTGAAGTAGCACCAGAACCACCTAAAGTTGAAGCTGAAGTAGCACCAGAACCACCTAAAGTTGAAGCTGAAGTAGCACCAGAACCACCTAAAGTTGAAGCTGAGATAAAACAAAAGAAACCCAAAAAGAGTATCATGAAAACTAAATCATCAACTAAGAAGAAATCTACTAAGAAAAAAGTAGGAACTAAGAAGAAATCTACTAAGAAAAAAGTAGGAACTAAGAAGAAATCTACTAAGAAAAAAGTAGGAACTAAGAAGAAATCTACTAAGAAAAAAGTAGGAACTAAGAAGAAATCTACTAAGAAAAAGCGAGCCTAAAAGTATCATTCATACTAATAATTTCTACGTGCGGCTTTTATTCTAAACTAACACATATTGCTTATTCATGTTATTATGATGGGAGTCGTTACCCATCTTTTTTTTTAAATCGGTCTACAAATAGTTTTGAAAATTATTAAGGTTGATTTTTTGTCCAGGTTTTACTGTGGCAATTACATTTACAACTCTGCTTACAAAAATTTGTGGCGCAATACGAACATCTAAGTTTCATCATGAGTAAATTATACAAAATTTATATTTAAACGACTAACGACACATAGTCTCATAGATTCAAAAACTGCTTTCATTTCTGTTTAAATTAAATAGTTATACAATGTGACACAGTTATGGCAGGACAAAAGATTGATGGAATTGAAGTATCAAATGCGGTTAAAGATATTTTAAAAAATGCTGTTGAAAAATTGAATTCAGAAAACGTGATGCCGTGTCTGGCCACTGTATTAGTAGGTGATGATCCTGCATCTGCAACATATGTAAAAAATAAACATATTGCATGTGAAAAAATTGGAATTAAAACAAAAGATCACAAGTTGTCTGCTGATACAACACAAAAAGAACTTGATAAAATTATTGATGGATTAAACAATGATAAAGACGTTCATGGTATACTTGTTCAATTACCACTCCCAAAACAACTGGATGAATTTATGACTATATCAAGAATATCTCCAATAAAAGATGTTGATGGTTTAACACCACAAAATGTTGGTTTACTGTCTATTGGAAAGTCTATCTTGAAACCATGTACGCCATCTGGAATAATGGAGATGTTTTACTATTACAAGATTAATCTTGAAGGAAAAAATGTAGTTATGATAAATAGGAGTAATTTGATAGGGAAGCCATTATACCACTTACTGTTACAAAATAATGCAACTGTAATTTCATGTCATTCAAAAACCAATAATCTCAATGAATACTGCAAAAATGCAGACATAATCATAACTGCTGTCGGTGATAGAACCAAATTCAAGTTAACGCCAGAGATGATAAAACAAAATGCTATAGTGATCGATGTTGCGATTTCACGACATGAAGGTAAGTTAGTCGGTGATGCTGATTATGATGATATGATTCAAAAAGCATCATGGGTTACACCTGTTCCTGGTGGAGTTGGACCTATGACGGTTGCTATGCTACTAAAAAATACTGTTACAACGGCATCATTAAGTAAAGAAATTGTCGGTTAGTGTTCAAAAAGCTGCATTGAGGAAACATCTCCTTGAAAAACGAGATGCTACTTCAGCTGAACTGAGAGATATTTTAAGTGGAAAAATTCATGAAAACCTAAAGAAGAATTCATCATTTATCAATGCAGAAAACATTGCTTGTTATTTTCCAATTGGTAGTGAAGTCAATACGTATGATATAATACTAAACATATTGGAGCAAGATAAGAATTTACTACTTCCTAGGATTGTAGATGATAATATTGAATTCTATGTTGTCTCAAATCTTGAAAAACTAGAAAAAGGTAGTTTTGAAATTATGGAACCAAAGAGTAGTTGTGACAAGGCAGAAAAAATTGATTGTGTATTAATACCAACAGTAGGAGCCTCAAAATTAGGGGTAAGATTAGGGTATGGTAAGGGGTATTATGATAGATTTCTTTCATCAACTGATGCCGTGAAAATATCATTGACATATTCAAAACAAATTGTGAAATCCATACCAAGCAATTCACATGACGTTAAGATGGATTGGATAGTCACAGAAGATGAAAATATCAAAATATCATAAATAAGATAAACCTTTTTTCCCTATATCGGTTCTCAAGTATTTATTTTCCCAAGAAATTTTTTCAGTAATATCATACGCATGATTGATAGCTGATTCCAAAGTGTTACCCAATCCAGTAACGCCTAAAACACGACCACCACTTGCTATAATTTTTTTATCTTGTCTTTTTGTTCCAGCATGAAATATGAATCCATCATCAAATACCTGTTCTAAACCAAAAATTTCATCGCCTTTTGGATATGATCCTGGATACCCCTTTGATGCTAAAACAATACAAACTGCAGATTTATTTTTCCATGAAATTGGCGACATGGTTTCTAATGTTCCATCTACACTTCCCATCAAATATTCAAAAAGATCTGAATCCATCCGCATTAAGATTGGCTGGCATTCAGGATCACCCATTCTAACATTATATTCAAGAACGTATGGCTCACCATCCTTTAGCATTATACCAGCGTAAAGAAATCCTTTGAATGTAATTCCTTCATTTCTTAGCGCTGAAATTGTTTTATCAATAATCTGTTCCTGTATTTTTTGAGAAATACTAATGTCTATAATTGGTGTTGGTGAATATGCACCCATTCCACCAGTATTCGGTCCTTTGTCATCATCAAACACTCTCTTATGATCTTGGCTTGTAGCCATTGGCATTGCAATTTTACCATCAGACAGTGCAATGTATGATGCTTCTATACCATCTATCCTTTCCTCGATTATTATGTTACTCCCCGCGTCACCAAATTTTTTATCAACCAACATCATGTCGATAGATTTTTCAGCCTCATCTTTACTATTACAAACAATCACACCCTTACCAGCTGCTAGACCATCAGCTTTTATTACAACATTATAATCAACATGGCTCACGTATTCTTTTGCCTTTACTGGATCATCAAACACTTCAAATGCAGCAGTAGGAATGTTATTACGCTTCAAAAATTGTTTAGCCCAAATTTTACTTGATTCTAATTGTGCAGCTTCCTTTGTGGGTCCAAATATTTTCAAATTTTTTTCATTAAACATATCAACAATACCCATTGCAAGTGGCGCCTCAGGACCTACAACAGTAAAACAATCATTTTCAGAAGCAAATTTAGCCAACTCATCCAAATTATCTGCAGAAATCTGCACATTGTTTAAAGTTCCACCGTTGCCTGGTGCATGAAAAACTCTATCAATATTATCACTCTTACTTAGTTTCCAGCCAATAGCATGCTCTCGTCCACCAGAACCGACCACAAGAACATTAACCAATATCTGAATCTTAATTATGATCTATATATTCCAAGATGTATGGAATTGACAAATGAGTTTAATCTAAAAGAGATTGAACAGACAACTAAAGATTATCTTTCAAAACTAGATTTACAAAAATTGATTGATGAATCACCTGACAAACAAAATAAAATTATGTTCATTGAAGGACCTCCAACACTAAATGGGACACCACATGCTGGTCACCTTAGAGGTCGTGTTTTCAAAGACTTGTGGTATAGGTTTAACACACTTAATTCAAAAAATGTGATTTTCAATGCGGGATGGGATACACAAGGTCTTCCAGTAGAATTACAGGCTGAAAAAGAACTTGGAATCACAAATGGGAAAGGAGAGATTACAACACAACAACAGATTGAAGATTTGGTTGCCCAATGTAAAAAAATTGTTTTAAAATTCCATCAGAATTGGCTTGATGTTGACAAAAAACTAGGAGTGTCGTTTAATCAAGAAAATGCATACTGGACATTTAAGGATGAATATATTGAAAGGGAATGGCAATTACTAAAACGTGCTGACGATAGTGGTATCCTTACAGAAGGGTTTAGAGTTGTTGCATACTGCCCAAGTTGCCAAACTTCACTAAGCCATTCTGAAGTTAACCAAGGTTATGAGATGGTTCAGGATCCTTCTTTGTATTACAAAGTAAAATTACAAGATGAAGATGTTTATTTGATTGTCTGGACTACCATGCCATTTACACTTGTGACAGATGCGATGGTTGGATTCAATCCGGATGAAGAATATGTTCATGTATCAGTTGATAACGAAACATGGGTTGTTGGGAAAATTCGTCTTGAAGAATTCATGAAAGAAGCAAAAGTGGAAGATTACAAAATATTGAAAACAGTCAACGGTTCTGAATTTGAAGGTAAAAAATACACACACCCACTCCTAAGCAATATTTCTAAACTAGAACAAATGGCAAAAATGGAAAACTATCACATTGCAGTTGCTGAGAAATTTGTTGATGTTAATGCTGGAACTGGTATCGTTCATCTTTCTCCAGCTAATGGTGAAGATGACTATAATATTGCAATGAAACGAAAAGTTGAAATTTTTTCCCCGATTGATGATGGAGTAAAATTTACGGAAGACGCAGGCAAATATGCTGGAATGTTTGTACGTGATGCAGATGAAGAAATTGTACGTGATGTTAAGAAAAAAAACGCACTGGTAAAAATTGGTAAAATCAAACACAAATATCCGCTATGTTGGCGATCTCAACATAAGCTAGTTTGGCTTGCAAGAAGAGAATATTTTTACATGCTTGATAGGCTTGGCGATAAAGCAATTAATGCTGCACAAAAAGTTGAATACTTTTTTGACCAGCCAAAAAATAGGTTCTTAGAAATAATTAAAGAAAAGCATCCATGGTGTATTTCAAGAGAAAGATTCTGGGGTTGTCCATTGCCAATCTGGAAATGTACTGAATGTGAAAACGTTGAAAAATTATTTTCAAGAAAAGAAATAGTAGATGCAGCAGATGATCTTCCTGATGGACCTAACTTTGAGTTGCATAGACCCTGGATTGATCGAATTTCTGTCAAATGTAAAAAATGTAACGCAAAGATGCAACGTGAGGAATTTGTTTTAGATACGTGGCATAATAGTGGTGCTGCACCTTTTGCCTCGTTAAGTGATGATGAATATAAAAAAAATATTCCTGCCCCATTTTTTACAGAAGGTATTGATCAGACGCGTGGTTGGGCGTACACGCTATTAATCGAAAATGTGATTTTTAATAACAAAGACATTTCTCCATACAACTCATTTCTATTCCAAGGACATGTTCTTGATGAAAATGGAAACAAGATGAGTAAGAGTACTGGAAATGTTCTTGATGCATCTGATCTACTTGACAAATATCCTGTTGATCTTGTAAGATTCTACTTCATGTGGAAGTCAAGTCCAATTGAAACTCTAAACTTTAGTACAAAAGAACTGATGTCAAGACCGTATCAAATTCTAAGCACACTTTTTCATATTCATTTGTATTTTAAACAGAACAGTGAATACGACAAATTTAACATCAATGAAAAAACTGTTGATTGGGCAAAAGACAATGACATGCTTAATTCTGCAGATATATGGCTACTATCAAAACTTCAAAAAACAATTGAATTATCTACAGAATCAAATAACGAATGCAAATTCCACGAATCGGCAAGTGCCATTGAGGATTTTCTAATAAACTCGCTAAGCCAAATTTACATTCCAATCACAAAGCAAGAACTTTGGAATGATGATGAAACTAAAAAGAATAGAAAATATGTTATCTATGCAATTATCGCTGAATCATTGAAAATGCTAGATGTTTTAATACACCCATTTTCACCATTTACAAGCGAGTATTTGTACACAACCATATTTGGAGACAAAAAATCAATACTCCTGGAATCATGGCCAAAATCTGCACCTGCATTAGTTAATGAAAGTATTGAAGAATCATTCGACATAATGAATGAAATTGTTTCTGTCTGTGCTGCAGCGCGAATGAAGGGAAAACTGAAAAGAAGATGGCCATTAAAGCACGCGATAATATGTGTGGAAAAAGGACTGCAAAAGAAAATTGAACTGCTATCAGGACTATTACAATCCCAACTAAATGTGGAAGATTACAAAATTATTGAACTTGAAAATCATGAAGGAATATCAGAAATACTAGAGATGCAAAAATATGATGTTCCAGTGATTCCAAAGATAGAACTTAACCGAAAAACCATTGGTCCAAAGGCAAAACAGAATCTTGGTAAGCTGTTAGAAACTTTTTCTGAAACAAAACCTGATGAGATAATACAGGGGCTTGAAAATGCAGGTTCGTTCACACTTGATGTTAATGGAACAAAAATTTCTTTAGACACAAACGACTTCATAATAGAGTTTGATGTTCAAGAAGATTTTACATTCTCAAGGAGAAATAATCTGATAGGAATTATCTCAACTGTAAGAAATGAGGAATTGATGGCAAAAGGCCTAGTCAAGGATCTTGCGAGAAGATTACAGGCACTAAGAAAGGAGAGGGGCTATAACCCAACTGATGTATTGAATACAGCTTCTATATTGGAGCTTGATGAAGAATCATTGAATATGTTAAAAAATAAAACTGAAGAACTCTCGTTTTTAGTGAGAGTCAAACAAGTAAATTTCGCCCAAACATGCAAAAAATACAAGGATGATGATATAGATGGTCAAAAGATTAGAATTTCAGTTGAATAATAACACAGCAAACATCATAAATACAAAAAATACATAGAATAACTATGGTCAAGCAGATTAGTCTTGATTCCTGGTCCCTTCAACATATGAGAGATCTTCTAAAAGAGGGTTCACAGGTGGTTGCCAAAACAAATACGCCTATAGTACTTTATCGTCAGACCATGGAAGAAGATGGGGATTCATACGAGGAGATAGTTTGCACATTAACAAATGACTATGTCGTTGAACAATTAATAATATCCGGTGGGGTAGTGGTCCCAACAATCAATCAACAATCAGTATTCAGATTAGAGGAATTTCCAGATAGGCTTTTGAGAAAAAGTAAAGATCTATTCCAAGAAACAGTTGAGCTTTTAGAACAAAAAGTAAAGTGACAGGATTACTGCTACGATTATAAACTTCTCAATACGACAATTTTTGTGAGATTATTAGAATATCAGGCTAAGGAATTATTCAAGGAATATGACATTAGGATTCCAGATAGTATTGCCTCCAAGGACATAGAAAGTGGGAGAAATGATGCTGAAAAAATCGGATACCCGTTTGTGATAAAGGCTCAAGTTCCTGTGGGTGGGCGTGGAAAAGCTGGTGGTATACAAAAATGCCACAATGAGGATGAATTTGAATTGAAATATCCACAAGTTCTGAACATGACAATAAAGGGTGAAAAAACTCGTGCTATTCTACTTGAAAAAATGTCAGAGTACGAAAAAGAAATTTACCTATCATTATTCCTTAACAGGAGTAAAAGATGCTATACCATAATCTCCTCAGCTGAAGGCGGAGTTGAAATTGAATCGGTAAAGAATCAGACTATTCGAGAAGTTGGTTTAGGTGAGGTGACAAAAAAAGTTGCTGAAGAAGTTGCAAATGAAATTGGTCTTAAAGAAAACTCAATACCTCATTTTGTAGATATTTTACAAAAACTGTCAAAACTAACAGTAGAGAAAGAAGCGGAATTGACGGAGATCAATCCACTTGTAATACTTGAGGACGGTTCTATGATGGCATTGGACGGCAAGATTATGACTGATGACAATTCTAACTTCAGACACAAGGAACTTATAAAATATCAGGAAAAAACTGAGCTTGAAAAAAGGGCGGAGGAAAGCGGCTTTTCACTTGTAGAATTAGATGGTAATATAGCTGTTATCGGAAACGGTGCAGGTCTTGTAATGTCAACACTTGACATGCTCACTGATAGCGGCGGAAAGGCTGCTTGCTTCCTAGATGTTGGTGGCACTGCTACTACAGAATCTGTCTATGAAGCTTTAACTCTCATCAGCAAAATGAAAAATGTCAAGGCAGTTCTAGTGAATTTGTATGGGGGAATAGTAAAAACAACTATTGTAGCATCCGCATTTCTCAAAGCATATGATGACAAGATAATAGTTTTACCAGTTTTTGCTAGATTAATGGGTGCGGAATCAGAAAAATCAAAAGAGATGTTAAAAGATAGTGAAACACACCTATCGCCATCAATTGAAGAGGCAATAAACAAAGTTGTTATGGAGGTAAATAAATGACTGACATCTTTGAACTTTTGAAGGGAAATGGGTCTGAAAAACAACCTGTCATAGTACAAGGCATTACTGGAAAATTTGGTACGCGACATACAAAACTAATGATAGAATATGGTACCAACATAGTTGCAGGTGTCACTCCAGGTAAAGGCGGACAAAAATTTGAAAATTCAGTCCCGATTTATGAGACAGTCAAAGAAGCTGTTGAGGCAACAGGTGCAAAAATTTCTATCATGTTTGTCCCTGCTAAATTCTTTTTAGGTGCAGCAAAAGATGCGCTAGAGGCAGGAATAAAACTACTTGTAGCTATTCCAGAGCACGTGCCAGTACAAGATGCAATGAAAACAGTTGAGCTTGCAAAACAAAAAGATGCAATTGTAATAGGTCCTAACACACCTGGAGTTATGATACCAGGACTAATCAAGATTGGAATCATGCCTGCATCACCATTCAAGTTTGGGAATATAGTAGTTTTATCAAAAAGTGGTACGCTACTTTATGAAATTAGTAACAATCTTTCAACCTCTGGATTTGGGCAATGTATAACAATTGGTATTGGAGGAGATCCAATTAATGGTACTAGACTTGTAGACGCATTCGATATGGTAAAAGACTATCCTGATCTTGACGGCATTGTTGTTGTTGGCGAAATAGGTGGAGATGCCGAAGAAGTTTTTTCCCAAAAAATAATTGATGAGAACTTCAAAAAGCCAATTGTTGCATATGTGGCAGGTAGAAAAGCCCCAAAAGAAAAGAGAATGGGACATGCTGGCGCAATTGTTATGGGTAATTATGGATCAGCCGAATCTAAAATAGCAATGTTTTCAAAAGCTAATATCCCAGTTGCCAAAAAGCCAATAGAAGTACCTATTTTATTAGCTGGAAAAATGGAAAAAAAATAGTTTATACAGAGTCATTTTGACGTGAAATTAATATGCCAGTTACAGATCCTGAAAAAAAACAGATTGCACAAAAGGCTAGACTACATCTGAAAATTTGTTTTACATGTGGAGCACGAAATCCCCTAAGTGCAACAAGATGTAGAAAATGCCATAACAGCTATCTGCGACTGAAAAATAGAACTTTAGGAGTTAAAAAGACATAATTTGTTTACAGTTTCACAGTTACTTCTTCACCGTTATCTATTGGCACAGTAACTGACTGAACATTTGGATTACTTCTAACATGGGATAAATAATCCGCCATCATTTCATTGAACCTTTCCGGAAGCAGAATGTTATCAGCCCCAATTATCCCGCCCTTTCTTACCAGGGGCAAGCACAGATCAAAATATTCGATATAACTTTCCTTATCTGCATCAATGAAAATAAAATCAAAATAATTTTCGCCGAACTCTTCCTTTATCTCATCCAAAATTTTTCTAGCTTCCCCCTTCCTGATTTTAATTAGAGAACTTACTCCAGCCTCATCAAAGTTACGTGTTGCGTTATCAATCTTGAATTGCTCCCTGTCAATTGTTATAATCTGACCATCGGATTTGGTGTTTAACATTACCGCGTCGGCAAACCAGAGCCCAGAATAGCCTACGGACATGCCTATCTCAAGAATTTTTTTGGCATTTATGGACATTAGCAGAGTGTTGTAAAACATTCCAATGTTTTTTGATATGCAGTTCAGTCTCTTCTCGCCGGGAATTTCATCCCAGTGGCTGTTCTCATAGTCAATATCCTTTTCTAATCTCGATAATACGTTCTGGATTTTTTCATTTACCATTATTCTTTAAATTACTTGGTGCGTGATATATAATGTTGGCAGAATCGGCAAAAAATCTTGTACCTAAATTTTTTGATGAG
>Ga0315336_1004516_pt1 | contig 16363 bp, 17 predicted proteins | sample ASW5metaG_FD_204512 | JGI IMG/M metagenome (GOLD analysis project Ga0315336, IMG submission 204512) | Ammonia-oxidizing marine archaeal communities from Monterey Bay, California, United States - ASW #5 | ecosystem: Environmental > Aquatic > Marine > Intertidal zone | place: USA: California...
AAAAACGACTCTACTACGCTCGCTTGCCGGATTATTGCCATTGGCTTCAGGAAGAATTTATTTCGAAAAAACGGATGTTTCTGCGATGAACCGAAAGGACATTGCACGGTGTGTGGGTTACCTTGCCCAAAACAATTCAACTCCTTTTCCCTTCAAAGTAGATGAAACAGTAATGATGGGCCGCTATCCGTATCTATCTCGGTTCACTTCCGAAACATCGGATGATTGGAGGGCAGTGAATCAAGCCTTAAAGGCCGTCGATGTAGAATCAATACGGGATCGACATATTAATGAGCTTTCGGGGGGTGAACATCAAAGAGTGCTACTGGCTCGAACTCTATCGGGTGAGACCCCCGTTCTCCTTTTGGATGAACCATTTACAAATATGGACATTCAACATTGTCTCAAAATTTCAGAAATTCTTAAAGAGCACGCCTATGCAGGGCATTCTGTGGTGATATCCATACATGATTTGAATTTGGCATTTCAATATTGCGATCGCATTGTTTTACTACTTCAGGGCCGCGTGCTCGCAAATGGTGGAACGGAAGATGTTTTGACCCCTACCCTAATCAAACAAGCATTTCAGGTCGAAGCGATCATCCACGAGAATCAAGGATCGGGAAAGCATGTCTTGATGAGTTCAATTAAAAATGAAGCCGCGAAGCCCAGATGATCTCATCTCTTTTTATGAAAGTTTGGCTTACCTTATTCATTATTATTTTTTTTATCCTCCTCAATTCCGGGATTTCTTTTACTTTCTTAAAGTCTGAAAATATTTATCCTGCCAGCTTAATTGAACTCCAGTTGGCTACAGATTCAACCCCTCGCAGAAAATTTAAAATCCCTACCTTACGTTTTATTATGCGTAACCCACCTATCGATAAAGAGGATCGTCTGAAAGTCATTTCCGATCGAATACAGCGGAACCAAAGCTATCCAATTCAGGCCCGCGAATTGGGAATTGAAGGAACTACAGAAGTCTCGTTCCAGATTATGCCCAATGGAAATCTAAAAGAACTCAAAATTCGAGAGACTTCTGGAAACACACTTCTTGACAATTGGTCTCTCAAAACCATCCGGCGGTCTGCGCCCTTTCCCTACGTGCAAGAGGTATTAATTTTATCCATCAAATATGAATTAAAAAATAGTAATTAGTCTACAGACAAGGCTTTTCCTAATCTTCATGGAGAAACATACTGAAAAATATGACGCAGTTTTATAAAAAATCCCAACTGGGTGGGAGTAACTATTCAATTTGGAAATTCCTCTCCTCACGCCAGCGCCCAAAACCCATTCTACAAAATATATTTGAAAATCACTACGACCACACTGTATTTGGTCCTTGTATGCAAGGTCCTTTTTTTTGAATGTCACACAAAAAACCACCAAAAAATAATTGCCTGGACGGTTAGCTCATAGTAAATTCTGGAGAATAGCACTTCCATCTATGTATTGGGAATTATCGTTGAGAAATACATAATCCTTGTCCATTTAATTTAATCGGATAGTGACGTTTAAAAAATGACTTAACTCGACCGTTAAAAACCATTTCTCGCCAGATACGCCCCCTAAAATTAGGGGATAGCATTATTAATGGACGAGATGAATAAATAGCAATTTTCTTTCTTTTCAACCCTTTCTTAATGAACGAATTTAAAGTTACAAAATTCCTGATTGCTTTAGGCTTAAACTTTAGAATCACATTCGAATGAAATGTTTCGAATTAAATGAAGAACTCGGATCTTTCGAGGTTTTGGTTCGTTATTTTAGTATCTTTGAAATCCAAGCCAAACGATTAGTCTCACGCACCCGTTAATAAAATTTGGATTCGATTAGAGGTTGCGGAATTTATGATAGTCAGGGCTATTCGGGGCGGACATCTTTCGCTACGATATACCCATCAGAGTTGATAACGGCGTCAATCACCCAGGGACCGCCTGAAGATATGGCGACATCCAATGCTTCCTTAAGAGCCCCCTCAGAATTTACTCTGGTAGCTTCGAAGCCGAGCCCCCGAGCAACCGCGGTGTAGTCGGTTGCGCCGAAGTCAGTCCCCAGGCGCTGGAAGTTTCGGGAGTCCTGCTTGATCTTAATAAGGTTCAGGTAACCGTCGTTAAAAACGACGACGACGATCGGAAGGCCCACACGTACAGCGGTTTCTAGATCGCCCAGGCGCATAAGAAAACCCCCGTCCCCGGTCAGGCAGAGGACAGGGGTTCCCGGTTCTGTAAGCTTGGCCGCCATCGCTGCTGGAAGACCCACTGCCATCGCACCCAAGCCACTCGAGGTCAAAAACCCCCGAGGCCGGCGGGTCTCCCAAGTATCACTCGCTAACACTTTATGACTCCCTGCATCGGCAGTCATAATCCCGTTATCAGGTAAACATTCACGAGCAATTCGCACCACTGCCCCCGGCATCAGGCCAGAATCCTTGGCATAGAGGGGGGTCCGGCGCATGGCACGATAAGAGCTGAGATCTTCGGTGTTCCAGCCTTCGGTGGATTGGACACTTCCGGCAAGAGTGCGGAGGAGCCCTGCAAGATCAGCAACGACCTCCACAGCAGGACGTATTACATCGTCTATATGGGCCACCTCATCGAGCATGACAACCGGCTGGGGATGAATCCAGTGGCCGGGAGCAAAGAGCTCGACCACGTCAAACCCTACAAGCACGAGAAGATCTGACTTTCCTAAAATTTCCTCCTCTGCAGCAGCACCCCGGAAGGTGCCCATAGCGAGAGGATGGTTTTCAGGCAGAGTACCCTTGGCTGCCAAGGAGGCGAATACGGGGGCCCCGAGACGCTCAGCAAAAATGGAAAAAGCGTCTTCTGCCGCGCGACCTGAGCGATTCACCTGGAGCCCCACAAGAACAGCTGGTCGTTCTGCAAGGGCTATCGCACGGGTCGCGGCATCGATACCGGGATGTCCGGTTCCGACCTCGGCAAGATAACGACTGGGGCCACCCTCGGGCGGAAAACAGGTTTCATCCGCCTCGGCTTGGAGAACATCGTAGGGTAGATCCACATGGACTGGACCCTGTCGGCCCTCCAGAGCGAGGGAAATGGCACGGCGCACAGACACAGCAGCAGAATCACGGGCCAGCTTGAAGGTGCCCTTGGTGATGGGATTGTATATGCGATCCTGATCTAGGCGCTGGCGCTGTAATCGGCGGAACTGCACGTCCGAGTACCGGTCGGTCAGGAGCAGGCAGGGAGCTCTCTCGAGCCAGTTGTTTGCAATACCCAGAACTGCTGCCGCCGCTCCCGGCCCGACACCCGTACTGCAAACCCCGGGGCGATTCTTGAGGATACCGTAGGTGCCCGCCATTACAGCGGCACTCGATTCATTGCTACACAGGATGTAACGGATACCAAGTTTGGAGGCCGCCTCGATCAATTCTACCGAGCCAAGCGAGCCAGGAACACCGAAGATGTATTCGATTTCGGCGTCTGCTAGGCAAGCTGCAACAACGTCTGCATATGTTGCCATTACACCCCCTGTTCGAAAAAATATCTTTGCTTCTAAAATCAATTTGCTAAGAAACCGACAAACTTGCGCTAGACAACCGGAGATAGACCCCCGTCCACGTTGATAGCCGTCCCGGTAATATAGGAAGCCTCGTCAGAAGCGAGGAAGCAAGCCATATTCGCAAACTCTTCAGCTGTTCCCATCCGGCCCATCGGGAGGTCCTTACCATTCAGCTTAATAAATTCTTCGAGCGGCACATCCGGCTTCTCGTGCGCATGACGGCGAGCGATTTGGTCGGTGGCGATCAGGCCCGTGCAAAGAGCATTAACCAGAATTCCGAATGGAGCGCCTTCACCGGCCATTACCTTCGTCAAAGCCATGCCTGCAGCGCGCGTCACCGCCGTAGGCGCGCCCTCAGGGCGCGGAGTCTTGGCGGCACTGTTTAGTACGTTGATAATCCGTCCCCACTTACGCTCTTTCATGCCGGGCCAGGCTAAGCGGCTTAACCGAATTGCACCAAACAGCTTGAGGTTTAAATCGCTCGACCACATATCGTCAGTTACATCCTCCAGCTTGGCCCGCACCGCGCTCCCAGCGTTATTCACGAGAATATCAACTTTGCCGAGCTCGCTGGAAACGGCTTCGAACGTGTCAGCGAGCTGGATAGGATCGCCAACATCGCACACATACGCGGAGGCCTTTTTTCCTCCGAAATCCTCAATCGCGGAGCGAGCTTCTTCCAGAACATCTGCACGTCTCGCTAGGATTGCTACATCAGCGCCCACCCCGGCGAACTTCAGAGCCATCGCCAGACCCATACCACGACTACCCCCCGTGATGAGAGCACACCTGCCATCCATGTCGATTTGCATGAAAAATCCTCATTTAGTAGACCGGGTCAGTTCACACCTCCAAACTACACAAAACCACTCCAGAGCAAAACCAGAAGACCCCCAAATAGAGAGAAAGGTCCCACCGTGACATGCCTGAAAACGTGAAAGAGGTCAAAAGCCCGGACGGAAAAGAACACCCCGACCCCCAAGATCGCAAAGTGCAGGAAGCGCTTTTTTTGGTTATTCGCTCCGAAATCACGGGTGCCTTTAGTCCCCCCTACCCTATTCCCCCTTGCAAGTAGAGCAATTATCCTCCTCTAGATTGATTCCATCCTTGTTTCGATAATTTAGAAAAAGCATAATGAAATAGTTAACCCTAAAAAAAATTACGAGGAAACCATCTACACTTTTTCATTAATTCCGAAGGTTTCCGAAGATTCTCTTTCTACGGAAAATACAGACAACAGAACCTGCCATCTGCCGGGGATTCCCGTACAGGAGGAAAGATAATTTTGACCGCCTCTAACCAGCATTCATTTGATGTCGTAGTTGTGGGTGCCGGAAACGCGGCAATCACAGCGGCCCTCGCAGCTCACGGAGAGGGCGCACGAGTAGCCGTTCTTGAGAAAGCCAGCAATGAACTCCGGGGCGGCAACACTCGGTTCACGGGAGGAATCTTCCGGCACACTTACAACTGCGTCGAAGATTTACTGCTCATTGTCAAAAACAACGATACTCCGAACGACATTATCGCGGATCCATACACGGCGGAAGATTACTACGCCGACATGGCCCGGGTGACGGGTGGGCGTTCTGACCCATCCTTGACCAAGGTATTAGTTGAACGTTCCTACGAGACCGTCTGCTGGATGGCCAGCTTAGGGGTACCCTTCGAGTTTAGCCGAGTGGTGGGCGGAGTTAGCACTGGAGACCAGGAGAAAATCAAACTCGCGCCGGGTAGCGCCATCCGTAGCCTGCACGAGGGGGTGGGCCTTTCAGAAAATCTCTTCCGGCTCCTGGGCGAGGCGGATATTCCAGTCCTTTATGAGACCCGGGCCCACCGCATTGTGATGGGACCGAATGGTAAGACGGAAGGAATCGAGGTGCGTGGGCCCGAGGGCGGTCGGACAATTCGGTGTCGGGCTATGGTGCTGGGAAGCGGCGGCTTTCAGGCCAGCCCCAATATGCGGACCTCCTATCTGGGCCCGGACTGGAGTCTGGTCAAGGTCCGGGGAACACGCTTCAATACGGGCGATCTGACTCGAGCTGCGCTTGATATTGGTGCCCAGAGCTACGGTGAGTGGTCTGGCTGCCATGCCACGCCCATAGACTCCGACGCACCTGTATACGGCGACTTGAGACTCACCGACAAGACCAACCGACTTTCCTATCTCTATGGGCTCATGCTTAACTTAGACGGCAAGCGCTTCGTGAATGAGGGCGAGGATACGGTTCTTTACACTTACGCCAAGATGGGCAAGGAGATTCTTAAACAGCGTAACGCAATCACCTTCCAGGTATTCGACCAGAAAACCGTCCCCTATCTCGAGCCACGATACAGCACAGGTGTTCCCCTGGAAGCAGATACTATCGAGGAACTGGCCGAGGAAGTTGAAAAAAAGTACGGGCACATGGGATTTGACAAAGAATCCTTTGTTGAGTCGATTCACAGTTTCAACGCGGCCTGCAGGGAAGGGAGCTTCAACCCAGCCTCCAAAGACGGAAAAACCACCCAGGGGCTCGAACTCGAAAAAACCAACTGGGCCGTGCCCATTGACGCGCCGCCCTACCGGCTATACGGAGTCACGGTAGGAATCACATTCACTTTTGGCGGAATTCAAATTAATACTGACGCCGCCGTTATCGATCACTTGGAGCGACCCATTTCAGGCCTCTTCGCAACGGGAGAAATTGCAGGTGGGTTTTTCTACCAGAACTATCCGGGAGGCGCGGGGCTCGTCCGAGGAGCCGTTTTCGGAAAAGTCGCGGGAACAAATGCTGGGATCATGGCTAGGGGAGCCTAATCGCTACAATGCTAAGTGGAAGAAGTAGGAACGGCTGTTCGGTGCTATGATTCCAAGGACCTCTGGGGAGAACCTAAGCTTACCTGGACGAGGACAAAAAATTCCTGTGCTACTCCGAGATAGTGCCGGAGCAAAAAACCTACTGAGCCATTAATCTAACTTTTTAGTACTTTGTAAAACCTCTCTTCAGATAAGATAGAGAAGATGGTCGATGTCGCGTGTTATTTCAATAGCGACGGGGAAACGAATGGAAGCTAACGCCGTGGCCTCACCCACACATAATCTTTCTCAATTTATTAGCCAAATCGAATTTGGCGACTTGCCCAGTGAATTGCGCTCTTCGTTAAACAAGTTTTTCCTCGATACCGTGGGCTGCGGTCTATACGGAATCACTACCCGTTCGGGCCGGATTCTCGCCGAACAGGCGTTGGAAAAAGGTGGAAAAGAAGAAGCCTCGCTCTGGGGACATGGTTGGCGAGGCCCCCTCGAAAGTATTGGCCTCTGTTTAGGAACCTGGATTCACGCCTACGAGTTAGACGACTACCATAGTGGTGCTAAGCTCCACCCGGGCGGGCCTGTCTTCGCTGCCGCCATTCCCTTGGCGGAGTTTTTGGGAACAGACGGAAAATCCTTCGTGACAGCCGTTGCGGCCGGATACGAGACGATGATTCGTGCCAGCTTGGCCGCAGGATCTATTCCCGTCCGAAAACGCGGCTTTCACCTTACCGGGATCTGCGGCACATTCGGCGCTGCGGCGGCAGCCTGCCGCCTGTTTGGGCTTGGTCCGGAAACTACAGCTAATGCGCTGGGCCTGGCGGGAACTCAATCCGCCGGCCTCTGGGCATTTAACTGCGATGGGTCCGAGACCAAGCGATTTCACGGAGGCCGTGCGGCCCAAGCCGGCCTGCTCGCAGCCGATCTCGCCCGAAGAGGTTATACCGGCCCGAGACAAATATTCGAGTTCGGCGACGGGGGGTTTTTTTCAGCCTTCAGCAGTGACGAAGGAGACCACACCCTCCTCACAAAAGGCCTGGGCACGCATTGGGAGGCGATCAATACCTCGATTAAGCCCTATTGCTGCTGTGGAAGCGTCCATTCCACCATCGACGCAATCCTGGACCTGCGAAAGAAATACACTCTCAAGCCAGAAGAAATCGAGGAGATTGAAATCTTCAACCACAGCGTTGTCGAGAGGCAGTGTAGCTGGAAATACGAACCCCTGACCACGCTGAACGCGCAGATGAACATTGAATACTGCGCCGCCGTAGCTCTAACAGACGGCGCGGCTGGACCTGCCCAATTCTCGGAAGAGCGGTTTTCAGATTCGGTCATCGTCGATTTGGCCCAAAAGGCTCATTTCACTATAGACCCAGAAATTGAGAAAAAATACCCCTATACATTCCCCGGAAAAACTACAATTCGAACCAAAAGCGGGAAGACCTACACCAGCTACCAGGAAGGCCCGAAAGGCTCTCCACAAAACCCGATGCAACCAAATGAGGTCGTCGAAAAATTCCGGTGGGTGACCGAACCCGTTATTGATGAGGAGCTTCAGACCTATCTCATCGAGATATCCCAAAGGCTCGGCGAACTGGATTCCTTGGCACCCGTTGTGAGTCGCCTCGCAGCCCCGTTTTCGGAGGCCGAAATGTGAACGACCCAGATTGGTGCCATCCCTCGAACGGAGCCAGTCCATGGATACGATGAGTGACACACTTTCCGTCTTCACCGCCGACCTGCGCTATGAGGACATCCCCTCCCAGGTCATCGAAAAGGTCAAACTTCATATCCTCGACGCCCTGGGCATCGGGCTCGCCTCCACCGAAGAGCCCTACGCCAAAGGAATCCTCTCGGTGGCACGTGAATGGGGCGGCACGCCTCAGGCCTCTCTCCTCCGCTATGGCGATAAGCTCCCCGCCGCACACGCCGCCATGGTGAACGGAAGCCTGATTCATGGGCTCGACTTTGACGATACACACACTGAATCCATCACCCACGTCAGCGCCTGCGTGGTGCCCCCTGCTCTGGCCGTAGGCGAGACTACGGGGGCGGACGGCAAAGAAATGCTCTCTGCCGTGGTGGCAGGATATGAAATTATCACCCGAGTAGGGGGGGCCATGAAGGGAGGCTTTCATGCCAAGGGCTACCACGCCACCCCCATCTGCGGCACGTTCGGCGCCGTGGCCGTTGCGGGGCGTCTCTGGGGCCACGGCCCGGATGTCATCGCCAACGCTCTGGGGACGGCCGGCAGCCAGGCCTCTGGAATTCAAGAGTTCCTCGACGATGGCTCCTGGGCGAAACGCTTTCACCCCGGGTGGGCCTGCCACGCCGGAATCACCGCTGCCCAGCTCGCGGGCCACGGCTACCTAGGCCCTCGCAAAGTATTTGAGGGCCGCTTTGGCCTCTACGCCACACATGTGCAGGACCGAAAATACGACTCCGAGGCACTGGTGGACGGGCTTGGCGAGCACTGGGAAACGCTGAATATCTCCTTCAAGCCCTATCCTTGCTGCCACTTCAGCCACGCTGCCATGGATGCGGCCAAAAACTTAATCCTTGAGGCCAAGATCCACCCGGAGGAAATTGAGACCCTTGAAGCCATAATCCCGGAACCCATTGCTCACATCGTCTGTGAACCACTTGAGCTGAAAAAAAATCCAAAAACTCCTTACGCAGCCCTATTCAGCTTGCCTTACTGTATGGCTCTGAACGCGGTGAAAGGAAATGCGACGCTCGCCGATTTTGATGAGAAAAATTTGGGAGACTCAGAAATTCTCGCCCTGGCCAAAAAATTCAGTTACATCGCGGTAGATTCAAACCGGTTTCCCAAGTATCTACACGGCGGCGTCCGAATGAAGCTAACGGATGGGCGGACTCTGGTACGCGAGGAACCCGTCAATTGGGGAAACCCAGAAAATCCCATGAAACAAGCAGATCTTGAGGAAAAATTTCGGGGCAACGCAGGACGGGCGCTGCCCCCCGAGAAAATTCAGGGCGTCATCGATGCCGTGATGAATCTGGATAGCCGGAGTTGCGCGGCCGAAGTGGCCGCAGCCTGCAGCGAGTAATAGGCGCGGTGAAAAATACCGCCGTCAATCCCATTTTCTTCCCGGCATGTGGTTGAAGATGCTACTGGTGAGGCCCCCGTCGATATCCAGCCGGGCAGCAGTGATGTAGGCCGCCTCGTCCGACAGAAGAAAGAGAATTCCGTGTACGATGTCCTCGGGCTGGGCTACCCGGCCCACGGGGGTAACTTCACTCCTTCCTTTTTTGACCTCCGGATCTTGTAGATAGGCCGTAAGGGGCGTCTCGGTGTGCCCCGGGCAGATGGCGTTCGCCCGGATTCTCTTTCGCGCCCATTCGATGGCGATGTGCTGGGTCAACATGATGATGCCCGCCTTGACCGTGCTGTAGGCCCCCGACAATCCGTAGGGCTGGACGCCGGCGTTCGATGAAAGATTCACAATCGAACCGGCCCGGCCGTTTTCGATTGCCCACCTACCGAACGCCTGGCACATGAGAAACATCCCTGTCAGGCCAATATCGACGACCAGCTTCCAGCTTTCAAGCTTAAGGTCGATCAGCGGGGCCGGGTCCATCTTGATTGCACAGTTAACCAGATGATCGGCGGAGCCAAACTCACCCACTGCCCGCTCGACCGCCACCCGGCACGATTCTGGATCAGTCACGTCGAGCGGCTGAAAAACCGCCCGCTCGCCGATCCGAGAGGCGAGATCCGTACCGAGTTCTTCCCGCACGTCTCCGATCACGACCCGGCCACCCTCCGCCGCGTAAAATTCACAAGTCTTCCCGCCAATGCCGCGGGCACCCCCCGCAACGATGCAAGTCTTCCCCGCAAACCTTGCCATACACCTCATCCTCCTTTACTTATCCGGGTCGTATGCGATTTTCTTACCCCCCCAATTCCGGCCCGGGACGTGGATCATCTTACTCTCGCCGTGTCCCCCGTCGATGGGTAGGTTAGCCGCCGTGATGTAGCGTGCCCGACTAGAGAGTAGAAAAACACATCCTTCGGCAATCTCCTCGGGTACACCCACCCGGCCCATCGGAACAACCGCGGCGCGACCTGCGGCGATCTCAGGGTCCTGGAACATCGCCTCAGTCATCGGGGAGCGCACCTGGCCAGGTGAAATAGTATTTGCCCGAATGCCATGGGCGGCCCATTCCACCCCAAAAAGCTTACTGAGCATGATTGCTCCCGCCTTGCATACCGAATAAGCCCCAGCCAGTGGGTAGGTCTGCATTCCACCGACGGAGGAGACAAACACGATGGCCCCGCTCTTATTCTTGATCATGCTCTGCCCGGCAGCCTGGGCACAGAGGAAATAGCCTTTGAGTCCAACGTCCATCACCATGTCCCAATCCTCTTCGGGAAGCTCTTCAAGCCGGCCGGGAACGAGCTTGATGGCACAGCAGACTAGACCATCGATGGTCCCATAGGCTGCCAGGGTCTCCTCTGCCATACGCAGGGCGTCTTCTTTTTTCGAGGTGTCCATCTCGATGAATATCGCCTCTCGTCCTTCAGCCTTAACCAATTTAACGGTTTCGTCCCCAGTCTCGGGGTTGATATCGGCAACGGCTAAGTCGGCGCCTTCACGGGCAGCGAGGATGCAGGTGGCCCGGCCGATTCCGCTACCCCCCCCGGTGACAATGATCTTCTTTCCATCGAGCATCATATGCGCCTCTCCTTTAAAGCCATTCACCTAAACCTCAGGAGAGCGTCTGCGCTCTCCTGGTGGACGGGGCATTTTAAATGAATTTTATTTCGGGACTCATCCATACCTTGGAGGATTGATGTGTTCTTGGCAATCGCTAACCGGTCGAATTCAAGCGGGGGAATTCACTCCCTTCCGCCGGGTAGCAATTGTCCTCAATCTGAAATAAAACGGGATGCGGGACCCAAAGTCATTTTTTTTCGTGTCCGATAACTCCTTAGAGGATCGTGCCAGCCATGAACCCATCTTCCAGCCTCCGAGCCTGGACCGAAGCCCTGGAGACCAGCGGCCACCTAAAGCGCGTTGGGCGGGAAGTGCGCCTAGAGTACGAGCTAGCCGCATTATCCAAGAAATACGACGGCGAATCCGCCCTCCTGTTCGAATTCACTGACGGCCCCGCCATGCCCGTCGCCGCTAACATTGCCTGCCGCAGGGAATGGTACGCGGACGCCCTCGGTGTGTCGCCGGGCGAACTGTTGGCCACGCTTCAGAACCGGCAGGACACTCGCATCCCTCCCACGGCGACCCAAGACGCTCCGTTTTTAGAAAATGTCGTTTCCAAAAACATCGGTGTTCAAAAAATTCTCCCGCTTCCAACCTACCACGAGCTAGATGGAGGACCCTACATTTCGGCGGGGGTTTTCTTCGTACAAGATCCGGACACCGGCGCCGGAAACATGTCGATCCACCGGATGCACTGCCTCGAGGACGACCTGTTCGGACTCCTTGTGCTGCCGAGGCACCTCAAGGGGATGATCCGAAGGGTGAGCGGGCGCGGCGAGCCGCTCAAGGCCGCCGTGGCTATCGGGCTCGACCCACTTCTCCTCTTGGCGAGCCAACTTGTCCTCTCACCGGGAGAAGAAGAATTGCACGCCGCCGGAGGCCTCCTCGGCAGGGCCGTCGAGGTGGCTCCTTCCCCTTGGTCGGGAATCCCTGTCCCCGCCAGTGCCGAGATCGTCATCGAGGGAGAAATCCCCCCAGACGAAAACCGCCTCGAGGGACCGTTCGGAGAGTTTCCACGCTACTACAGCCCCGCCGCAGAGCGGGAGGTCTTCAGAGTTCGATCCATCGCCTACCGAAACGAAGCCATTTTCTACTCAATCTTAGCGGCAGGCTTCGATCATTTGCTGATGGGCGCCTTGCCGCGCGAGGCAGGCCTACTGCGCGATCTTCAGCGAGCTGTGCCATCGGTTCAGGACGCTGTCCTACCTCTTTCTGGCGCTGGGCGCTACCACTGCATCATCCAGCTTCAAAAGCAAAACAAAGGCGAGGCAAAAAGCGCACTCATGGCTGCCCTCGCCTCTCATTATGATGTGAAACACGCTATCGCCGTCGATCATGACATCAATATCCACAACCCTGCCCAGGTGGACTGGGCCCTCGCCACCCGATTCCAGGCCGATAAAGATCTATTCGTCGTTCCGGGTGCCTGGGGGAGCCGGCTCGACCCCTCTGCAAAGGATGGCGTCACCGCCAAGATGGGAATAGACGCCACCGTGCCAATCGGCGCTTTGGAAGGAAAGTTCCGCCCCTTACGAATTCCGGGTGAGGATGAGGCGGAAATTTGAAGGGAACACCAGAGAGCAGAGAACTCGCTCTTTGCTACCTGCCTAATTTAAGTTCAGGCGGGGCAGCACCTCTTTCTTAAAGCGCTCGAGTTGACTCTGCTGATCCTTGTGGGGGAAGCCGGGCGAGATGTACTCAGTTCCTGAATCAATAAAGGCGTTAATCCGCTCGATCAAATCCCCGGCCGGCCCGTAGGTACCCCATTTCTCGATGCTATCCCCCCAGAAGGGGATAAAGTAATAGGAAAGAAGAAACTCCTCGCCGTTTTTCACGGGCTTTTCCTTGTTGTCGTCCAGGCAAGTAGCCATGTGCCAGGCAGGAGTCCCAGGGATTGCGGCCCTAGGCCGCCTCCTCGTCCTTGATATTCCCCCATGTTTCTTTAAATTCCCCGGGTGTTACGCGGTTCGGGAACCAGCCGTCTCCGAAGCGAGCGACACGCTTCCAGGCGGTATAGACGGTGGCTGATGCGATCCACATGGGGATGGAGCGGCTGGACCGGCTTAGGCTCGACGGTGACGTTTTTATACCGGTAGTATTTTCCTTCGAAAGTGACATCATCCTCGCTCCAGAAGCGGCGCATGAGAATTATGTGCCCTTGCGTGTAAAACATGCGCTTTCGGAACGGCACACCCATGGTCTCGAATTCGTGTTCGCACTCTATGGGCTCGGGTGGACCGATACCCACCCTTAGGTGATTCTTCCGTCGCTGATGACATCGAGCGTGGCCAGTTGATATGCCAGGAACACGGGATTCCGGAGGTAAGGCAGAAAAACCGCCGTGCCCAACTTGATGAATTCGGTCCTGACGGCCAGAGCAGAAAGGGCTGAAAGCGCCTCGAGCCTCGGTTTGGCGAGGATCGAATCGCCCGCAAAAACTGAATCGTACTCCAGTTCCTCGGCACGGACGGCCAGATCGGCGACCGGCCCCAGCTCCGGGGCCCCTTTGTTCCAAAGAAGCACCCCCCGCGTCGGGAGGAGAACACCTAGTTTGATACGCCTTTTAGCCATTTCCGGCTCTCCTCGCCTAGAACCGGATGCCCGCGCTTTCGAGGATACCGCGCACGCGCTGGCGCTGCTCGTCGGGAATAAAGAGCCTTTCGGCGAAATCCTGGCCGGCGGGTTTCGTCGCGTCAATCCCGACCTTCGTGAGGGTGTGGTCTTCCGGATCGGAAATCGGGTCGAGGATCGCACCCATCGCCCCGTGGATGAAGTTGATGTCCTTCTCGGCGCGGGTCCGCGTGATGACCGCCCAGGCAACATCCGAGAGGTTGAAGATGTCCACGTCCTCGTCCACCACCACCACACATTTGCAGTAAAATTCCGTCCCCAGCGCCGCCATAATTGCCTGCTGGGGCTGGCCCTCGGCGGTCTTCTTCATCTGGACGATCGCCAACAAAGCGCCGGCCGTGTTCGAGGGAACGTGGACGGAGATAACGTTCGGTAGGTTTCGCCGGAGGGTGTTGAGGATTTCCGCCTCCCGGCTAACGCACGAAATCAGGATATGATCGGCGGACATCCCCGATGCTACGCTGTGGAAGATAGCGTCTTTCCGCATATGGACGCGCTTGACGACGAATACGTTCTGGGTGCTGCGATAAGATGCGTAGCCGGTAAACTCGCCGAAGGGGCCCTCGGGCTCATGCACGTCGTTGAGGATTTCCCCTTCCAGGACGATTTCCGCCTCCTCGGGCACTTCGAGGCCTTCCGATCCGCATTTAGCCACGCGGTAGGGCTCCCCGAACAGCGCACCGATAATCTCGTACTTCCGCACTCCCGGCGGGTAGTGGTAGGCCATCGATCCCATATAGTGCACTGGATGAATCCCGATGGTGACGGCGGCCTGGAGCGGCTCCCCTCGCGCCTCTGCTTTTTGGTGATAGTGGTACATCCGCCGCCGGGAATGAAGCGACACACCCAGGCGGTTTTTGCCCGCGAGCATGAGGCGGTGAAACCCGGTGGTGTCTACACCCGTCTCGGGGTCGCGAGCGACGATCTGCCCCGCCGTGATGTAGGGCGCCGCGTCGACCGGAAAATGGAACGGTATCGGCAGCTTGGTCAGGTCTACGTCGTCGCCCTCTACAACCATTTCTTGCCAGGGCGGTGATTCGGCGGTTTCCACCGGAAGATAGTTCTGGCACCGGTCCTTGTAGGCGGTGGGAAGCTCTCCAGGCTCCACTCCCAGACAGGCCGCGAGCAGCTTCCGGTTTCCGGCGATGTTCGTCACCACCGGGATATCGCGATTCTCCACCTTTTCGAAGATGATGACGGGGAACCGCCCAGCACGTTCGAACTCGAATACCACTGGGGTAATGTCGGTGAGCGCAACAGGCTCTTTAATCCGCACGAACTCTTCGGGAAAATCTCGCTCCACCATATCCAAGAAACCGCGCAGACTTTGGTCCACCATATTTATTTCTCCCAGGCGCCGCGGTCTTTATAGGGCTCGTCGAGGGGAGGAAGCGGGGGTAAAACGCCGCGCGGCGGCTCTTCATCCACCACTTCAATGGCGATGACCCGCGCGGGAGCGCCCTCGGTGTCCTTAAGCTTCATCGCCCCGGTAACGAGCAGGACCCGCTCCTTTTGGATGGCGCCGATGTTCGTACACCACTCGATCATGCAGATGCCTCGTTCAAGAAACTTAATATGGTTCGGGCTCCAGTTGGGAGCGGGCCAGCGGCGCTCCTCGGGCGGATAGAGGGGGGAATCGCAAGTCATGAAATCCTGGACGAGCGCCTTGATGCCCCTCTCGATTAGCCAGTCGGCCGCGTCGGTGGACAGATAAACCATGTGCTCCCAAAAGTCTCGGGAACCCCACATCCGGTCCGTCCACTCCGTGCTCACAATGGCGATGTCGCCGGGGCGCACCTCGACACCCGTAGTTTCCAAATCCTTGGCCGTCACGGTCTCGGAGTTTCCTTTTCCCGGGACCTTGAGGACACACGCATCACCGCAGAGGTGATCCAATGGAATCTCGTGGTTTTTTAGACCGTCTTGAAAAAAATGGTAGGGGGCATCGTAATGGGTGTAGCTTTGGGTGGTGGTCGTAAAGCCAAAATTGCAGATGTGGTCCGTATCTAGGACGGCAATCGGAGAGATCGTCGTGCCCGGTGCGGGCTTGTCGTAAATTTCGTCTCTGGGAAACTGAACATAGGTATCCGCCGGATCGACCACCAGCGTAAGGTCCACAAATCGATATGCCATATCTAACCTCTATTCTCAATTTAAATTTAAAGATGGGACGGCGGGTCAAGGCAAATAGCCGCCCGGCCGCCCCCTCACCCGACAGGAGGGAGAGGCCGGGCCGCAAGCAAAATCCGGCTATTTCGATCAGCTCAGTTTCGTGAAATACCGCGACGCGCCACGGTGCACCGGAGCGTCCACCTGAGATTCCTGCTAGCCGGTCTTGGCAGGGTCGAAATTCCGGAGCCCTTTAGTGCGGGCACGGAGATTTTTCAAGTTGCCGAGAAGCGCCTTGACGATATTGTAGGCCGTGTTGTTGTCCATCGAAGTGGTGGCAACTACGGCCGTGATGAAGCCGAGCGAGCCCTGATCAGGGAAGGTGTTGGCGGGCATGATGGCCTTCAGGAAACCGATGCCCAGCAGCCTATCGCGGCGGTTTCTTTTAGAACCACCATGAGCATCACATCGACAAAGCGATATGGCACAATCCTCCTCCTGCCAGCAAAAAACTAGCTACTGTCGTCCGTGGTAGGCAAATTTCCGCACTCACCAC
>Ga0315336_1004517_pt1 | contig 16361 bp, 13 predicted proteins | sample ASW5metaG_FD_204512 | JGI IMG/M metagenome (GOLD analysis project Ga0315336, IMG submission 204512) | Ammonia-oxidizing marine archaeal communities from Monterey Bay, California, United States - ASW #5 | ecosystem: Environmental > Aquatic > Marine > Intertidal zone | place: USA: California...
TAATGCAATTCACGGTTATAGGATTGCTTCTAGTGTGGTGAGTCAGAAGTCATTTTCAAGACCAATCTATTTAATTGCAACGCAAACGGACGGCCCGGCGGTCCGTCCCTACCTGTCATTCAAGTGTTTGTCAGGTAGGGCGCGACCGCCGGGCGCGCCGTTTGTTTTGCAAGAAATCAATGATTCACCACACTAGAGAGAATCAGTGATTTTGCTCCTTTACCGGTCTTATTGGCCGAGAGAAGAGCGTTGTGATATGTAGAATGTTGCGGGTCACCGGTAAGGTGTAGCCACTGTATGGTTCATTTTCTTCTATTGAGCATGGTTTCACAAGCAGCAACGAATTTTTTCGCGTCGTTTGGGGTGAACCGAAGATGTCGCATGAAGCCCGATTGTCGGTGAAGGGCAACGTTCCGGAACAGGTCGACCCAGTCGAGCTTCAGAGGAAACGCAAACGCCAGGTTTTTTCCTCTGAATAAGTCAGCGAACACCAAGGGCGGTCGAACCTCAACTCCGAGAATCTGGTCCGAAGGGATGACATAGGTGTGAAACCTGAACCAGGCCTGTATTTCAATGCGATCGGAATAGACACGATATCGCTGCCACAGGCTCCGTCCAGAAGGGTGGGTTTCATACAGAGGTGTTTCGTTCATGTTCGTCTCCTTCTCAAGCGCCAAGATCGGGATGAACCGCCCAGAATGACTGAAGCGCGTTTCCGGGACACGACACTAGCGAGAGTATATACGACGATTATAGTCATCGTAAATCTCGCGGCCGCGTGTGTCTTTCTTCACCAACGCAACCATCCTGGCCAGAGTTCTGATCTGATCCTCCAGGAAAATTCGCCCCTTCTCGGAAGAAGACAGTCCCGGTGTGCCACGAGTCAGATCGGGCTGCATGGCGACCCAGTCCATTGGCGTGTACATGTGCTCCAGGTGACTGAGTTCTTGGCGCGGCGGTTCGTTGACCTTTTTTGCCTCCTCCATGTCGACCAGGTCCGGGGCGATGTGCAGCATCTCACTGGTCTCCCATTCACAAGCGTGACCATATTCTTCTGAATCGAATATCTCGTTAAACAGATCTTTGTCCATGTATCCGCCAACGGCATCCGGATCCACGCCCCGCGCATTGCAGTAATACGGAACCCAGTCCTTGCCCTTGTCGAGCATGGAAAGAACGAATTGCGGGAAAAACCATTTGTTGCCGCCATGACCGCTGATGAGCATGATCTTCTTGCAACCGTTGCGGCCGATCTCGTCACAAATGTTTTCGAACAGAGCGAACAGCAGTTGGTTGTCGAGAACAATTCCCCCCGGTAACGCCTTGGTCTCGAAATTACTCGAGAATTCCACCGCCGGAAAGACCAGTGCCGGCTCGATTTTCGCAACCTCGTCTGCCACGTAGCGTGCGATCATGACATCGGTCCCAAGCGGCAAATGGTTGCCGTGGTATTCGAGCACACCCACGGGCACAATGCAGACGCCACCCGTGTCAACTACGGCCCGCTCGAACTGATCAGCACGAAGCTTCTCCCATTGCATAGATTGTCTCTCGCGATAGTGGTCTGACCTGTTCCGATCGGCCGGAATGCGACGATCGACGGATCGTTTCATGTGCCGCATTCAAAATCGATCATCGCTTTCATAACACCGTCGCCGTATGCGGCGACAAGGTCGAAAGCACTCTTTGTGTCTGAAAACGGAAAACGATGCGTGACCAGGGAATTCACGTCAACGCGTTTTTCCTCCATGAGATCCAGTGCGCGCCGCACGCAGCCTTCCTGGCGGCGTACGTTCTGGATACAGATTTCTTTGCGCCGCATTTTGTCGATTGTGAACGCGATACGGTCGACTTGTGGAATACCGATCAACATCAATTTTCCACCGGGTTTTAGCAGGTCTATCGCCTGATCTATGGCGTCCTGCTGTCCGCAGCATTCAAATACGACGTCGAGTCCGGACGGTTCCAGGTCGAGGATTTCACCGACGACGTCCTGTGTATCCGGATTACCGGCGTAGTCGACGCCCATGCCTGCCGCCATGGCAAGCCGCTCTCTCACCTTGTCGGTGCAGTACACTTTCTCCACACCTGCGTCGCGTGCGGGAAACCGCACACACATGCCGATTGGACCCATGCCAAGGATTCCAATACGAGCGCCTGTCAAGGGGATCGAGTTCTTGATCGAATAGATTCCTATCGATAGAGGTTCGGAAATAGACCCTTCGTCGAAACTGGTCGTGTCCTTGATCGGGTAACAACTGGATTCCGGCATGACGATGAATTCTGACAGACTGCCCTCGGCCTGTCCCGGGCATCCCAGGAAAGCAGTATGACGACACGTATTGGAACGGCCACAGTTACACTGATCACAGTTGCCACACGTCTTAGCAGGATCGATTGCGATCCGGTCACCAGGTTTAAGACGTTGCGTGCCGTCACCCACTTCGACGACGGTACCGGCGCTCTCGTGACCTACGGTAAAGGGATACTCGACAACCTGGCTGCCGATGCGTCCCGTCTCGTAATAATGAACGTCAGAGCCACACACGCCGACGACGGACAGCCGAACCAGCACGTCCTCGGGATTGGAAATTTTCGGATCCGGCAGGTCGCGCATTTCCATCTCGCGAATGCCGGTTAGCATCATCGCCTTCATGTATGACCAGAAGCCTTACAATTCATTTTTGCCAACTCGCTTCCCAATCTTCTGCTCCCCGCCAGTGCTAACCCGCATGTCTCACACTTTTCCTGCTACGACCGCAGATCTCTCCGCCAGGACACGTCGAAACCTTGACTCGCCAATTTACAGTGTGTCTACACGGTTTCGTCGGCGAGCCAAGGTTTCGACGCGTCCCGCCGGGTGCTCCACGATCTTCCGCCTATCATTGGCGGACAGGCAGCTACGAAAAGGTGTGAGACATGTGGGCTAACTTCCAATTTGTAGAACTGATTCGTGCCAAGGTAGACAATGTACAGTTCTCATGTTGTACTTCTATTGTTTCGCCCTGTTACGTGTGCAACGGTAACTGAAACTGGGTCTCGCGTCAAATTATTGACGCCGGGTATCGGATGGAGTGATCAGTCAGATCGCCCCAAGAAATCGCAAGAAGAGGGCCGAAGCGCGAAATAAATCAGAGTTGTCGTGAATACATGGTAAGTCGGGCGACGGGATATGGACGATTTTCTTGAACAAATCGAGAAGCACAAGGATGCGTTTTATCGCTACATCTATTGCATGGCTTGGGACAGTGGAGTGGTTGAAGACATCTTCTCATCGGCGGTGCTCGTGGCCTATCAGAATCGTGATCGTTTCACTCCCGGCACGAACTTTCGCGCATGGATGTATCGGATCATCACGAACAAGACCTTCGTTGCCAATCGTCAGACGGCGCGAACGCCGGATCGCCTGGAAGACCATGAATATCACATCTCGGAGATGGCCGAACAACCGGCGTATGATGCGTTTCTGGAAAACGGGGAGGATGTGCTCAACGCTTGCGGAGACGAAGTCACGATTGCATTCCGTTGTCTGTCAACCGTGGAAAAATCGTGTCTTTTGTTGAGAGCCATTCAGGGATTTTCATACAAGGAGACCGCAGAGATTCTCGAGATCCCTATTGGTACTGTGATGACGCACTTGTCACGCGGCCGAGCCAAGTTGCGGCAACGATTGTTGAAGTACGCAATCGATCAGAAAATCGTTAGCCCCCCGCTGAAGACTTTGAAACTCGACGCGCAGGACGAAATTCGCAAACAGAGTGATACAGGGACATGAAAAAGGAACCAGATCGCGAGAAAAGCGACCGACTGTGGTCAGCATACCTGGACGGTGAACTCTCTTCCGCGGAAGCTCTGGAGTACGATAGCGCGCTGAGCCCTGGTGAGCGGGAGCGTTTCGAGGCAGAAAAACGGTTCGAGTCATTACTGGACGAACAATTGTCGCCTGATGCGACCTGTCCGGACGAGCTATGGAAGCGTGTAGTGGCCGAAGTCGAAAATGTTCCACGTCAGGAACGATTGACGCCGCTTGTTTTCTGGCGTCGAATGTCGCTCGGAGCGGTGGCAGCAAGTATTCTCTTACTCGTGTTCGCAACGATCTATTTGCGAAACGACGGACCAAGTGGCGAATCCGTCGCACAGAATTCGCAGTATGGGTTCCTGACAGCAGTTCCTGTCAGTGAACTGGCGTTGCTCGCCGAGGTGGAGGGTGACGAAGCCGCAGTGACAAGTTTCTTGGCTGAGCGTGGCATCCCGATCGAAGTCCTGCCCGTTGCAGCTCTGTCGCGCCCGAACGAATCGGCCCACGAGACCTTTTTTCTAGGGGCATGCGAACGCCAGGTCGGCGAGGATCGTGTTGTTGAATTGATGTGGAGCTGCTGCGGCGAGCCGGTTGTCATGAAGGTGGTGGTTCAACGGGGCGTGGCGGCAGGGCGAATCCATAAGGCTGTCGAGAACGACGAGATTATTGGATTTCGAAGGTTCGAAGATCACGTCGTTGCGCTGGTTGGTGGCCACGCCTCGAGTGATTTTTTAAAGCTCTTGCAGCCAATTTCGTCCGGTGTCACGTAGGCCTGTAAGCCCCGAGACGTTCGCACGATATATATGAAAAGAATGTGAGATTGGATCTTTCAGCGGACCCCCGGCCGGTCCGGCATCTCATGCCCGGCCGCAACCGTTCAATGTTCATGCGCGGCTTTCAGGCTGCCGTTCTGGCCGGTGGGTCAGGCTGTCGTATTCGAAATGATAGATAGCAACTCAATTTGGAAACGGCGATGATCTTCGTTTCCACATACTTTGTTCGACGGAAGTCGAACATCCTCCGGGGACCTCCCTGCCCCCCAAAAAGGGGAGGTCCCCTTTCTTAACTTTTCTCTGATCGTGACTCTCTTGTGATGTTTGTGTGACAGAGAATTTAAACTTGCTCTCGTGCGACATCGCGGATGTTTTGTTACTATTTTGATCCATAAGGAAAACAGATATGCGAAGACGAGCTATACATCGTGCACATTGGATAGCCGCCTCTAGTCTGGCTCTATTCAGTCTCATCATCGCCCTGACCTTGGCCGCGACAAACATTGTCACAGAAGACACGTGGGTTGATATCGGCTCCCCATCCGTGCCAGGCGATACAACCCGACTTTCCATCTGTCCTGTAGCCGACTACTGGATTTACCTGAAATTCGATCTTTCCGCTATCCAGGGAACAGTTACGTCGGCAGAACTGCGCATGACGCGGTTTAGCGGTTCGCGACCGGAAGAAATTTCTGTCTACCTGGTTACAGATGATTCTTGGAGCGAAACCAACTTACACGGACAGATTCCTCCAGCGCCCACAATGCCACCAAATTGCGATGCCCTCTGCACCGGGCAGGTCAGCGGCGCCTATGATAGCTGGTCGTCAACGGGTCTCACCGCGGTCGTGGCGCAGGAAGCACTCGGCGATGACATTCTTACCCTGATGATCAGGGAAAACCATCATTCGCTGTTTGACGTCCGTCACTATTATAGTAAGGAAGCGCCGCGACCTGATTCTGACAAACCGCAATTGATCATTGCTGTTGATCCCGAATCAGTGGATTCCAACTGGCTGGTGGCAGATATAGCAGCCGGCACGAAACCGTCCTTCGACTTTGATTCGTGGGGTCGTATTCATGTCATGGGAATGACGGAGGAACCTAGCGGAGAAGTCTGGTACGACGTCGCGGACGCCATGTTTGGGCCCTGGTCGCCAACGATTATATCAAACGGGTATTTTTACGGCCCCGGCGATCTACGTGTTGATCATTCAGACACGGCCCATATTGCCTGGCATAACCACGACCTCCAGAACCCTGTGCATGTCGAAATCACTTCCGGTGGCCAGATGACGGGCCATAACATCAACACACCCGGCACTCACGACGGCTGGGACAACGGGCTGACGATCTCGGACTCAGGTGTTCTCCACCAATCGTCCATCAATCCTTTTGACACGCCAGAGAGTCTTCAGTACGGCTCGTTTACAGGTGCGGTGTGGAACTACGAGGTAGGAGTGCCTGGAAGCGGGGCCACGATGTACGGATTCAATACATCATTGGCCATCGACAAGGACGAGGAACCGCACATTGCGTATTGCCGGACGAGTGACTGGACCAGCCCCGGCGAGCTCATGTACGCACACAAGCAATCCGGAGTATGGCAGGTCTCCTGCGTTGTAAGCGGGGGCATACGGGGGCGTTTTCCCTCCATTCAACTCGATCATTGGGATCGACCCCATATCGCATGGTTGGACATCGATTCGAGTAACACGTCAACAGGCTATGTGCGTTATGGCGTCCATAATGCCGGTGTATGGGATATTGAAGACGTCGACACATTGAGTGATGTCAAACTTGGGGCGAACGATGCGCGCAAGTCAGTATCCTTAGCTCTTAATGACAATGGCACGCGGTCCTACGTTGCATACGCGGATCAGAAAATTCTGAAGTATGCCGAAAAGCCTTTCGGTACGTGGAATATCACGAATGTACTGGAGAATGTGAATCCTGTAATTAAGGGTTCGCTGGTGCTGCGCCGTGATTCTACGGGTCGACCGGGAATTGTGTTTTGGGAAACCAATGGCGGAAGTGTCGGGCTCGTACGACTGGCCCGCCCCAGGCAGTCGTCGTTCACGATCGACGCCGCCTCTATTGGAATGGGCCAACAACACATGGTGATGGACTGGTCGCCTGGTCTCGACGGATATGAGTACACGGTGGAGTGCCGTGATTTGCTGATCACTGGAAATTGGTACAACGCAACCGGATTCTGGCCAACGTCCGCAACCATCTGGACCAATCAAGATATTTCTGCTCCGTTTCGCGCCTATCGAATTCGCGCAACTGAAAAGCCATAACGGTTTCTTGCGTTCAGAAACACGAATCGATTGTCGATTCATTTCTCCCTTCTGTTCTGTTGCTCGTGTCTATGCATTGGAACAGAAACCCGCTACGCGCGCCCACGCCGAAAAAATTTTTCAGAAGAAAAACAAGACTGAAGTGGGCTGTATCGAGTCCCTGTTAATAACTTCAAAGAAAGGAAACGCAAGGCGGCCAAGGGGATAGCCCTAGCGTGTAAATAAACTGTTAAGAACGAAGGTAATATTTTTTCTTCGAAGTTATGAAAATTATTAGGAAGGACTTGACGGTTGATGCTCAAGTCGTAACGGTACTGGGGTTTTGGGGCGGATGCAGCTGGGCTGCTCGCGATCGCGTAGAAGATTTCGTGACAACTCGTATTTAGAGTGTGTCAATTTGCTGCCTTAAGCGGCAAATCCGGCTGCTTTCCGTTCTCTCGCTAAGTCATTCGTGACGAGGGAGAGGATGCCAGGGGATCAGGGTGGCCGTTTGCAGTCGGTGTATGAACTCTGTTGCTCAACTTGCGAACTGTCGCCTGCCGGACTCGGTCCCCCGAACGGGTCTAGACTCCAGGCGCCCCTCCTATCGACTCCCGGATCTGTTCGTGCGCGCACTCATACCTGTAGCAGGCAGCAATCTTCGTAAGCTCTGTGCGGTCTTCATTGGTCTTGTTTCCGGCTCAGTTCACGCGCAGACAACGAGCATTACACTGGCGTGGGACCCTCCCGCCTTCCACACCGATGGCACCGACTTGGGGCCGCTCAGTCTGGCAGGTTACCGAATCTATCATGGGCTCAGCAGTGGCAATTACAATGCAGTGATCAGCGTTGCGAATCAGCTAATGCATACTGTAGAAGGACTAGACGCAGATTCGACGTACTATTTCGCCGTGTCAGCGGTCGACACAAACGGAGCCGAAAGCGTGCGCTCCGAGGAATTGGTTTGGGAGTCGATCGTCTCAGCCCCGGTTATCTTTCCGCGCGGCGGCACATACAACAATGCAATCATGGTCCGTCTTTTTTCCACCATGCCCGGAACCGAGATTCGCTACACGCTTGACGGGACGCATCCTGAACTCACGTCTGCGCTGTATTCGCAACCTATCTGGGTGAACGAAAGTACAACCGTAAAGGCAATCGGCTTCAGGACCGGTTCGATGCCCAGTGTTGCGGTTGTAGAGAACATTCTCATTGAACCGGATTTTATTTCACCTTCAGTGACCACGGCCTACGTTGATAACGACCCGAGTTATGTTTACGTCCGTTTCAGCGAACCGGTCGACCGTGCGACTGCCGAGCAAACAGTCAACTACAGTATCGTGTTTGGTGGGGTCACGATAACTTCGGCCAAATTGTTGTCCGACGAACAGACGGTTGTCCTCATGACCTCCCCACTTACGGAAGGATACTTGTACTTTCTTTTCGTTCAGGGCGTCACCGACCTTTCAGCCTCCGCGAATCCAACAGATTTCAGCGTGCACGTAGCGATTCAATATGATCCGCGTCCACCTGAAGTCGTTGCGGCCGTGATGGGTAGCGATCCTACATTCGTGTCAGTCCTTTTCAGTGAGCCAGTCGAGCTGGCCAGCGCCGAGATCGAGGCAAATTATGGCATTTTTTTCGGAGGGATACTGGTCACGTCCGCAGTCCTTCAGGCAGATGCAAGAATTGTCAAACTAGGCAGTTCTCCGTTGCGCGATGGCGTCACATATCATCTGGTTGCCAGAAACGTCAACGATCTTGCCGTTCCCCCTCTCGCCATTGAAAATACTTCGTCAGTCATGATTGAACGAGATCTCGCGGCGCCAGCTGTCGAGTCAGTCACAATTGACGAGGGACGCACACGAGTTGACATCCGCTTCAGTGAGCGCGTCGAAATGACCAGTGCCGAGAATATCTTCAACTATGGGATTTTCGGGGGTGTGACACTAACCTCGGCGAGGTTACAAGCGGACGGAATAACGGTAAGCCTGACCACATCTCCGCTCTCGTATGGACCACTGTACATCCTTGTCGTCCACGGAATCAAAGATTTGACTCTCCCTCCCAACACGATTCCGGCTGGCACGCGAATACCATTCAACTAACGCACAGCGGAGCGCGAAAGGAACGGCACGAAAGCCAAAGTCCTGTTGCGACGCATACAACTGGAGGAATGAGTAGCGCCGCATACCACGGGAAGTCCAGAATTCCAAGTGCCCCCACAAAGAAATAATCGAGTCCCAACAGACCACTTTGCCGTACCAGATCAAGTGCCTGAAGCAGGGTAAAGTACATTGAATAAACTTGGTGAATCGTTGTGTACTCGATGCTGTTGTACATAAGTTGAATAAGCATACCCGCGAATGACAGCGCTCCCAGCAGCCACAGCAAGTATCCCTTACGAGGATTTTTGAATTCGAAGATCTCGGCAAGAGGAAGCACTAGCAGGGGGATCACGGGGAGCAAAAAACGAGGTCCAATGGTCCAGCCACCATGAAAGGACCACCATTTGCTGTAGACGGCTAGATATAAGACAAAAAGCGAAAGAATCAAGCACGCGATCTCCCAACCCGCCCTTCGCATGAATCCGCGAACACAAAACGGCATGATGAGAATCGGTGCAGCAAAAAAAAGCAACCCTCGGTGGGAGAGTATCAGATTGAATCTGAGGCCTGTCAGGAGTGAGGTGTCCCTGAACCCTTTCTGATCATATAGCGTGTGATAACCGCTGAGCAAAGGATCGCCGAATCGATGGATGTTGAGAAAAAGCAACAATGCCAATGCAGCAAAGACCGGAATGAGGTAAGCAATTTGAATCTGTGCGCTGCGGCCCCAGCCCAAGGCATTGCGGCGTGAGTAAAACAGAAGCAGCGCGCAAAATAGCGGGACCCAAAGAAAACAGAAAATCCGGGTCAGCGCAGCACCGGCGCCAATCAATCCAAGCACGAACGCCGTGGTAAGGCCGGTGGATTCCCGAAACGTGAGAAGAAGACACACGGAAAGTAGCAGGAGAAGCGTAACCAGGGGGTGTTGAAAAAAGTCACGTGCCTGGGGCCACATCAGAGTGCTGAAACCCAGCAGAAGGGTCACGATGAACGCGTGGCGAGGATCATATCGAAGGCGACAGAGAACGATAAAAAAAACGACCAAAACGGCGGGGCAAACCAGCGGGTTGAACAGAAGCACGACAAATGCGTGCACCGGACTTGGCGGTTCTGCCTTTTCATAGAGCACTAAATGTTGCGGAGCAATGAGCTCACTCCCATGCCTCGTTCTCGTTCGAGATAAGACCTCCGCAATTTGATTGCGATTATGCTCGGGCATGATTCCGGCAAACACATCGGCGACAACGTAAAGCGGCACAGCAATCACGCTCTGACCGATTCCCAATTTTGAATAATGATTTCCATCCATGCCTTCAACCGACATATACGACTTGGGGATGGTGATTTCGCCGCGCTCGGCGAGACTCTTGGTCACCATGTAAATTTGATAGCTGTCAACGGTGAACAGATGACCCGGCATGGACAGCAGATAGAATCCCGCGGAGAGAAGGAACACCGACCAGGAAAGTTGCCTGCGCGTTCGAGATGATCCAGTAGGCAATGCCTACTCCTCTTTGGTGTCGCCTACGTAGCCGAGGCTCTGCAGACGCTGCAGCAGTTCCTCCGTTACTTGCGCTTCCTGCGCTGTGCCCTTGGCTCGGGCAGCATAGAGATTCAGACTATCCCGAGTCGTCTTTTGAAGCTGCGCCAGCAGTTTTCTGAATTCTTCCGTGTCGTGGTCCAGGGGTTTGTGCTCTCCTGGATCCTCCCCAAGGTTAAAGAGCAACTGTCCTGCCGGTTTCAGGAGCTTGTGTACTTTCAATTGGCTGGTCCGGAAAGCGAGGGCCTTTCGATTGGGAAGATGGAGTTCACATAGAGCTGTTTGTGCATCGAGCGCATCGCCTCGTAGCAGAGGACTGATATCTCGGCCTTGGATTTCAGATTCCAATTTAACATTTGCCAGACCGAGTATGGTTGGCATGATGTCGATTAATCGCACCTGGTCCGTGACGGCCGTTCCCCCGGGAAGGTTGCCGGTCCACGACCAGATTAGCGGCACTTTGATCACCTCGTCGTACAAGGTCCGCGTGTGACCTTTCCCTCCGTGATCAAAAAATTCTTCACCATGATCAGCGGTCACGACGATCAACGACTGACGATCCCGTCCTTTGCGTTCGAGCGCCGCAAGCATCTCGCCCAGCATATCATCGGTGAAACGAATTTCTCCGTCGTACAATGCACGCACATGCTCAAGGTCGCGCACGGTCATCCCCTGAGCGATCGCCGGGTTTCGCAAGTAGTTCGTGGCAACGAGCTGTCCTTCATAGTTGGGGTCGAATAGCTCAATGTATTTTTTCGGCGGAACATAGTCGTAGTGGACATCCCAAAGGTGGAGAAATACGAACATAGGTCGCTTGTCTGCTTTCTCCAGCCAACGCGAGAATTTCTCCAATGTCTGCGGGCCGGTAACGTCCGCATGAGAAACGCTATTGGGAATCCTGGCTTGTTTTCTGATCTTCTTTTCATTCGTATTGTCGGGAAGCGTGGTCATACAGCTTTCGTAGGTCTGAAAGCCCTGACTCAGCCCGAAGACCGGATGGAGGTATGGTCCGCCGAAAAAGCCGGCAGTTTGATAACCGGCCTGCGTTAAAATCTCGGCCAGGGTCTCGTGTGCCTCTGCCAGACGCATATCGTCAGCTACAAGTCCATGCGCGGAATCATAGAGACCGGTAAACAATGCCGCGTGTGCCGGCAAGGTCCACGATGTTGTGCTGATGACGTTCTCACATCGCACGCCGCCAAGGGCCAGCCGATCGATCGTGGGACTGGTCGGCTTGGGGTATCCATAGCATCCGAGATGGTCCGGTCTGAGGCTGTCTATCGAAACCAGGATAATATCCGGCATGGAGGGATCGGCAACGGCGACCTTCTTTATCGTCCGTGAATTGGAGAGGTGCAGGCCCGTGGCCACAACGAGGATGGCAATCGCCGCCATGGTCAGCAGAACGAAGGTGAAGCGACGTCGTTTGTTGGGGGGTGAGCCCGACCGGTCTTCTGTGTCAGCGTGATTCATCGATTTCATTCGGAAGAGTCTAGTGTCATGTATCAGAAATAACCACACATTGGATTATTTCTGATCCACGACACCAGCAAATGTGCTCCGAAAACGGTGCAAATTTCAAGGCGTAATCTCAGACCGTAAAATGGCTGCTATTTTGTCAGCCCACAGCGAATGGGCCATACTGCTGGGATGGCCTTCCCCCTGAACCCTCATCGCAGGCCCTGAGTCAGTGCGGACGTCAACAACAAGGATCCCTTCATTTCTGAGGATCCTGGCATAGTGCCGCTGCGCCGCGTCGCCGGCTTCCAAAATAGCGACGCACAGGAGCGAACCATTCGTTCGTGCGAGACGATTCATTTCCAGCAGGATTGCTTCCGTAATTTTCACTCGATTGTCGAATCGTTCGCGCTCACGCTTGTTCAGCCGGTAATACGTCTTTGTCAGAAAATCGACGAGTGCAAGTTGTTCGCGCAATGGAATAGCAGGATACGCCACCGGCGGATGCTCTTCGATTTGACCTTGTGTGTTAAAAGAACAGTAGGGCATGGCTATGTGCCCTCTTTTTGAATACAAGCTGATCATCCTCAGCCAGGTGTAGCGGGCAATATTACGGTGTTCATGTGTATCTATGAAACCATAGATGACAACTTGTGGCTCTATTCCGCGCTGGCAAAGAGACTTCAGCATCAGATAGGATTGGTATGTGCCATATGCCCCAACGCCAAAATTTCCGACGTTCATCTCCTGCAATGCTTCTTGTAGTTTCCAACCGTAAGTTTCGCGGTCCGATACAGCTCGTCCTTGCGTATACGAGCCGCCTAGCAGAACAACATCGTAAGAACCCGTCTGCCGGTCATCAGATGTTGCCCTCGACCCGTCATCAAGAAATGTGTATTGAATCTCGCTTCCGGCAGGCGAGTAGGGCGGGACGCGATATGTACCGGGTTTTGCAACCCAACCGAGGACGGCATCATATTCGGACATTGTCGGCTCGTATTGATCGACGGTTTGAAAACGCCAGGGCGAGTGGCCCAGGCTTCGAACGAGCACTTCAGCACACGCGATCGTGACAATCGGAACCGCCAAGATTATCACCAGTGTAAAAATATTTTTTTTCATTGTCGTCGCAGACTACGCTAAGCGTTTCGGTAAAGCACGTTGTACTGCACGGGATCGTTTGTGAAGTCATCACGTCTGCGTTCAATATCAGATTACCGGGACGTAACCCGACATGCCAAGGCTTTCGGTCGAGGTGTCCGGAATCTGTGTCTATCAAGAGCCTTTGGATGATGAAACTTAAGTCGCACGTCCTTTTAGGTCTCGCAGGTGTTCTCATAGTGAGTTTTGGCGACGTGTCCCAGGGCAGCGGAATTGACGTGCGCATGCAACGCTGCATCGAGAAAGTGAAGCAGGATCTTGGTCCGCTATGCCTGGACGCGCCCCCGATTTATTCCGACGCCTTGCATGACTTCTTCGATTACTATGGCCTGAATGTCGAGGGTGCAGACCATTTCATGGGAACGTTTGTGTCGGGGCCATACACAAACGTTGCGCACATCTTTATACCTCCCGAGTGCAGGGGAACTGTGCTCCTGGTCCATGGCTACTATGACCACTCCGGGGGCTGGCAGCACGTGATTCGTCATTTAGTTAAAGAGAAATACACGGTGGCCGTCTACGACCAGCCCGGTCATGGCCTTTCAAGCGGCGCACGCGCTTCGATCAATGATTTTTCTCAGTACGTGACGGTGCTGAAAGACGTCATGGAAATCTGTGCACGAGAACTCGTTGGCCCCTATCATGTGGTAGCCCACAGTGCCGGGTGTTCAGCCGTGATCGACCACATATTGGATGCCGATGACGTACGTATTGATCGCATAGTGCTGATTGCGCCACTCATACGCTCAGTCGCGTGGACGGTGTCCGGAGTCGGTAACTTCATCGGAGGTGCCTTTTTCGAGCGTGTGCCCAGGACATTTCGAAAAAACTCTTCGGACAATGCGTACCTTGAGTTCGTCAAGGAGGATCCATTGCACGCGCGTTACGTCCCCCTGAAATGGGTCGATGCGCACCGCGATTGGTGCGAGAGCATCACCGGCGCGAATCCCTCTGAACGGAGAATAAAAGTCATCCAGGGAAGCGACGACTCGACGGTCGCATGGGAGTACAATCTTAGATTTTTAGAAGAAAAATTTCCGCGATTGGATGTCTCGATGATCCCAGAGGGGGGACACCAGCTGATTAACGAGTCGAAATCGCTACGGCAGCAAACGTTGGATATCATCACACAGTGGCTGAATGCGTCGGAGCGCGAGCCCAAGTGAAAATAGAGCATCGCGCAATGTGTTGGACTTCTCTCGCAAGGGTTCATGAGTCCGCGATCAGGGCGACGAGAACTTGACTTATGGCATCGGCGGCCACCGTCGTGCCGGCATCATTCCAATGTGGGTCATTTTCGAATCAGGTGGGGAACACCTCTGTCTGCTGAAATGCAGGCAGCAATGAGTAGATGGGATAATCCACCTGGGCCTTCTGCTCCTCGAAAAACCTGAACGGCTCCAGGTTGTACTTCCCTTCAAGATCGTACTTGTCCTTTTCCCAATTGAGGGGAGCCTCGCGCGGATTGTATTGATAATGCCGAGGAAGCACGAAAACGGCAAACTTGGCATCACTATCGCGCACGTGGTTGTGGATGCGGCCAAGGTTGCGCATCAACGGCTCGGCCAAATACCGTGTTTCTTCCAGAGGACGATGTGAAAAGAAGAATGGTTGGCGCGGAATGTCGACGCCGGTCCATCGCGCGAGGACAGATTTGTACGTCTCAGGTGCAAAGCGGTGTGTTGCCGACATGGCCATGGGAAATCGACTGAACCGCATGTATATTTTTTTGCTATGGAACATCCTCTCTTTGACGAGTTCATCGTGGAAGTCAGCCATATCAATCGAGACAATGACCATGTCCGGGTTGTATTTATGACCAATGTCGCGCAGCAGGCGGTAATGCAGCAGGGGTGATGAACTGACCCATCCGAAATTTTCGACATTTACATTATGAGAAGGAAATCTGGCCCGAAGGTTCTGCTCAATCTTGTAAGGAATCGATTTTGGGATCGGAAGTTTGTAGCCGAATATAAACGAATCCCCCAGGAAAATGATGTTGTAGTGATGCTCGGGAAAGTCGCTGCTTTCCCGAAGGCATCGAATCCCGTCGCTGTTTGTCGGTCTGCGCGGATCGTTCTTCTGCATGCGATGGTCGATATCTTCGTGTACGAGATATGCGACTTTGAAAACGCCGAACCACTTGTGCAGCAAAGGCGCGAGGATCAGCTCCGCCGCGAGGTAGGAAATCGTAATCGACAGAACCACCAATGCGACCTTCATGAAGGTCCGCCGAATGGATCTCGTGGGCATGTTTTGTATTGGGTTAATTCTATTGCAGGGCTTCGGTCTGCACCTGCTGGATTGATTTGATGCCCTGCTCTGAAGAATCCAGAAGTTGTGTCAGTTGCTCACGTGAAAAGACGTCTTGCTCGCCGGTTCCCTGGACTTCGACCAATGCATCGTCGCGCATGACGACGTTCATATCGACATCTGCCTTGGAGTCGTTTTCATAATCGAGGTCGCAGACGACTTCTCCATCGACAATTCCGACGCTGACGGCAGCGACCTGGCCCAGCAGGTAATACTCCGGTCCTGGTTTATCCTGTTGTTGCGCAACATGGCGAAGGGCGTCGTACAGCGCGACCCAGCCTCCGCTAATGGCTGCGGTGCGGGTCCCGCCATCGGCCTGGAGGACGTCGCAGTCGATCGTTATTGCGACTTCGCCCATCTTGGTCATGTCGACGGCCGCGCGCAGGCTGCGTCCGATGAGTCTCTGAATTTCCGTACTGCGTCCGTCCTTCTTCGCGCCGTCGCGGCGCTTGCGTCCCCCGCCGGTACTGCCGGGTAGCATGGAATATTCGGCTGTTACCCAACCCGTCCCGGCATTTTTAAGGTGGGGCGGCAGATCGGAGGAAACGCTGGCAGTACAGATTACCTTCGTATCACCGAAAGCTGCCAGGCAGGAACCTTGGGGGTGCATCACATAGTTTCTTTCGAAAGACACAGTTCTCATTCACATTCTCCTCTACTACACGTTATTAGATATCCGCACGACTCATGACACTGCGACTGTACAGGGATTTGAGGTGTGATTCAAACTTCGCCGTCTTGCACATTGTCCGGCCAACAAAGCCTGCAGAGGTCGTCTTGCGAACGTAAACAATGACCGCACGTGTTGTTTCGGTGAGTCCGGTCTTGAAATCAAAGCCCCCTTCGAGCACACTACGCGTCCTGCTCACTATGGCAGTTCGTTGAACAGTACGCGGGAAACATTGGTATCGGGTGGCGGGGCGGTAGC
>Ga0315336_1004518_pt1 | contig 16353 bp, 13 predicted proteins | sample ASW5metaG_FD_204512 | JGI IMG/M metagenome (GOLD analysis project Ga0315336, IMG submission 204512) | Ammonia-oxidizing marine archaeal communities from Monterey Bay, California, United States - ASW #5 | ecosystem: Environmental > Aquatic > Marine > Intertidal zone | place: USA: California...
GGTGATAACGTGCAGATGGAAGTGGAACTCATCACACCGATTGCGATGGATCCTGAACTTCGGTTCGCGATCCGTGAGGGTGGACGCACCGTCGGCGCTGGTGTCGTAACCGAAATCCTTAAATAAAATCTCACTGCTAGACCCGACGAAGAGGCTCAAGTATGCCCCGGGACAAGATTGTCCTCGCCTGCGAAGCGTGTAAGGAGAGGAATTACAATAAGACTAAGAATAAACGGCTGCATTCGGAGCGTGTGGAGTACCGCAAATACTGCCCACGCTGTCGCACGCATACGCAGCATAAGGAAACCAGGTAGGTAGGCCGGCCCATGTCAGTCGTCGATAAAATTAAGGACACCCGGACTTTCATGGAGGAATCCGTTATTGAACTCCAGAAAGTTACGTGGCCAGACTGGGATCAACTCCGTAGTGCTACCCTTGTGGTTGGTATTTTCACCGTTTTGATCTCGCTTGTTATCTGGATTATGGACAAGATATCTGACTGGGTCGTGTCTTGGATCATGGGGATCTTCGGCGCCTAATGACGGATACGATGGCAGATACACAATGGTATGCGATCCAGACTTATTCTGGACATGAGAACAAGGTCCAGAGGCTGATTGAGCTAAGGATCGAGGAAGAGCCTGGAGCTGAGCCAACTCATGAGCTTAGGCAGGTGTTGGTACCGACGCACGAAGTAGTTGAGATCAGGAATGGAAAACGGGTCACCGTAACAAAGCGGCTTTATCCGGGCTACGTCCTTGTTGAGATGCTGCTGAATGAGCGCACTCAGCACGTGATCAATAACATCCAGGGTGTCATCAAGTTTGTAGGACAGGGGAAAACTCCACAGCCGTTGCGAGACGATGAGATCAATAAAATCCTTGGTATTGAGGAAGAGAAAGAGGATGAGGCTTATGAAGAGATTCCCTTCCACGTTGACCAGGTGGTTGAGGTAACCCAGGGGCCGTTCACTGATTTCAGCGGAACGGTCCAGGAAGTCTATCCGGATAAGGGGAAAGTGAGGGTTGAGGTCTCACTATTCGGTCGCCCGACATCAGTTGAACTCGACTATACAGACTTACAAGGCTATTGAGCGTGAAGGCTGTGAGGACGTTGATATAGAATGGCAAAAAAGGTCATCGGTTTCATCAAACTCCATGTGCCGGGTGGGCAGGCTAACCCAGCACCGCCCGTGGGTCCTGCCCTCGGTCAGCATGGGGTCAACATCATGGAGTTTTGCAAGCAGTTCAATGCAAAAACTCAGGACAAGCAAGGGATCACGATCCCGGTTGAGATAAACGTTTATGCCGACCGATCCTTCTCATTCATCACCAAAACACCACCTGCGTCAGTTCTAATCATGCGGGAAATTGGACTCTCATCGGGCTCTGGTGAACCAAACCGGTCCAAAGTAGGCCAGATTACCATGGCTCAGCTAGAAAAGATTGCTGAGATGAAAATGGAGGACCTGAACGCTAATAACATCGACGCAGGAGCGCAGATGATAGCCGGTACAGCGCGGTCGATGGGTGTAGTGATTGCTGGGTCTGAGGAGGCCAGGAATGTAGAGATCGTAGACCCTTCGGAAACCAAGGCTCAAGGTGGAGATGCGGGCGAGGTAGCGACAGAAACTGAAGGTGATGATGGGGTAGCAATAGACGTGGCAGAAGAGGGGTAGTGCTTTAACACACCCCACCCGCACCACCGACTGAGAGCCGTCAGCGGTGGAAGGGGAAACCAACGGCTCGGTGTTAGATGGCTAAGAAGAGCAAACGATACTCCGAAGCGCGTGCTGAAATCTCTATGGGTGTGAAGTTTGCCCCAGGAGAGGCTGTGAAGCTCGTGAAGGAACTCGCATCCGCAGGCTTTGATGAGACTGTGGAGGTTGCCGCGCGACTAGGAGTAGACCCTCGCAAGGCAGACGAACTGGTTCGCGGAACAGTTGCCCTGCCTCATGGGACCGGAAAATCCGTACGTGTATTAGTTGTAGCACAAGGTGAGAAAGAGGCGGAAGCCCAAGAAGCAGGTGCCGATTACGTGGGTGTTGAATTTGTAGAGAAGATCCAAGGTGGTTGGTTGGATTTCGATGTATGTGTCGTCACCCCAGACCTGATGGGCAAAGTAGGCCCCCTCGGGCGTGTATTAGGCCCCCGCGGCTTGATGCCTACACCTAAAGCCGGCACTGTGACGTTCGATATCAGCCGCGCTGTTAAAGAGATTAAAGCTGGTAAGATAGAGTTCCGGGTCGATAAGACTGGGAATATCCATGCACCAATCGGAAAGGCTTCTTTTTCTGAGGAGCAACTCAGTGAGAACCTCGGTGCGTTCATGGATGAAATTGTGAGAGCAAGGCCCTCGGGCGTGAAGGGCACATACCTTAAGAGCGTTACCGTATCGAGCACGATGGGACCAGGCGTGGGCATCGACACTAATCTCTACGGGAAAGGTGCCTGATGGATCGTGTAGCCAAGGAGACTTTCGTTACGGAACTCCGAGACCGTCTGAACAAGGCACCGGTAGTCTACCTGACAGATTTCACAGGGTTAAGTGTCAAGGAGATGACAGGCCTTCGGCGGTCGCTCAAGGAGTCAGGAGCTGAGTATCTCGTCGTGAAAAACCGTCTCGCGAAACTCGCATTTGCTGAAACAAAATTACCGGACATCACGGAAAATCTCGAAGGTCCCACAGGAATGGTGTTCGGTTACGATGGGCCTGTAGCTCCGGCCAAAGCACTGACGGAGTTCGCGAAGCTTCACGACAAGAAACCAGCTTTCAAACTCGGTATAATGGATGCGGAGATTCTTGATACTGCCCAAATAGATCGGATTGCAAGAATCCCATCACGTGAAGTGCTTCTTGCCCAGCTAGCCGGTGTTATGGAGGCACCATTAGCAGAGCTGGCTAGTGTATTAGGGGCGAAGCTGCAAGAAATGGCGGGTCTCCTCGGAGCGCTCCAAGCAAGAGGACCCGAAGAGCCAGCTGAGGAAGAAGCTGCTGAAGAGCCAGCTGAGGAAGAAGCTGCTGAAGAGCCAGCTGAGGAAGAAGCTGCTGAAGAGCCAGCTGAGGAAGAAGCTGCTGAAGAGCCAGCTGAGGAAGAAGCTGTTGAAGAGCCAGCTGAGGAAGAAGCTGCTGAAGAGCCAGCTGAGGAAGAAGCTGCTGAAGAGCCAGCTGAGGAAGAAGCTGTTGAAGAGCCAGCTGAGGAAGAAGCTGTTGAAGAGCCAGCTGAGGAAGAAGCTGTTGAAGAGCCAGCTGAGGAAGAAGCTGTTGAAGAGCCAGCTGAGGAAGAAGCTGTTGAAGAGCCAGCTGAGGAAGAAGATGAATAAGATTAGGATGACTAACTATCAGCCTCTCTTCCTGAGGAGAGGATATAGCTGGTCAGATATAGACGCATTTCTAGTACAGGTAGAGTCAAACCCAAACGCCGGCAATTTAGCCGGAGTGCATTAGGAGGAATAAGGTAAGATGGCGACGAATCATGAAGAGCTGCTCGAAACCATTGGCAGCATGACCGTTCTCGAGCTTTCTGAGTTCGTTGATGCCTTTAAGGACAAGTTCAATGTCACAGCTCTCGCAGCTCCGATGGCGATGCCCGGAGGGGCAGCAGGTGAGGATGCTGGAGCCGCTGAAGAGAAGGACGAATTTGATGTTGTCCTCGAGGGCATCGGTGACAAGAAAATCCAAGTCATCAAGGTTGTGCGTGAGCTCACGGGACTCGGTCTCAAGGAAGCTAAGGAAGTAGTAGACAGTGCTCCTGGCCCTGTGAAGGAAGGTGCCACGAAGGAGGAGGCTGAAGAAATGAAAGCTAAGCTGGAGGACGTCGGGGCGGCCGTAGCGCTTAAGTAGTGCTTTTGGACGATAACCGACCCTTGATCGGTACCGCTCGACACTTTTGGGCTAGCATTGGTTTTTGTCCGAGGGGTCACCCATCTCTGTTGGGGGCCCCCTCGGGCCAGGAATTGATGTGCTCGCTTGATCAACACAATACATACTGGTCGCCGTTGCCGGTGGCCTGGTAAGAAGGGGGACAAACCTTGGAATTGCGCAAGGATAATAGACCGATTCTCAGTTTTGCTAAGCTTGAGTCAGTCATGCCGATGCCGAACTTGTTGGATGTTCAACTTCACTCGTTTGGGAAGCTGATCGGTTCTGGGACGGACGATGGTGGTCAATGGGATTTCGGTCTGGAGCGTGTCTTCGGAGAAATTTTTCCGATCTCGGATATCAACCACAACTTCACGCTTGAGTTTATTAGCGCGTCGTTAGCAGAGCCGAAGTATTCGGTTGACGAATGCATCGAGCGGGATATGACCTATGCCGCCCCACTCAAGGCGATGCTGCGCCTCATTGTTTGGGAGATGCCTGACGAAGAGGAAAGTGCAGCTAAAAAGAGGAAAAGGAGAAGAGAGCCTCCCCCAGAGGACCGTCGTCCCACAGATATTATTGAGAAGGAAGTATACCTCGGAGACCTCCCGCTCCTGACGGATCTTGGGACCTTCATTATTAATGGCGCAGAGCGGGTAGTCGTGAGTCAATTACATCGCTCTCCTGGGGTCGTGTTCGAAGAGAACATTCATCCCAATGGCACCAAGCTTTATAGTGGGCGAATCATCCCCTTCCGTGGGTCTTGGGTCGAATTTACGCTCGATATAAACGATATCTGCTATGTGCATATCGATAAGAAGAAAAAGTTTCCGGCAACTGCCCTTCTCAGGGCGCTAGGATATGGTTCCAATGCAGATATTTTCCAACTCTTCTATGACGTAACTAAGGTTAATCTCACCGGGAAAAGCGCGATTCCGACTGATGAGTTGCTGGGTAAGGCAGTAGCTGAGGATTTCGTCGATATGGAAGCCGTCGATTCAGAAACTGGAGAGATCCTCTCAGAAGGTGAGATCGTCATTCAGAACGGTGATGAAATAGACGAGGAAGTCATTGAGATTCTTGAGCGTCTTAAGGTGAAGAAGCTCAAGATTTATACGACAGATCGTGTGACGCCCAGGGGCGACAGTCCCATGATCAAGAACACGATCAAGAAGGATCCAACCGAGCCTGAACCAGGTGATGAAAAACACCTCAAGATCGATGGGTATGACCCAGATAAGGATGGGTTTGATCCTCGCATTATAGGCGAGGCAAAAGCACTTCATGCGATATACTCGCTTTTACGGCCCGGTGACGCGCCCAATGTCAAAACGGCCCGTCTCGCACTAGAGCAGGTTTTCTTCAGTCCTAAGCGCTATGACCTTGGGCGCGTAGGGCGCTATAAGATGAATCAACGTCTTGGTGTTGGACTGCCCAGGACGCAAACCATCCTAACCAACGAAGATTTCGTATCCATTGTCGAACACCTTATCGAGCTAAACGAAGGCCGAGGGTACACAGACGATATTGATCACCTCGGGAACCGCCGTGTTCGTACGGTTGGCGAGCTTATCGCGAACCAGTTCAGTGTCGGCCTCAGCCGGATGGCGAGACTCGTCAAGGAGCGGATGTCGATCAACACTGATCCATCAAAGATCACGATTGATGAACTGGTGAATGCACGTACAGTCTCTGCTGTGATCCAGGCTTTCTTTGGCTCCAGTCAGTTGAGCCAGTTTATGGATCAGACCAATCCTCTTGCGGAGATGACCCACAAGCGTCGTCTCTCGGCCCTCGGCCCGGGTGGACTAACCAGAGAACGTGCTGGCTTTGAAGTGCGTGATGTCCACTACTCCCACTATGGCCGGATGTGTCCGATCGAGACGCCTGAAGGTCCCAATATCGGGTTGATCACTTCTCTTACGACCTATTCTCGGATCAACGACCTTGGCTTCGTGGAGACACCCTACAGGCGTGTAAAGAATGGTAAGGTCACAAAAACGATAGAATGGTTGTCAGCGAATGAGGAAGAAGAGAAGCGCATTGCGCAGGCCAATGCACCTCTAGGACCTAAAGGCAACTTCGAAAATGAGTTCGTACTTTGCCGAGAGCGAGGAGATTTCCCGCTACTTCGCCCGGCCGATATCGACTACATGGATGTTGCACCAGACCAACTTGTGTCTGTCGCGGCAGCACTAATCCCTTTCTTGGAACATGACGATGCTAACCGGGCACTGATGGGCTCGAACATGCAGCGCCAAGCCGTCCCACTCTTGTATACGGATGCTCCACTTGTCGGGACGGGGATGGAGGGGAAGGTCGCATCTGATTCGGGTGCAGTGGTTACCGCTCGCCGTGCTGGAAAAGTAGTAGAGGTCACGGCAGACGAGGCAGTGATTGACACAGGAACTATAAAGCCAGGAAGTGCCGGACAGCCTCTTGCCAAGCTTACTCAATTTGACCGGTATCCACTCAAGAAGTTTTGGCGTACGAATCAGGATACAGCGATCAATCAGCGTCCCCTTGTGCAGGTGGGTGAAAAGGTCAAACCCGGGGATATCATCGCTGATGGACCGAGTACCGACTCTGGTGAACTGGCACTTGGCCGGAACATTCTGGTCGCATTCATGCCTTGGTACGGATCGAACTTTGAAGACGCGATCGTGATCAGTGAGAAATTAGTCAAAGATGACGTTTTCACGTCAATCCATATCCAAGAGCTTGAACTGCACGTAAGGGATACAAAGCGAGGTATGGAGGAGATAACACGCGAAATCCCGAACGTCGCGGAGGAAAACCTGGCAGACCTCGATGAACGAGGAATTATCCGTGAAGGAGCGAGGGTCGCAGCAGGGGATATTCTTTCTGGGAAGATCACCCCAAAAGGAGAGACCGAACTTTCACCGGAAGAGAAGCTGCTGACAGCGATCTTTGGTGAGAAAGCTAAGGACGTTAAGGATTCATCTCTCAGGGTTCCTCCGGGCATGACCGGAACGATCATCGATGTGAAAATTTTCTCACGCCGGGTTGACGATCCGCTGCTTGAAAAAGAGCACGGGGTGAAGATCGGGGATCTCAGGGGTCTCGAACGATATGAGATCAAGCGTATCCAAGACGCTCGTGATGAGGAACTTCGTGAGATCTTGATTCGTCAAACGGTCAGCTTGATGCTGAAGAAAGGTACCGTCGAGCCGTTTATGGAAGAGGGTGCAAAGTTCACGAAGGACAACATTGAACAGATCAATTTCAAACAGGTCGATCTTGAGACATTCAAGCTACAGAATAAGTCTGCGAGTGAACGTCTCCGGAGTGTAGTAGATGAGGCCCAAGTGCGGATTGCACGCATAAAGGAGAGCACGGAAGACCAAATTGATAAGGTCTTTCAGCCTGATGAACTCCCGCCCGGCGTAGTCCAACTTGTTAAGGTCTACGTAGCTGAAAAGCGAAAAATCTCAGTGGGCGATAAGATGGCTGGGCGGCATGGGAATAAGGGAATCATTGCTAGGATCGCACCTGAAGAGGATATGCCGTTTCTCCCAGATGGAACGCCAGTTGAGATTGTGCTGAACCCACTCGGTGTGCCATCTCGAATGAATGTTGGCCAGATACTAGAAACTCACTTGGGATGGGCAGGGAGGGTTCTGGGTTTTGAAGCTAAGACCCCTGTATTCCAAGGTGCGACTGAGAATGAGGTCGGAGGATTACTCAAGTTGGCCGGCCTTAAGTGGCTTCATGACGCTTACGACCTAAAGACTTCTCCTCCGGTAGGGTTAGGGGACATCGAAACACTTGTAGCGGCGACAGGGCAACTGCCAGTCGTCATGACTGGTCGAGGAAATGGAAATGGAAATGGCAATGGTTCTGGCCCAGATGGTGAGACACATGGAATTGGACAGTCATTAGATGCCTATCTGTCACTGGATACCAGTAAGAAGCACAAGAAATTTTTTGACCAGCTAGGAGCATTTCTTGTGGAAGCTGGAAGTGAACTCGCTGCTCGTAAGGGAGAGAAATTTACAAGCCTCTTCCCAGCTATCCAGAAACTGAAGGGACGTTCTGCGATCCGATCCGGCCTTGATGAAGCAGTCAATGAGTTGATGGAGCACTGCGAAATCTTACCCAATGGAAAGATTTGGCTCAGGGATGGACGTAGTGGTCGCCGCTTTGATCATCCAGTGACGGTTGGCGCGATCTACATGCTCAAGTTGAGCCATCTTGTAGATGACAAGATCCACGCACGCTCCATTGGGCCATACTCTTTGGTCACTCAGCAGCCCCTGGCTGGTAAGGCGCAGTTTGGTGGTCAGCGCTTTGGTGAAATGGAGGTCTGGGCGCTTGAAGCATACGGAGCTGCGCACACGCTTCAAGAAATTCTTACCGTTAAGTCAGATGATGTACAAGGCCGCTCAAAGGTTTATGAAGCGATCGTCAAGGGTGATAACCTTCCGAAGCCTGGTATACCGGAGTCGTTTAACGTGCTCGTAAAGGAACTACAAGCCCTTGGTCTGAGCGTCACCTTGGGCGAGGAGAAATAAATGATTGATTTTCCTAGGACTAGGGATCAGGAAACTTCGGACTTCGAGTACATACGAGTACGGCTTGCTTCCCCGGATGAGATACGGAATTGGTCTTTCGGCGAGGTAGTGAAGCCGGAAACGATCAACTATCGCTCATTTAAACCTGAGCGGGATGGCCTATTCTGTGAGCGCATTTTTGGACCTGTGAAAGACTGGGAATGTCACTGCGGTAAATTCAAGAGGATTCGGTTTCGCGGGCATGTCTGCGACCGTTGCGGTGTTGAGGTGACGTTGTCGAAGGTGCGCCGAGAACGTATGGGTCATATCGACCTTGCGGTCCCAGTGGCCCACATATGGTTCTTTAAGACTCTGCCAAGCCAATTGGGTTATCTGCTTGGCCTGTCATTACGTGACCTTGAGAAGGTGATCTACTACGCATCGTATGTCGTTACTCACCCGGGTAAGCAGGACATCGATGGAGTGGCTGTGGAGTTTCAACAACTACTCGATGAAGACGAATATTATGACTTGCGCGTTAAGGCACGCGATGAAGGGGACGAGCAGTTCAAAGCAGAAATCGGTGCGGAAGCTGCACGGACACTGCTGGGGTTACTTGATACACCCGATAAGAAGATCAAGGATCGAAATGCGGATGGCAGGGGCCTTGATAGACTTGCTGAATGGCTCCGACATGAAATCGCGACAGAGACTTCGCAGCACCGGAAGAAGAAGAAATTAAAAAGACTCAAAGTCGTTGATGCTCTTCGTAACTCTGGTAACACGCCCGAGAGTCGGAATCGCCCGGAGTGGATGATTCTTGACGTGATTCCAGTTATCCCCCCTGACCTGCGACCGCTGGTTCCACTCGATGGCGGGAGGTTTGCAACTTCGGATCTCAACGACCTCTACCGGAGGGTTATCAACCGTAATAATCGGCTCAAGAAGCTGATCGATATGAAGGCTCCAGAGGTCATCCTCCGCAATGAGAAGCGGATGCTCCAAGAGTCTGTGGACGCTCTGTTCGATAATGGTCGGCGCTCGAAGGCCATACGGGGTCGTGGCAAGCGGCCGCTCAAGTCACTCAGTGACATGTTGAAGGGCAAGCAGGGACGTTTTCGGCAAAACTTACTGGGTAAGCGTGTGGACTACTCGGGCCGCTCAGTCATCGTAGTTGGACCTGAGCTCAAACTCCACCAATGTGGGCTTCCGAAAGCGATGGCGGTTGAGTTGTTTAAGCCATTCATCATACATGAGCTTGAGAAGCGTGGTGAGGCGGAGACGGTCAAGCGTGCAAAGAAGATTGTTGAGCAGAACGATCCAAAGGTTTATGAGGTTCTTGAGGATATAATCAAGGACCATCCCGTTCTACTAAATCGGGCTCCGACTCTGCATCGGCTGGGCATCCAAGCATTTGAACCGGTCCTTGTCGAGGGTAAGGCAATCCGGATTCATCCTCTCGTGTGTGCGGCATTTAATGCCGACTTTGACGGTGATCAAATGGCGGTCCATGTGCCCCTCTCGTTTGAGGCACAGCTCGAGGCCAGAGTCCTTATGCTGGCTTCAAACAATATCCTTCTACCATCTAATGGACGTCCCGTAGCTGCGCCGACACAGGATATGGTGATTGGGTGCTACTATCTCACCAATCCCGGACTCCGTATCACGGATCTTGAACGGTTGGTAGAAGATCCCAACGCACCAAAAGACCAACGCAGTAAAGCGGATGCAGAGCTCGATAAGCTCTATAAGGATGCACCTCGCTTCTCTACTTATGGAGAGGTCGAGATGGCCGTCGCTCAGGAATATCTGGTATTTGAGTCACTCGTTTGGTATTGGGTTGGTGAGCAGCACGGTGAAGAGAATGGTCACTGGATTAGAACTGCAGTAGGGCGGGTACTTTTCAATTCAATCGTGCCTGACGAAATAGGTTTCTTGAATAAGACATTTGGCAAGAAAGAACTTGGGGACCTTGTATTTGACTGCTTTGAGAACGCGGGTCTTGGAAAGACAACTGAATTCCTGGATCACTTAAAGAATTTCGGATTTGGCTACGCGACGATGGGCGGGATCAGCGTTGGAATCTCGGACCTTGAAGTGCCGCATGAGAAGGGAGCGATTCTGCAGGAAGCAGAGGAGGAGGTTGTGCGGTTCCAGAAAGCTTATGGGGATGGGTTCATCTCAAATGGTGAACGCTACAACAAGGTCATTGATGTATGGACGCACGCCAATAACGATGTTGCGGACGCGATGGTTCAGCATCTAGAACGGTCCAAAGATGGTTTCAATCCAGTTTACATGATGATGACGTCGGGTGCTCGTGGTAATAGGGACCAGATGCGCCAGCTTGCGGGGATGCGGGGTCTCATGGCAAAGCCACAAAAGAAGTTGACAGGTGGAATTGGTGAGATCATTGAAAGTCCAATCAAGGCGAATTTCCGTGAAGGCCTCTCTGTAGTTGAATATTTCATCTCTACCCACGGAGCCCGGAAAGGTCTGGCGGATACCGCCCTGAAAACTGCTGATGCAGGTTATCTGACAAGACGTTTGGTCGATGTTGCACAAGATGTAACGGTTGCAGTGGAAGACTGTGGCACAATCCTCGGACTTGAGATGAGCGCGCTGAAGGAAGGCGAGGATATCATAGAACCGTTGGCTGACCGTATCGTCGGTAACGCCGCTCTTGAGGACGTCTACGACCCGATCGATGGCGATTTGCTTGTGAAAGCCGGTGCGTTGATCGATGAGGATACGGCGAATTTGATTGAAGATACAGGCTTGCAGATGGTCCGTATTCGATCAGTTCTAACGTGTGAGTCGAAGCGGGGAATCTGCCAGATGTGCTATGGAAGAAACCTTGCGACAATGAAGCCGGTAGATATTGGGGAGGCTGTGGGTATCCTTGCTGCACAGTCGATCGGAGAGCCTGGTACCCAGCTGACACTGCGCACCTTCCATATTGGTGGAACAGCTGCCCGTATTGCTGCGCAGACACAGCGTAAATCGAAAATAGATGGAGTTGTGGAGCTTGAGCGTGTTACGACTGTGAAGACACCTGATAAAGATCAAATCATCACTTCACGTGAGGGTCAGATTCTCCTTAAGACCAGCGAAGGTAGTATTCGGAGCCGTCTATCGGTTCCATATGGAGCGACCCTGGCGGTCAAGGAAGGTCAGGCGATCAAATCTGGTGATTTATTGTTCAGCTGGGACCCCTACACAGAGCCGATTGTTGCAGATGTGAAGGGTGTGGTGAGGTTCATTGACATCGTTGATGAACAAACGATGCGTGAAGAGCTTGATGAATCCACCGGTCGCCGACAGATGACTGTCATTGAGGATCGCGAGAAAAAGCTCCACCCAACGATCCAAATCCAGAAAAAGACGAAAAAAGATGAGAAACAAAGAGAGTTTATTGTGCCGGTTGGGGCGCAGCTCACAGTACGCCACGGCGACGAGATAAATCCCGGTGACATCATTGCCAAGATTAGCCGTGAGGTGTATAAAACCCGCGATATTACTGGTGGCTTACCGCGGGTGGCCGAACTCTTTGAGGCACGTAGACCGAAGGATCCCGCTGTCATCACCGAGATCGATGGTGTAGTGTCTTTCGGGGGGATCAAGAGAGGAAAACGTGAGGTTCATGTAACCCCAGAGATGGGCGATCATCGGACCTACCCTGTTCCTGTGGGTAAGCACATGCGAGTGCATGAGGAGGACCGTGTCCGGGCAGGTGATCGGCTGAGTGAGGGGCCGATCAACCCACATGATATCCTTGCCATCAAAGGGCCCAGGGCAGTGCAAGAATACCTGCTAAATGAGATCCAAGAGGTCTATCGGTTGCAGGGTGTAAAGATCAACGACAAACATATCGGTGTGATTGTTAGACAGATGCTCCAAAAGGTGCGTGTAACGAACTCAGGTGACACGAATCTTCTTGAGGGAGAGAATGTTGACCGCCGAGAGTTCCGATCTGTGAACGAGAACGCAATTCAAGAGGGTTTGAAGCCAGCGCGCTCCGAGCCACTACTGTTAGGAATCACGAAAGCCAGCCTCACAACTGAATCGTTCATTTCTGCGGCGTCATTCCAGGAGACAACACGGGTACTTACCGATGCTGCGGTACGGGGAGCTAATGATGAACTCAAGGGCTTAAAAGAGAATATCATAATTGGACACCTAATCCCCGCAGGTACTGGTGCCCATCGTTATCAATCGGTGGAGTTCATGGTTGAACAGTCCTATTATGACGAAGAGATTATCCCGCTCACGGAGGCCGGAGAATTGGTGTCGGGACTGACTACCACAGAGTAAGTACCTCGTGAAGTTGTCTGGAAAACTCTGTGGTTATGTGGGAGGCGTGCTCCAGATATGAGGTAAGACGGGGGCTCCCTAGGCAGCCAGGGAGTCCCCGTCTTACTTTTTCTATAGGACCCCAAGCCTTCAAGGGGTAGTGGAGCGTAAGTCCGTGCCCAGTTCTTCCTTCGGACATTGACTAGTGTGTTTCACCATGACCCTTGAAATACCGCTCAATGAAGCGGAATTCGCCGTTGACACCATCTGAGCCCTTTTCTATTTTTTTCTGCTATAGTTTGAACGGGTACTCACATAAAGGTGGGCTACCCTTCGATGCGCCGAGAGGCGCGTTTTTTTTCAAGATCACGAGGTCGTGGACTACCACCTGATGCCGACGATCAATCAGCTAGTTAGGAAGGGCCGGAAGGCAGTTCAAAAAAAGAACAAAGCTCCAGCCCTGCAAAGTAACCCGCAAAAGCGGGGTGTGTGCACACGTGTATATACTACGACTCCCAAGAAGCCGAATTCCGCATTGCGGAAGGTGGCTAGGGTGCGCCTTACTAATGGCTTTGAAGTGACTGCGTACATCGGTGGAGAAGGTCACAACCTTCAGGAGCACTCAATCGTTCTCATTCGCGGTGGTCGTGTGAAGGATCTTCCGGGTGTGCGGTATCATATCATACGGGGCACGCTAGACACATCCGGAGTAAGTGACCGAAGGCAGGGTCGTTCCAAGTACGGCGCTAAACGGCCAAGGTGAGGGCTGATTTCGAATGAGCCGACGTTCACAAGCTGAAAAAAGGGAGACTCCTCCCGACGCTCGTTTTCAGTCTCCCGCCGTCACCAAGTTCATCAACAACTTGATGCTTGATGGCAAAAAATCAGTGGCGGAGAGAATTTTCTATGATGCGATTGAGATGGTTGAAAAGCGTTCGGGCGAGTCGGGCTTGGAGGCTTTTGAGAAGGCGTTGAGCAATGCTAAGCCCGCTCTCGAAGTGAAAAGTCGTAGGGTGGGTGGGGCGACGTACCAGGTTCCGATTGAAGTTCGACCGGACCGGCGCACGGCGCTTGCTACGCGCTGGCTTATAGGATTCGCACGAGCTCGTTCTGAAAAGAGTATGGCTGAACGCCTAGCAGGAGAGTTTCTAGCCGCGAGTCGTGGCGAAGGTAACACCGTAAAAAAGAAAGAGGACACACACCGGATGGCAGAGGCGAACAAGGCGTTTGCCCACTACCGCTGGTAGAGATCACGGTAAGGATTCAAAGACGAAAAATTAGGGACGCGATGGCCTCTCTATTAAGCGAGAGGCCCTCTCCGATCACAGGAGCGCGGATGACTGTTAACCCGTCAGAGGGTTACAGCGGCGAATGCCGTGCTCTTTTTTTTGTGCCCAAAGGCGATGATGAACTCAGTACTGAAAATAGAGAGAATTGGGAGAGAAGGACGCAGATAGATGCCTAGGATTACCCCACTGCCCCAGCTTCGAAATATTGGCATTATGGCGCACATCGATGCCGGTAAGACGACGACTACCGAACGTATCCTGTTCTATACAGGACGCGTGCACCGAGTAGGTGAAGTACATCATGGTGCGGCAACTATGGACTGGATGGAGCAAGAACAAGAGCGTGGGATCACGATCACATCTGCCGCGACTACCTGCTATTGGCATCGTCTAGATACTGATTACCGGATCAATATCATTGATACCCCCGGCCACGTAGATTTTACAGCTGAAGTTGAACGTTCCCTGCGTGTACTAGATGGTGCAGTAGCTGTTTTCTGTGCAGTGGGCGGTGTCGAGCCACAGTCTGAAACTGTTTGGAGACAGGCAGACCGCTACACCGTGCCGAGGATTGCCTTGGTAAACAAGATGGACAGAATCGGTGCGGATTTTGGGAATGTTGTAGAGATGATGAAGGACCGACTGGGCGCGAATGCTTATCCTGTGCAGTACCCTCTTGGCGAGGGAGAGCTGTTCACAGGGGTAGTAGATATCGTAGAACGTAAATCCATCATTTACGAAGATGAAATGGGCTCGGAGTTCACCGAGGGTGAGATTCCAAACGCCCTTAAGGACAAGGTCGAAGAGCTGCGCCAAGAGTTACTTGAGGCGGCGATTGAACATGATGATGACTTGATTGAGAAGTACCTCGGTGGAGAAGAGCTTACGAATAAGGAATTCCGGCACGCTATCAGGGCGGCAACCATCAAGGGGGCTCTTTTCCCTGTCTTCTGTGGGTCCGCCTTTAAGAACAAGGGGGTTCAGGCTCTTCTGGATGGTGTGATTGACTATTTGCCATCGCCAGTTGACGTCCCCGCAATCCAGGGGCACCTGCCTCAGCATGACGAAACTCTTGAGACTCGTGAAGCGAATGATGATGCTCCTTTTGCGGCCTTGGCTTTCAAGATTGCCACCGACCCATATGTAGGAAAATTAACTTTTTTCCGTGTTTACTCAGGCTCGCTTCCTTCCGGTAGCTACGTGTATAACGCTACTAAAGGGAAACGAGAGCGTGTTGGCCGGATTCTTCAAATGCACGCAAACAAGCGAGAAGTGCGGGAAGAGGTATTTGCTGGGGATATTGCTGCAGCAATTGGTCTCAAGGCCGTGAAAACTGGAGACACGCTCTGCCTTGAGACGGACCAGATTATTTTGGAAGCGATGAAGTTTCCGGAGCCAGTAATCGCTGTAGCGATTGAGCCCAAGACGAAAGCTGATCAAGACAAGCTAGGGGGCGGTCTCGGGAAGCTTGCTGAGGAGGACCCAACCTTCCGAGTCCATACAGATCCGGAGACCAACCAGACGATTATCTCAGGCATGGGCGAACTCCACCTTGAGATCATCGTAGACCGCCTTAAGCGAGAATTTGATGTCGAAGCGAATGTGGGCAGGCCACAGGTAGCTTATCGAGAGACAATTCGGGGCCGGGCGGAAAAAATTGAAGGTAAGTTTGTGCGCCAGAGCGGCGGGCGCGGACAGTATGGACACGTGGTGATCAACATTGAACCGGGTGAGCCAGGAACAGGTTTTGTTTTTGAGGACAAGGTGGTTGGTGGAAGCGTCCCACGTGAGTACATCAGTTCAGTCGAGGCGGGCATTCGCGAATCGCTTGATTCAGGCGTGATAGCTGGTTACCCAATAATCGATGTGAAGGTCGAGCTTATTGATGGATCTTATCACGACGTGGACTCAAGTGAGATGGCATTCAAGATCGCCGGATCTCTGGCACTCAAGAACGGGATCAAGAAGGCAACCCCAGTTCTTTTGGAGCCTGTAATGGATGTGGAAGTCGTGACGCCAGCTGACTATATGGGTGATATCATTGGGGACTTATCTTCGCGCAGGGGGAAAGTCGGTGGCATGACTGAGCGGGCCGGCGCACGAGTCATTGGAGCGTCAGTGCCTTTGGGCGAGATGTTCGGTTACTCAACGACTCTCCGATCACTAAGCCAGGGCAGGGCAGTATTCACTATGCAGTTTGCACATTATGAAGAAGTGCCTCAGTCAAAGGCGACTGAGATTATGGCCGCTAATGGCAACCCACGTTGATAGACTGATAATGCATAACCTGAAGCAGAGGGATGAGTGATGGCTAAGCAAACATTCGAACGTACGAAGCCACATGTGAACGTAGGAACGATTGGTCACGTGGATCACGGTAAAACGACGTTAACTGC
>Ga0315336_1004519_pt1 | contig 16353 bp, 11 predicted proteins | sample ASW5metaG_FD_204512 | JGI IMG/M metagenome (GOLD analysis project Ga0315336, IMG submission 204512) | Ammonia-oxidizing marine archaeal communities from Monterey Bay, California, United States - ASW #5 | ecosystem: Environmental > Aquatic > Marine > Intertidal zone | place: USA: California...
ATCAAAGCATCTCCAACTCGATCTTCAAGTTCATTCTCCTCTGTCAGTTGATCTGCCTTGCCTTCGGCCACGGCTTCCACGTGATCCAGGCCACTCATCGGACGCTTCTTCTTTTTAGCGTTGATCGATTCGTTTACAGCAATTCGGTAAAGCCAGCTGAAAAACTTGTAATCGTCATTGAATGATGCAAGCTGTTCGTATGCCTTCAAGAAGGCCATTTGAGCGGCGTCTTCCGCATCGGCAGCATTGCCTAACACGTTGTACGCCACCGTATAAACGGCTGTCTGATAGCGTTCGACCAGTTGACCAAAAGCTGCCCGCTCCCCTCGAAGCGTTCTTTTTACCAGCCCATGGTCATGTTCGTCACTCATGATTTCTTCCAAATGAAGTACAGATGTCTATGCGTAAAGTTGGAAATGTTTATTCCATATCAAAAATTGTATCAAAACCCGCGTATTCAAACACAAGGCGCACGTGCGGATTGAGACCACGTAACTTGACTGAGCCTCCTTGCGATGAAAGTCTTTGTTGAGTGTGGAGTAACACGCTCAGTCCGGCGCTTGATATGTATTCCAACTCCTCAAAATGGACTGTACACTCGCCCTCGAGAGATTCGAATTCCTCGAATGCCCTCTCTGACTGCGTAGCGTCCAGCCTTCCCTTCAATCGAATCGCTTTCGATCCGTCTTTGATGATTTCAAGCATGTGTGTTTAGTCTTTTAACCAGCCGAATGCTCGTTTTTCTGTCTTTGTAGTTATAACTCACTTCGTCCATGAACCGCTTAACGAGATGAATCCCGAGGCCCCCGGGTGTTCTTTCATGAAGCGGTGCCGAAATATCAACCTCCGTCTGGTCGCTGTAATCGAAAGGCTCAGAATCGAAATCGATGAGCCTGATCACCAGATTCTCCCCTTCCAGATCCACGCCGACCAGAATATCCTCTTCTCCGTTGCCATTGTACTTCACCATGTTGGTGTACAATTCTTCAACTACCATGTTGAGAGCGAACGTCGTTGCCTGATCGAGAGACAGCACAGAAGCCGCCTCCTCCAAGAAGGAGAATATCTTGGTCAGCTCGCCAATATTCCGATCGTAATGATGCTCCATGCGCGTTACTGGAGCCCAGATGTAAAGGTGGGGATAAATCTGGGGTGGGAATGGACTCCGGTTCTGTAAGAATATCGGATCCGAAGGCGGGACACAACAACCAACTACGCTTCTTTCGGCCTGTATAGGGCGATCAGGATAAAAAAAGGGCCGCTTCTCTGCGAGAAGCGGCCCTAAAGTCATCAAATGCTTATATAACTAGCCGATATGCATCTGTAGCTCTTCGCGTCTGTGTTTCTGGCGCAGCTTTCTAAGTGCTTTTTCCTTGATCTGTCTGACGCGCTCACGCGTGAGACCGAAACGTTGACCGATTTCTTCAAGCGTCAGAGGATGCTCTCTCCCAATACCGAAGTAGAGACGCGTGATTTCAGCTTCACGAGGATGCAACAGACTCAATGCTCGCTCGATGTCGATCTTGAGAGACTCGTCCATGAGTGAGTCATCCGGCTTGGTGTCTTCGTCATCCGGAAGAACATCAAGCAGGCTGTTGTCATCATCTTCGTTGAACGGAGCGTCCATCGACAGATGACGTCCAGTATGCTGAAGTGCCTCACGCACTTTTTCAACATCCACCTCTAGCTCAACGGCTAGCTCTTCAATATTCGGCTGACGCTCGTGTGTCTGTGCAAGTCGCGCACTTGTCTTCCTGATCTTCGAGATCGTTCCGATTCTGTTCAGCGGCAAACGTACAACTCGACTTTGCTCGGCGAGCGCCTGCAAAATCGCCTGGCGAATCCACCAGACTGCGTACGAGATAAACTTGAATCCTCGGGTCTCATCAAAACGCTGAGCTGCTTTGATGAGTCCGTAATTTCCTTCATTGATCAGATCAGCAAGCGTGAGGCCCTGGCCCTGGTATTTCTTTGCAACAGAAACAACAAAACGTAAGTTGGCTCTCGTCAAACGATGAAGGGCGTCTTGATCCCCTTGTTTGATTTTCTGAGCGAGATCAACTTCCTCGTTCGGAGTCAGAAGTTGGATCTGACCGATTTCCTGCAGGTACTGATCCAGCATTCTTTGCTGGCGTGGGACGTACATACTCCCCTTCCTCTATCCTAATTCGTAGTATCTATTTTCGAAGGCTGTTCCGGTTGGGGACTGGCCTGATGCAAGACTGCGGACAGTATTGCGTATAAAACCGCATAACGCGGTGTGGTGGTCGAAACCTTTCGGCAACGGGGTCGCTTTTGAGAGCGGACTCGTTCACGCGAGGAATGGGTGGTTGTTCCCCGCGAACCTGGATTCGAAACCGTTTATATCATTGATTACGAAAGGTTTCCTGAAATTTTCAGGAGGGCCGTAGCAATTTCTCTTTCTTCACTCATTCTCGGCACTTTTGTTTGGGCACTAACACGCATTTTGGTCTGCTGAAGCCAGGAAAAAAAGGTGCCTCGAGTCAATGGTGAAATAAGAGGGGGTAAAAATGCTTCCGCCTCTCTGCGAATCAGATAGTGACGATTTACCTCTTGGAGGTATTTGTCAATCGCCGCAGAAAACGCAGCTGTATCAGCCGGCGGGGTTTCGAATTCTATAAACCACTCATGTCTGGGGAGTGTTGCTGATGACATGGGTACGGGAGAAACGTGGTAGTTAATGATTTTGGCCCCAGTGTGATCGCAGGCAACCTCCAACGCCTTGCGCGCTTCATCTCCATAGACTGCTTCGCCATAGGAGTCCAGCATCTCATTCGTACGTCCTGCCACCACAATTCGATATGGTGAGGTGGAGGTAAACTTGATGACGTCTCCAACCTCATAAGCCCAGAGTCCGCTACAGGTTGAAACGAAAATCCGGTACCGAATTCCGGTCTCCACTCCTTCTATTGACACCCTCGGGCTACTGCCATCGACGGGCTCAAACTCCAGAAACACCCCGGTGTCCAAATGCAGCAACATGTCCGACCTGGTCGGATCATCCTGGAAAGAGATGTAGCCCTCGGAGGCGCCATAATTCTCAACAAAACTTATAGGCTCTCCAATCTTTTCTTCCAGAAGGCTGCGGTAGGATGAAAGGGCGACACCTCCTGAAAAGAACACTTCCAGATTGGGCCAAATCTCGGAAACAGATCTTGCAGTATGGCCAGTTTCAGCGTTGTGGTGCGCAATCAACTTTCGAAAAAGAACGGGCGCCCAGGACGGTACCATCGCGATGGCTCGAATGTCCATATTGTGAGTGTGCGCCACCATGGCGTCCAGCTTGTCCTCCCAATTAGGAAGAAATAGAATGTCTTCTGGAACGGCCTGATAGTATTTCTTAATAATCTTCGGCGTGACCAGAAACTGCAGGCCCGAGACCTCTCCGATAATTGCCCCCGGGTGCTCGGGATCATCCTCAATACGACCTGGCACAGACAACAATCGACCAAACAAGAACGAAGGATCACCCTTGGCTTCGAAATATGCCATGGCGACGGTGAGCGTAAACTTGCGATTGATCTCCAGCATCTCACTCGAGAGTGGAATAATCTTTCCCGCTGAGGCAGTACCTGAGGACACGGCGAAATGTTTGAAGCCACCCGGCCAAAATATATCTCTGGCACCTGCCCTAACTCGATTTACGTCTTCACGGTAGGCGTCGTATTGGTGGACAGGGACTCGCTCCTGATACGCTCGGACAGTGTCAGAAGCTGACGCAATATCATCGAATCCGAAACGCTTTCCCCATTCGGTTCCAGACGCTTTAGTCAGGAGCCCTCGCAGCAGGTTGACCTGCGTTTCGATTGGGTTTTCTTTAAAGGACCGGATAACATTTAACGTATCCAGGGAATGCGGCCACGAAGCATTCCCGAGCTCCGTCAACGTTTTGCTCACGGTAGTCTTGAGCGCGTCCTTGATTGAATATCGCATTCGTGATAGGTCGAGTCTTTCCTTCTTGAGAAGGGGTGAGCAGCTTCCCGAGCGAGCAAGATACTTAAACACGGGTGATCAATCTCGCGGAAGAGAGATCGGGCTTGAATCGGGATATCTACCTATCTTGCAATGACTCATTTCAGTGGACCTGCGGACAGTTCCGCTTTCATTTTCTATGGCGAAAAAAGACCCTTATATCCTGCATTCCCGCGGACTTCAGCTGGATTGTCGTGCGCCGATTCCAGGTGGAGCGCACGTCATGGGCATTTTGAACGTCACGCCAGACTCCTTTTCCGACGGTGGCCTCTACCTGGAACCGGCGCGCGCATGCGAACACGCCATCCAAATGGTGAGTGACGGCGCGCGAATCATCGATGTTGGAGGGGCTTCATCTCGACCCAAAGGAGCGGCTTACGGCGAAGGAGCAGCACTCATTAGTGCTCGCGAAGAACTCGACCGGATCTTGCCTGTCATCAAACTTCTTTCGAAAGAACTTCCTTCCACTTGGATATCAGTTGACACGTTCCGAAGTGAGGTCGCTAAAAGCGCCCTCTCCGAAGGCGCTCATATGATCAACGATATCACCGCCCTAAGATTTGACTCCAAAATTGCTGAGGTCGCGGCAAGCGCCGACGCCCCGATGGTACTGATGCACTCCGTTGGGCTTCCTGGCGAAATGCCACACACAAGGCGACCTCACACAATGCGATCCCACAATGGCGCCTCGGAAAGTATTGTGTCCAACGTAGTTCAGGAATTGGCCGTTGCCGCGAAGCAAGCAAATGATGCTGGTTGCTGTCAGATTCTTCTAGATCCTGGATTCGGATTCGGTAAAACGCATGAAGAGAATCTTGGATTAATCGAGGAAACGAACACACTGGTAGCGTTGGGCTTACCCGTATTGATCGGTGTATCAAGAAAGACAACGATCGGATGGCTGGATGGTAGAGATGGTACTATTCTTCCGTCTCTAGAACGACTACCCGGTTCCTTGGCCGTAACGGCCGTTGCTGTTTTACGAGGAGCCAGCATTGTCAGAACACACGACGTTGCGGAAACCTGCCGGTTTTTGACCGCTTTCAAGTCGACCATCAGTATTAATCAGGAATAGAAGAAGCCGTATACTCCTCCATGACAATTTCTGTAGATCGCTAACGCGTGATGTTAATTCCCTGGGTCATACCGATAAGACTGGTCGATTTCCTGGAGGTCGCACTCGTAGCGTACATCTTATTCAAGCTGTACCAACTGATGCGCGGGACCATCGCCGTGCAGATTTTTGTCGGAATAATGGCCCTCTACATCATTCAGTTGCTGGTTACAGCAGCTGACATGACGATCTTGAGGGCGCTCTTCGGATCCATCTCCGAAGTGTTCGTATTGGCCGTGATCGTGCTATTTCAGCCTGAGATCCGGCGACTTCTGCTACTTCTCGGACAGAATCCGCTGGTCCGACGCTTTATGAGATCTCCCGCTCAAGAAGAACGGATAGAGGAGATCGTGCTGGCCGTTAGTGAACTGAGTGACCGGCGCATTGGCGCGCTAATTGTGTTTGAACGTTCGACTGGACTTCGAAGCTATGTCGAGACTGGTGCTCAGCTTCACGCTCAGGTGAGCCGAGATCTGCTGGTGACGATTTTTTATTCGCAAAATCCCCTACACGACGGTGCAGTCATCATGAAGGATGGGCGCATCGAAGCGGCCCGATGTATCCTTCCCATCTCAACCAACATGAAACTCAACAGCAAACTGGGCCTCCGGCACAGGGCCGCCGTTGGGGTAACCGAGATTACAGATGCATTTGTAATCGTTGTTTCCGAAGAGACGGGTGAGATAAGTACTGCCAGCAATGGTGAATTGAAGACCAACGTGAGTGCCAGTCTCTTGGACAACTACATCGTAGAGGCCCTGGCTCCGAGTTTCCAACCAGAAAAAGAAGCCGTTCCGGCTGCCTCCTGAACAAACGAAACCCAGCGATCATGACCGAAGACTGGAAATTTCAACGACGCCGCTCCCGCCTGGTCGATGAACTTCGGGAAAAGGGAATCGAGGATGAAAAAGTGCTCGGAGCTATCTCCAGAGTTCAGCGCCATCAGTTTGTTGAGCAGGCGTTTTTACCTCGTGCCTATCACGATGAAGCGCTGCCCATCGGGATGAAACAGACCATTTCGCAACCGTTCACAGTTGCGTATCAGAGCCAGATACTTGCTCCCAAGCCAGGCGAACGAATTCTAGAGATCGGAACGGGAAGTGGATACCAGGCGGCCGTTCTGTGCGAAATGGGAGCAAATGTTTATACCATCGAACGCATTCGACAGCTTTATGAGCGAACGAGCGTGTCATTGCGAAAACTCGGATACGCCGCCAACTGCAGATTTTCAGATGGCATGATTGGCTGGGAAACGATGGCGCCCTTCGATGGAATCATCGTTACCGCCGGTGCGATTGATGTACCGGATTCCCTGTTGAAACAACTCAAGATGCCGGAGGGAATGAATCCAGGAGGACGTCTCGTAATCCCTGTCGGCAACCGAGACGAGCAAATGATGAATTACATTGTTCGAATGGGGGAAGATGAGTTTGATCGCGTCGAAACTGAAGCTTTTCGATTCGTTCCGTTGCTGGGCAACACCTCGACTTGATCCGAGCGGTCAGATTCCGGTTTGCCAAACTTCTAAATCTCGGGCGTCCACGAACGGCTCTCGTGATCAACCCTGTCCACGATGCCTACGATGGTAGCATCAGTCGGGGTTAAAAGAGGCTTAAAGGGAATAGTCGCCTCGGTTGACGAAACATAGATTACTGTGTCGCCAACACCTGAATCGACCGTATCTAACACGACGATCGGATTCCCATACTCCTTGCCAGCGAAGTTGCTAGGCTGGACAAAAAGCATTCTTCGTCCTTTAAGTGACTCGTCTTTCTGCGTCGCCCACACACGGCCAACCACTTTCCCAAGGTTCATGCGACGTCCCCCGTTTTACTTGACATCCATTGTATCGACGATTGCCATTATAACCGCGTCTACCGGCTTATTTTTTGTAAGCTCTGTCTGACGAGCGCTAGAACCCTGCGCAAAAAGAACAACCTCTCCGACACCTGCACCCACGCTATCGACGGCGACCACGATTCGTGACTTTTCGGTCCCGTCTGAATCGATCTCTCGCACGAGTTGCATCTTCATGCCTTTCAGTTGTTCGTCTTTTCTGGTTGCCCAGACTGTTCCGATAACTTTACCAAGTATCATTCTGACGCTCGTTGAGGTGGTTGACTTAAAAAACTCAAGCCCATACTCGGGTAAGAGATTCCAAAATAATCAGCGACAGTCGCCGCATGATCCGCAAACGTATCTCTCACACCAAGGTTTTGCGTTGCGTGATTTTCCTGAAACTTGCCGACATAATATAACAAGGGGACGAATTCTCGACTGTGGTCCGTAGAAATCGTGGTTGGATCGTTTCCGTGGTCGGCCGTTATCACGAGTTGTGCGTCGGTCGGTAGTGCTTCGAGAATGGACGGAAGAGCTTGATCGAACTCCTCAAGCGATCCTGCGAACCCTTTCGGATTGTTTCGATGACCGTATTCCTGATCGAAATCAATTAGATTGACCCAAATGAACGTTGGGCTTTGCGATGCCGCCGCTCGAGCAATTTCATCTAGGGTAGCACGAATTCCAACCGTGTTCGCACCAGTCTTCGTTGTTCGATCGAATCCAACCCCTCCAAAAAGATCGGCCACCTTGCCGACTGACACTGTTTCCACGCCCCCAGCTTGAAGCGCTTCTTGCAGGCAAACCTCTTCCGGAAGCCGTGAAAAATCCCTCCTTTTGGTCGAGAGCCTCTGAAACGAGCCAGACATTCCAGTGAACGGCCTTGCAATGACTCTTCCAACGCCATGCTGTCCCACACAAATAGCCTCCCGCGCAACCTGGCACATTTGGTACAGGTTTTCGAGACTCACGACTTCTGTGTGCGCGGCAATCTGAAAGACGCTGTCGGCCGAGGTGTACAAGATTGGATTTCCCGAAGCTATATGCTCTGCTCCGAATTCCTCAATTATAACGGTGCCTGATTCCGGACGATTTCCAAGGACGCCGTTTACCCCAACTGCATTACAAAACGAAGCGACCACATCATCTGGAAATCCCTGAGGGTAAGTTGGGAGCGGATGCTCGAGGTGTAATCCTGCAAGCTCCCAGTGCCCGGTCGTTGAGTCTTTACCAGCAGATCGCTCGGTCATTTTTCCCCAGGAAGCCTGAGACTTCTCCACGCTGGAGACTGCGGTGAGTGGTCGAATATTTCCCAGACCAAGGCTTTCAAGATTTGGAAGATGAGGTTGCTGTTGGGCAAGGACGTGTCCCAATGTGTCGCTCCCCTCATCACCATACACGTGGGCGTCGGGCTGCTCCCCGATTCCGACCCCGTCCAGAACTATCGTTACAAATAGCATGCGCCGTCCAGACTACTCAACGATTATACATTCACCGGACTGAAATGCTTTCTGAAGGGCTGCTGTCGCATCCGAACGAAGCTCATCGGCACCACTATGGCGATCCTTCATTACCACGACTCCTACACTTACTCCACCGGAAAGGGATTCATCCGCTTCAGGGAAAGCATCCTGGATTCCGCCGGCCCATCTGGCCAGACCATCCGCGGCTCCGTGATAAAATATTCCGTAAGTCAGTTCCCCAAAGCGTTCAACCCGGGCATCCACAGCAACGTTTTTAAGCCGATTTGAAAAGGTGTCCTCCAGTTTTGTGACGTCCGTAGATCCATCACCCGAAAGGTCTTCCCCTTGGTTCAGATACACGAGGGCCAGCGAAAGAGGATGAACATCCTCGCGTGCACGTACCATTTCGTCGGCGATGATCTCACGTCTTGGCTTGACCGTCTTGACAGCATCAAGGTCTGCAAGTCCGCCTTCTGCTTCCGTGTCCAAAATCGTAGTGATAAGACGAGCGTAGTGCTCCAGCAGGACTCTGACGGAAGCGGCCTCAAGCCCATCGTCATTCATCGTGTCCACAACGAGCAAGAATAAATTGTCGTGCTTCTTCGGCACGACAGGTACCATGGCTACCTGTCTGATATTTATAGGCTCGTGGTAGTACCCCAATTTGGACTTTGGAAAACCGTTCGGTCCGACCCGAGGATACACTACCGGAACGAGCGCCCGGTGCCCTGAGAGCATGGCTTCTTTTGCGGTGTAACTACCACCGCTTCTGGCATACGAATTTTGACTGACCATCACTTCCACATTGTAGCGCAATGGCACGTCTTCCTGACGAAGTAAACAAACGGTATAAGCGTCTACCGATGCACGCAGCGACCGAAGGCAGGGAATGAGCACATCTGCGTGGGAGGGTGAGCTCGCTTCCGATACCATGATCCGAGGCCTCGGGGCCTTCGTCCTCGCTTTCCCTATCCGAGGAGATACTGCAGACTCGATGGGCCTTTCATGCGGAGGCTTATCGGAGGGCTGCTCAGAAGACGTGTGTCCTGCATCTACCTTCTCTTCTTCGAGAGCGGCTGTGTAAGAATCGTCTTCGACGTCATTCGAATTCGCACCGACTTTTACCGGTTTGATCTCCATTATCCCGAGCGCTGAGAGATCTTCTTCTGGCTGTTCTGGAGCCTGCATAAACGTTTCTGGAACGTCCCTATGCTTTCGTCTCATATTGAGCGTAAGCAGCATTCCGGCACTTATGAGAAGAACCAGGGCAAGCGCGTAGAGCAGAGGCTGTCCCAGTACGATTGCGAGAGCGATCGAAACAACTGCTAAAATGATAAAGAGAACGCGAAGCATCCAGTCCGGAATGATGCGGCATCGAGCCAGATAACGAAACGAGTCTATTAGAAAACCAATCAGAGCAAGCTATTGGCGCTTGCAGGAAAAGTCAATGATTGGGGATAACCCGCTCATCATTGGCAGGTTCTCGTGTTTTTGCAAGAGAGACCAAATTTGGATCATCGTTGGTACCGGAATGAGATAAGAGACTCCATTTCGAGATTTGAGACACCATTAAACTGCCATTATGTGCGTTTTTCGAAGTGTTAAGTGGATTTCCTATTTCTGGGCTGTTTTTGGCACAGCATTTGGAATACCCAATTCAGAATGATCAGAAGGAATCATTGCCATCCTACCTCCTACCTCTCTGGCCGGCTTTGAACCTCCATGTAATTCCTGTCTGATCAGTTTTCATGCGATGATCCTGATGCCTCTCTGGATCAGCTACACAGATTCCCTGTGGCCCCCCTCGGGCCGTGCGGAATCTGTGTTTTTTTATGCCATTATTTACTCACTTATTTACTCATAAATATCATCTTTTCACGCGGTTCAAAATGAGACTGGCACGGGATTTGACATAGCCTTACGCACGCGCAAAGCGCAACCAACAAAAAACATTTTCACAATGCGACATCACTCAACTCAGCAGTCTTCACCGAGCTTCTCACCAAGCGCCTCACGCTGGGACGAGTCTGTCGAAACCTACATGCGTTCCAACCCTCCCGTAATCGGAAACATGATTAAGAAAAGCGCGCAAGCACTTCTGTTGATCCTCGTACTCTTCGCGACCATCCTGCCAGGTCAGGCTGCAGCCCAAACTCCTGCGTGCACCATCTGTGACGGAGGCGGTAACCCGAAGGTGACCTCACTGACGTTTCGCTTCAACGGCGACAACCCGATGTTCATCCTGGTCCAGGACAAGGACAACGACAACACCTACTTCTCAGGTATTGTCAATCCGGGAGAAGAGTTCACTGCCAACGGTACAGATACCGATGGTAAATTTCACAAGAATGATCTCGACATAGTCGTTCTCCCGAGTGATCCTGGTGCTCCATACAATACGGACTACGACGAGGACGATGTCGACGTAATCAAGATTCACGTCAGCTGCTCGAAACCGTTATTTTTTGGAATGGACCTGGCGAACCAGCCTGGCAAGGAAGACCCAAACGCTGAGGACATTGGAAAATTCACCCTTACGGGAGGGACGGATACCAATGACGATGAAATATGCGCACCCGCAGATCCTGAAGATGCATTCTGCTATCTCGTTGCGGATAACGATGGGATCGGTGGAAGCCCTGACGGTATCACATTTGTAGATGGTCTGTTTACCGAAGGAGCTATTGGCCTTTCGGGCACGGACCACATTGAAGCACTGACGTTTGTACCGGAAACGGGATTCCTGTACGGATCAGATGCCGAATCTTTCGGATCTATCAACCTGCTGACCGGCGTATTTACTAAGATCGGTGAGTTCGGCGACGGTGACGGCGCACAGGGAAATATTGATTACGACGATGTTGATGGTCTCGCATACGATCCATTTACTAAAGTCATGTACGCCTCCGTACGTCGTGACAACGGTCCTGACGATGTCTTAATTCAGGTAGACATTTCCACCGGTCAAGCCATTGACGATGCCTTCGGCGCCGGAGTCGACTATGTAGTCGTTGAGAAAATTAACGGCCTCGATGACATCGATGACATTGCCATCTCAACAGACAATGGTCTGATGTATGCCATCCAGAATGAGGATGGAGAAGACAGTCGCCTTATTACTATAGACAAATTTACCGGTGCTACCACCGACATCGGCGACCTCGATGTACCCAATGTTGAGGGTCTCGGTTTTTATCCTGACGGTCGCCTGTTGGGCGTCAATGGAGATAGCCACCGCTCAGTGATGCAGATTCCTCTTGCTCCCTTTACGGGAACGACCATTCCGATTTCCGATCTGGGAATCAATGACTGGTTGGATTACGAGGGTATCGCATGTCTGACCGAGTCGGACAACCGAATTGAAGGAACCGTATATGGCGATCCAGATCGGATCGATCTCGAACTGGACAAGACTGCTGAAGTCACGCCAGGTTCAGGATCTGACGAAATCGAATACACAATAACCGTTACCAATGACAACCAGAACCCGGTTGCTGGCCCGAATGCAGTAAGTGGTAGTGCTCTGGGAGGCGTGACGGTTGAACTGTATCGTGATAAAGGAACGATCGGTGTCTACGATGTTCTTGACGAATTTGTAGCATCCACCCTAACCGCGATCAACGGAACGTATGCGTTTGACATTACTGCGAATGGTGCATTTATCATTCGGGTTGATCTGTCAACCGTCCCCGACAACGCCTACGATCCAACCGACAATGAAGAAGCTGTTTCATTCGTCGGATTTGGCGAGCTGTCTAGTGGAAATGACTTCTATTTCTTCCAGATCACTGACGCAACCGATATCACGGTAGCTGACTACTTCCCGGCGGAAGCAACATTCGTTTCAGCCTCTGAAAGTCAGGGTACCTTTGACGACGGTACCATGATATGGGACGTCGGAAGTCTTGCTCCTGGCGCCAGCGCCACGCTGACGATTAACGCCACGACAGACTACAACGGTGAAATCGAGAATTGCGCCGAGGTTAGTGCGGCAAACGAAGAGGATATAGACTCTACGCCTGGAAATGGCGTCTTCAAAGGTTCCGGAATCCCGGAAGACGACGAAGATTGCGAGCCAACCGATCACAACAATCCACGCATCGACCTCGAACTCGAGAAGGATGCACAGGGACCTGTCAACGGCGAAATCACCTATACCCTCACGCTGGAAAACAACGACGAGAATGCGAACGTCGATGCTACTGACGTAACCGTACAGGATGTTCTGCCTGCAGACGTCACCTATGTGTCTTCCAACGCTTCGCAAGGATCTTACACTCCAGATACATGGACCGTGGGAACGCTGACGCCAGGTCAGGTTGTTACCCTGGACATCGTAGTCACACTCAATTCCAACGTAGGTGTCGAGAATTGCGCGGAGGTCATGACGGCAAATGAGCCTGATGTTGATTCTACTCCGGGCAACGGCACAAACAATAATGAAGACGACCGTGCCTGTGTTGAAACACCACCTGAGGAAGATCCAGATGTAGATCTCAAGCTTGAGAAAACTGCTGACGTGGATGCTGCATCGCTTGGTGATACCATCATCTATACGCTAACGCTAACGAACGAAAGCGACAATGATGCGACGGATATCGAAATAGTCGATGACCTGCCGTACGGTGTGTCATTCGTTTCTTCGACGCCTGGTGCTCCTGATGCCGAATATTTGGGACTAGATCATACCATTCATTGGGACGTCGCCTCTCTTGATGCTGGCGATTCTGTTGAGCTGCTGATAGAAGTAGTATTCAACGGATCCAGCGGCATCATGCCAACCACACCATGGCTGGCCGATGGCGAATACGTGTTAGAAAATCATCCAGATGGAAATGTCGCTCCGCCGTTCTACGGAATGAGACTCGACCATTTGTTTGGCGATCACGATCCGATCACGTTTGATTTTGATCATGCTCAGTCTGATATGCGCATGATTCTCGAAGACGGCGGTACCACTGCTACCATCTTCGGTAAAGCATGGGGTGGACACGACGAGGGCGGCTTTTATGATGAAGCTGGTCTATGGAATGTTTACTTCAAATTCGATGACAAGCTATCTGTGTATGGTGGCGATGACGACTTCGTGGTTCAGGGTGGAGACACCGAGCTGAGCAGTGGAACCGTTTCTCCTCTGTACAACACCTCACACTTCAGCTCGGGTGATGTATTTAATCTCGCCGATGAAGAATCTGGTGGCTACTCGTTCCGCCTCGGAAACCGCACCGATGATCTTGGTCATCGCGGACATGACGGAATCAGCGGTTGGGGATGGCTCCAGCACGATGGTGATGGAATTCTCAGCCACAAAAGTGTTTCTGACTTCCTGTTTACAGCCTACCCAATTCCAGATGAGCTCGAAAATTGTGCTCAGATCATGGAAGCCGGTCAGGACGACACGGATTCGACTCCTGGCAACGCTCCTGATTACGATCAGGAAGATGATGACCCATGCCACAGTATTCCTCGTCGTGAAGAGGATCCTGAAGTAGATATCGAAGTCGAGAAGACGGCTAGCGATCTGAATCCTGAAATTGGCGATCAGATTACCTATACGATTACGGTCACGAACAAAGGACCAGCTGATGCCAGCAATCTGGAAATCACAGACGTTCTTCCTGCAGGCATTACGTATGTCTCGCACCTAGAAAGTGCTGGATCTTACAGTGAGATCACCGGCATCTGGTCTATTCCTTCACTCGCGGCTCTTGCGTCTGAGACGCTTGAAATCACCGTTGAAATCGACGGTGGCAGCGGCGGTCTGGGCGATGGAGTGTACCTGCTTCACAATCACCCGGGCAACGACATGGCACCACCGGGATATGGGCTACGACTCGATGAGCTCTTCGGTGGCCTGCACGGAATCACGTTTGATTTTGACCACACCGATTCTCAGGTTCTGATGACCATTGATGGGTCCTCTATCACGATTTCGGGCGAAGTGTATGGTGGGCATGACGTTGGAGGATCTTACGATCCTGCGACGGAAGGTCTCTGGGATGTGTATTTCAAATACGACAGCGTCGTTTCCAGCGTGCCTGGCGATGATGACTTGTTCGTAAACGATCCTGACTCTGAAGTCAGCTTCGGAACGATCAGTCCCCAGTATTCGACAGCTCACTTCACCGCCGGCGATGTATTTGATCTCGGCGACAAGTCTGATGGTTCCTATTCATTCCGTCTCGGCAACGAAGACAATGACCTCGGATATGGTGGTTATAACGGAATTAGCGGATGGGGCTGGGTCAAGCACGGTCAGAACGGAAACTTGAACCATGCGCCGATCTCCGATTGGATCTTTACGGCAGCGCCGCTCATCTCTGAAATCGAAAACTGTGCTGAGCTGACATCTCTGACTGAAGATGATGTTGACTCGACGCCGGACGATGGAATGGGTGACGACTACGATTGTGTAACGATCACACCTGGAGATCCAACGATCGACCTCGATTTAGAAAAAGATGTTGATCTATCCGAAGCAAGTGTGGGAGATTTCCTTCACTACACGCTGACCGTCTCAAATGCGGCAGATGCTGGTGCGACAGCGACAAACGTGGTTGTACTTGACGAGATTCCAGACGGACTGCTCATCATCGACACGAACCCCAATGCAAACGTGGTAGTGGACGCTGTTGCCAACACGGTAACATGGACAATTCCAGCAATCGCGCCGGGTGAATCGTTCCAGCTGGATGTAGAAGTCCAGATACTGGAAGACGCATTCTACTGCAATTGCGCAGAGGTAATCTCTGCGGATCAGACAGATCGTGACGACATCTTCGGTGACGGAACTGGCGAAGACTACGATTGCGCGGTGACTACAACCGATGGCGCATACATTGATCTCTTCGTTGACAAGACAGTGTATCCCACCAATCCTGGTCTTGGAGACGTCGTAGACTATACGATCCGCGTCCGAAACGACGGTGCCGCGACTCAAACAGCGTTTGGAATTCAGGTGGTGGACAATGTGCCCGCCGGTCTGAGTATTCAGTCTACCGACCCGGTAGTAAACGTTTCTGTCAACAACATTACGAATGTTGTCAGTTGGTTCATTCCAAGCCTCGCACCTGGTGAAGAAGTCGAGCTACATATATATGCTCAGGTTATTCAGCCTGGTGACTGGGAGAATTGCGCAGAAATAATGGCCGCAACTGGTAATCCGATCGACTCTACTTTCGGAAACGGCACAGGCCAAGACATCGACTGTGCTTGGACATGGACGCCAGATCCAACGATCGATCTGAGTCTCGAAAAAACGGTCGATGATGCCAATCCGGCTGTCGGTCAGGATATCACCTTCACGCTTGCTGTAACCAACGATGGTGCCGCGACTGAAGATGCGACCGGCGTAGTCGTGGAAGATCAGCTTCCTGCTGGCGTCACGATCGATCCTGGTTTCGTCCATCCTGACGTGTCTGTATCGCTTTCCGGTCTCGTGACCTGGAACGTTGGTACTGTCGCGATTGGAGCAACTGAAACGCTCGACCTTCCTGTAGAAGTAATTCTCGGAACACTTCAGCAGAACTGTGCTGAGATCACCGCTGCCGATCAAGACGACATGGACTCTACTCCGGACAACGGAGTAGGTAATGGCGAAGACGATCAGGATTGCGTTACGATCACACCCGACTTGATTCCCGGTAATCTCATGTGCTACCTCGTAGCAGACAATGAAGATCACCTCGGATCGAACGACGTGTTGACTTATATCACCGGCGGTGGTGTAGAAGTCTCGATCGGGATCACTGGTACTCAGAATATTAACGCCATCGAATATGTCGGCGAGTTTGGAAAACTCTACGCTGCTGATGGGGATCGTCTTGGAACGCTCAATCCGGGCACGGGAGTCTTCTCCCAGATCGGATTCTTCGGTGCTGGAATCGGTTCACAGGGTGCCAAGAACTTCGACAACGTCGACGGTCTTGCCCTCGATCCTTACAC
>Ga0315336_1004520_pt1 | contig 16350 bp, 11 predicted proteins | sample ASW5metaG_FD_204512 | JGI IMG/M metagenome (GOLD analysis project Ga0315336, IMG submission 204512) | Ammonia-oxidizing marine archaeal communities from Monterey Bay, California, United States - ASW #5 | ecosystem: Environmental > Aquatic > Marine > Intertidal zone | place: USA: California...
GGGACCAGAACGCGCGAGTCAGCATGAGTTTCACTAAAGTCGATACACGCTATGACGGCCCGGCCCTGGAGCAGGGCATTCTTGAATTCTGGCGGGACCAGACGGTGTTTGAGAAAAGCCTGCAACACAGTGCGGGCAAACCCCTTTTTACTTTCAACGATGGGCCGCCCACCGCCAACGGCAAACCCGGCATCCACCACGTCCTCGCGCGCAGTTTCAAGGATATTTATCCCCGCTACAAAACCATGCGGGGTTTCCACGTACCGCGAAAAGCCGGCTGGGATACGCACGGTCTGCCGGTCGAACACGAGATTGAAAAAGAACTCGGCATTTTCGATAAAAAGGAAATTGAAAAAGCGGTTGGGGTGGCTGAATTTACGCGCCGGTGTCGCGACTCGGTCATGCGATACATCAGTGATTGGGAAGCCATGACCGAGCGAATGGGTTTTTGGGTGGATCTCGATCAGGCCTACTACACCCTTGATAACCAGTACATCGAGTCTGTCTGGCATCTGCTGAAAGAGATCTGGGATCGGGGGCTCATCTATCAGGATTACAAGGTCGTCCCCTATGATCCCCGAATCGGGGCAACGCTGTCTTCCCATGAGGTAGCACAAGGCTACCGCGAAACCGTTGACCCCTCGGTCACGGTCCGCTTCCAACTTATTGATGACGACGCATCATTTCTTGTCTGGACCACCACACCATGGACGCTGCCATCCAACCTCGCTCTCGCCGTGGGCGCCGATATTGATTACGTCTATGTCGATGTCAGCGGAGAAACCCTGATCCTGGCGAAGGCCCGAATCCCTGAGGTGCTGGGCGACGGCGAATTCCAGGTGCTGAAAACGGTAAAGGGCAGCGAACTGCTGGGTCTTCACTACCACCGGCTGTTTGATTACCTTGACGCTCCCGGTGACATCTGCCGCGTGCTGCCCGGTGACTTCGTGAGTACTGACGATGGCACCGGTATCGTGCATGTCGCCCCCGCCTATGGTGTGGACGATCTGGCGCTGGGCCAGGCAAATGGCCTGCCGGTGGTGCATGGCGTTGGCCTAGACGGTCACTTTGTTGAAGCGGTGGAACCGGTCGCCGGGATGTTCTTCAAAGATGCCGATCCTGTGATCATCGACTTGCTCCAGGAACGGGGAATTCTCTTCAAATCGGAAGAGTACAGTCACAACTATCCCTTCGGCTGGCGGACGGGTGACCCGCTTATCTACTACGCCAAGAACGCGTGGTATATCCGGACCACTGCCGTTCGGGAACGCATGGTCGCGTTGAACCAGACCATTAACTGGGTGCCGGAATCGATCCGCGACGGTCGCTTTGGCAACTGGCTCGAGCACAACATTGACTGGGCGTTGTCGCGAGAACGGTTTTGGGGCACGCCCCTGCCGCTGTGGACTGACGGTGACGGTGATTACCTTTGTGTCGGATCGCTGGCAGAACTCGAATCGCTATGCGGGACCTCGCTCAGCGAAACCGATCTGCACCGGCCTGTGATCGATGAGATCGAATTTACTCACCCGGAAAACGGCCGACGCTATCGGCGCGTCCCCGAAGTCATCGACTGCTGGTTCGACTCGGGTGCGATGTCTTATGCCCAGTGGCATTACCCCTTCGAAAACCGCGAGATCTTTGCCCAGCATTTTCCGGCAGACTATATCTGTGAGGCTATCGACCAGACTCGCGGCTGGTTCTACAGCCTGCACGCCATCGCCGCACTGGTCTCAGACAGCGTGGCCTACCGCAATTGTGTCTGCCTGAGCCATATCGTCGACGAAGACGGCAAAAAAATGTCCAAGTCGCTTGGCAACATCGTCAATCCTTACGATGTCTTTGATCATATCGGCGCGGATCCTCTGCGCTGGTATTTTCTCGCCCGGCTCGCACCAGAAAGCCAGAAGCGGATTTCCGTCGACATTGTGCGTGAGGTTGCGAGTTCCTTCGTCAATACGCTCTGGAACACCTATGCGTTCTTTACGCTTTACGCCTCGCTCGATGATATCGATCTCGATGACGAGGTCGCGCTTACTCATCGCCCGGAAATTGATCGATGGGCACTGGCACTGACGCACCATACGGTCCGGACCGTGACCGACGCCATGGACACTTACGATGCGCGCGGTGCCGGGCAGGCGCTCGAAAACTTTGTGGACCAACTCAGCAACTGGTATATCCGGCGTAACCGACGTCGATTCTGGAAGAGCGACGCCGGCACCGACAAGCAGTCGGCCTACCTGACGCTGTATCAGTGCCTCGACACATTGCAACGACTGATCGCGCCCTTTATGCCGTTTCTTGCCGAGGCGATGTATCAGAATCTGGTGTGTTCGCGCGACCCAACGGCGCCGATCAGCGTGCACATGAGCGAGTGGCCTGAGGTTCCGGATGCATGGCAGAACACGGCGCTCCGAAAAGCCACTGAAGGCGTCCAGGATATCGTAGCCCTCGGGCGGGCCGCCCGGGAAGCGAGCCAGGTGCGTGTCCGCCAACCACTGGCCAGACTCCTGATCAGAGTGCCCACGGAAGAGGCGCGTCAGGCCGTGCAGGATCATGAGCAACAGGTTCTGGAGGAGCTCAACGTCAAATTGCTTGAGTTCATCGCCGCTGATGCCGAGTTGGTAACCTACCGGATTAAACCCAACCTGCCGCGTCTTGGAAAACGCTACGGAAAACGCATTCCGGCCATCCGACAAGCGCTGGCCCAGGCGGACGGTGGCGCCATTGCGGTAGCTTGTGCCCGTGGCGAGGGCATCACACTCGACATCGACGGAGAGGGCATCACTTTTGGGCCCGAGGACCTGCTCATCGAAACCGAGTCGGCTGAAGGCTACGCCTGCGCTGAGTCGGGAGGTTATCTGGTGGCGCTGGACACTACCCTGAACGACGCATTGCTTCGCGAAGGTATCGCCCGGGAGGTTGTCCGGACCGTGCAGGACGGCAGAAAACAGGCGGGACTTGAGGTTTCCGACCGGATCCGGCTGCACGTCCATGGTACGCCACTGGTTGCTCAAGCCATCGATGAGTACCGCGATTGGATCATGAATGAAACGCTGACCGCCGTCTGGTCCGAGGTCTCCTTCAGTACCGGGTTTTCCCTCGAACGTGATCTCGACGATCATCAGTGGCAGATTGCTCTGGAAAAAACGGGCCCGCAATGAGGCTGGTGCCGACGACGATCCCGCCCAATATTGGGCGCTGGCCCCACACTGCCCATCACGGCGCCCATTTGTGGCCAATCCTTGCACCATTAACATCTAAACGGTCTGCTAGAATCCGGCCGTTTCGTTACAACATTATTGAAGTATCACGGAGGAGAAGCGATGGCTAGAAGTTTTCTTTTCACCTCAGAGTCTGTCTCCGAGGGTCATCCGGACAAAATGGCAGACCAGATTTCGGATGCGGTGCTGGATGCGATGCTCGCCCAGGATTCGACATCGCGGGTCGCCTGTGAAACGCTGGTCAATACCGGCCTCGCGGTGATCGCGGGAGAAGTCACCAGCAATGCCGAGGTGGACCTGGCGCAGACCGTCCGCGACACCATCAAGGATATTGGTTACAACTCCTCCGAGATGGGCTTTGACTACGCCAGCTGCGCGGTGATGGTTACCCTCGATAAGCAGTCTGCTGATATCGCCCAGGGCGTGAACGTAGGAGAAGGCTTGGACCGTGACCAGGGTGCGGGGGACCAGGGACTGATGTTCGGTTACGCCTGCAACGAAACCGATGTTCTGATGCCGTTCCCAATCACTTACTCACACCGCCTAGTCAAACGCCAGGCCGAAGTCCGCAGGAGCGGCGGACTTTCCTGGTTACGGCCCGATGCCAAAAGTCAGGTCTCGGTGCGCTACGAAGATGGCAAACCGGTCTCCATCGATACTGTCGTCCTGTCGACACAACACAGCGAGGACGTCGATCATGCCACCCTGAGCGAAGCCGTAATTGAGGAAATCATCAAACCGGTACTCCCCGAACAAATGCTCACAGCAGACACCCGGTTTCTGGTCAATCCGACTGGCCGATTTGTGATCGGCGGACCCCATGGCGACTGCGGACTGACCGGGCGTAAAATTATTGTCGATACCTACGGGGGTTCAGCGCACCACGGTGGCGGGGCTTTTTCCGGAAAGGATCCAAGCAAAGTCGACCGCTCGGCGGCTTACGCCATGCGCTACGTCGCCAAGAACGTCGTGGCCGCAGGCCTCGCTGAACAGTGCGAAGCGCAGGTAGCCTACGCGATCGGGGTCGCAGAACCCGTCTCCCTGACGGTGAGCACCAACGGTACTGCTACCATCGCCGAAGATCAGATCGAGGCGTTGATCCGCGAACACTTTGACCTGCGGCCCAAAGGCATCATCGAGGACCTTGATCTTCTAAGACCCATCTATCGGCCCACCGCCGCGTACGGCCATTTTGGTCGCGACGAAGACGGCTTCCCCTGGGAGCGTACCGATAAAGCGGCCACGCTCCGGGAGGCGGCGGGACTCAAGTGAGGGCGGTCGCGGTAAAATTGCCGTGAATTGCCCTTAAACCAGGGTTTTACACTTCGATTCCCAGCTTATTACCTTAAGACGTCGCCGAGGAGCGTTGCAACGGGCACCTGCCCGCCAGGCTCGGAAATAACGGCGTCTACTCTTGACTAACTGCGCTCAGTGAACATGGAGACACTCCCATGAGCGCTGTGATACAGCCACAGTCCGACCAGGACTTTGTGATCGCCGACCTCTCCCTCGCAGAGTTCGGTCGCAAAGAAATCGCCATTGCCGAGACTGAGATGCCCGGCCTGATGGCTCTGCGGGAGCAGTACGGCCCCAGCCAGCCCCTCAAAGGCGCTCGCGTCGCCGGCAGTCTGCACATGACCATACAGACGGCGGTCCTGATCGAAACCCTCCGTACACTCGGTGCCGACGTCCGCTGGGCCTCGTGCAACATCTTTTCGACACAGGACCATGCCGCAGCTGCGATCGCAGCCGGAGACACTCCGGTGTTTGCCTATAAAGGAGAAACCCTGACCGACTACTGGGCCTATACCCACCGCATCTTCGAGTGGAGCGACGGCGGTACGCCCAACATGATCCTCGACGACGGCGGAGATGCGACGCTGCTGGTCAATCTTGGCGCCAAGGCCGAGCAGGATCCTTCGGTGCTGGACAACCCCGGCAGTGAAGAAGAGGTCGCGCTATTCGATGCGATCCGCGAACGCCTCCGGACCCAGCCTGGGTGGTACTCGAATATCCAATCGAACATTCTCGGTGTAACAGAGGAAACGACGACCGGAGTCAAGCGTCTCTATCAGATGCAAAAAGACGGCGAGTTGTACTTTCCTGCCATCAACGTCAACGATTCGGCAACCAAATCGAAGTTCGATAACCTTTACGGCTGTCGGGAATCTCTCGTGGACAGCATCAAGCGCGCGACCGATGTGATGGTCGCAGGGAAACTTGCGGTGGTGCTTGGCTATGGTGACGTCGGCAAAGGCTCCGCACAATCCCTACGCGGTCTCGGGGCGACTGTCTGGATCACGGAGATTGATCCCATCTGTGCTCTACAGGCGGCCATGGAAGGATACCGGGTGGTCACCATGGACGAAGCCGCCAATCAGGCGGACATTTTTGTTACCGCGACGGGCAATTACCAGGTGATTACGCATGAACACATGTCGCAGATGAAAGATCAGGCGATCGTTTGCAACATTGGTCACTTTGACAATGAAATCGATTGCGCCTCACTTGAACGTTACGAGTGGGATAACATCAAGCCGCAAGTCGACCACGTGATCTTCCCGGATGGCAAGCGCATCATCCTGCTGGCACAGGGCCGGCTCGTGAATCTGGGCTGTGCGACCGGTCACCCCAGTTTTGTCATGTCTAATTCATTTACCAACCAGACACTGGCGCAGATTGAGCTGTTCCAGAAGCGTGACCAGTACGACAACAAGGTCTATATCCTGCCCAAGCACCTCGATGAGATGGTGGCGCGACTGCATCTCGAGAAGATCGGCGCCAAACTGACAACGCTTACTGAGGAGCAGGCCGCATATATCGGTGTGGCAACCGATGGGCCCTACAAAGCTGACCACTACCGCTACTGAGTGCAACTGGCAGGAAAGCCTAGGCAAAAAAATGCCCCCGGACAACGGGGGCATTTTTCTTCGAGTTGTCGGCAAACTAGGCGGTGATGTCGGGAACCAGCCGGCTTTCGAGGTGGCTGATACTGTCTTTGAGAAACAGTTTGCGTTTTTTGAGTCGTTGCAGTTGAAGATCGTCGATCAACGGGTCTTCAGCAATGTTCTTGAGTTCTTGGTCTAAGGCGCGGTGTTCTGATCTCAGCTTTTCTATTTTGGCACCGAGATCCTGTTCAACGTGTTGTACTTCAGTCATATAGGTCTGTCTCCCTCACGTACTGGCTGTTGGTGAGCTTTCACGCACGCAACGAGACCGCAGATGGATCGGCAACCTTGACGCGGTCACCGCTTGCGACCTTACTGCGCTCAGTTAATCCTACTCCTTTCGCCCAGACATTTCATCACCGGATTGGCAAATCTCTCTCTCGATCTCTCTACTTAGCTTGGGATAAACTTCTGGCTCAAAATGAGGCAGTTACACTGAGATACTCGGGCATCTTGTCCGATCTAGATCCTAAATCCATCCAGACCAGGACTACTAATGGACCCGCTCGCTACCTGGGAAAAAATTCTGCTCGGCGTACTCGCGCTGTTGGTCATTCTGTGGTTTTTCCCGGGCGTCAAAACGCTGATGAAAGAATCGAGCGACGCGTCACGGGACTGGCCGGCAGTCCTGCTCCCACTGCTAGCTGTCGCCGCCTTTGTGGTTCTGCTGATTAGCATTGTCTGATGGCGCCGACACAAAAACACGCCCAACGCGTTTACTTGAGGGACTACGCGGCGCCTGACTACCGGATTCCTGGTATTGAGCTGCAGGTTGATCTCGACCGGGAACAAACCCGGGTCCGGTCATGCCTAAAGGTTGAAAGATCCGGAGACCACCACCGGCCATTGGTTCTGCATGGAGAAAAGCTGGATCTGATCAGTGTGAAGATCAACGGGGAAACACTCGATCCCGCCAGCTATCACCGCGACGACACCACGCTTACGCTGAACCTGCGCGAACCCGCGACGACACTTCAGATCGAGACCGAAATCAACCCCGCGGCCAATTCAGAGCTTAACGGCCTGTATGCTTCTGCCGATACCCTGTGTACCCAGTGCGAACCCGAGGGCTTTCGACGCATCACCTATTTTCTGGACCGCCCCGACGTATTGTCTGTTTACCGCGTCACACTTCGGGCGCTAAAAGATCAGTACCCCGTGCTTCTCGCCAATGGTAATCAGGTCAACAGCGGAGAGGACGGACAGCACCACTACGTCATATGGGAGGATCCCCACCCCAAGCCATGCTATCTCTTCGCCCTGGTCGCGGGTCCGCTGCAGTTCATCGAGGACCGCTTCACCACGTGCTCCGGACGTGAGGTGCTGTTACGAATCTACGCGCGTTCACGGGATATCCCGCAATGCGACTTTGCCCTGAGCGCGCTTCGCGATGCGATGATCTGGGATGAGAAGGTGTATGGCTGTGAATATGACCTTGGCCAGTACAACATTGTTGCGGTCGAAGACTTCAACATGGGCGCCATGGAGAACAAGGGGCTCAATATCTTCAATACCCGCTATGTTCTCGCACAGCCAGCGACCGCGACTGACCATGACTATCGCTCTGTTCGGGATGTCATCGGTCATGAGTACCTGCATAACTGGTCCGGCAACCGCGTGACCCTGCGCGACTGGTTCCAGCTCAGCCTCAAGGAGGGCTTCACGGTATTCCGCGAACAGCAGTTCAGCGCCGACCACGATTCGGCCGGCGTCAAGCGGATTGAGGATGCCAATCTTGTGCGCACGCAGCAGTTCCGTGAGGACATGGGACCTATGGCCCATCCGGTCCGGCCCGAATCTTTTGTTGAGATTAACAACTTCTATACCCTGACCGTCTACATCAAAGGCGCCGAGGTGGTCCGTATGCTCAGCCTGCTGGTCGGCGCCCAGGGATTCCTTCGGGGCTGCAGCCATTACTTTGAGTACTATGATGGCGAGGCGGTCACCACTGATCATCTTGTTGGCGCCATGGAGGCCGCCTGTGATGTCGACCTCTCCCAGTTTCGGCGCTGGTATGAGCAGGCCGGCACCCCACGGATTGAGGTTGCTGGAGATTTTTATCCGGACAAATCCCGCTATTGCCTGTGCATTTCCCAGAATAATCCCGACTCCTCTGGAGGGCGCCAGCCTCCCCTGCAGCTGCCCATCGTCGTGGCATTTTTCGACGCTGAGGGAAACGCACTCAACGCCCAATCCGAAAATGATGGGCGCAAACAGCATGAGCACACACTGGTTCTGACCGACCCCGTTCAGGAATTTGCGTTCACCGGCCTTAAAAGCCAACCGATACCTTCCCTGTTACGTGGCTTTTCTGCTCCGGTCATGCTTCAGGTCGATCTTAGTGATCAGGATCTCGCCGTGCTTGCCGGTCACGATGACGATCCCTTCTGCCGCTGGGATGCAGGCCAGACACTCGCCCGCAAGGAAATATTGCGGTGGCTCAACGATCCTTCGATCTGTGCGCTCGATGAACATTTCGCCGAGTCCTTCGGAAAAACACTTCGCGCAGAACTGCCTGACCGTGCCTTCCAGGCGCTTGCCCTAAGACTTCCCGAAGAGAACTACCTAGGGGACTTTGTCGAGGTTATCGATCCCGAGGGTATTCACCGGTCACGATGGTCCGTGATGCAGACATTGGCAAGGCGTTACACCGATGAGCTTCTTGAACGCTACCACGCGCTTGACGCAAAGTTGCCTTACCAGCGTGATGCGGCGAGTGCGGCAGCGCGCGCATTGCGCAATACCTGCCTTGACTACCTGATGACTCTGGAAGAGGGCAGCGTCACTGCGCTCGCGCTCAAGCAACTGAAAGCCGCTGACAATATGACCGACGCCCTCGCCGCTCTTGCACTGCTTGCCAACCAGGCACTTCCTGCCCGGGATGAAGCACTTGCTTTTTTTGAGGATCGCTGGCGTGAATATCCCCTGGTGATGGATAAATGGCTGAGGGTCCAGGCGGTATCACGCTGCGAGGACACTGTCGCTCGGGTCCGGGATCTTATCCGCCACCGCTGTTATCAGCATGACAATCCCAACAAGATTCACGCCCTGATCGGAGCACTGGCACACACCAATCCGCTGCGCTTCCATGAACGTGACGGCAGCGGATATCAGCTGGTCGCCGAACAGCTGCTGGCGACAGATGCCAAGAACCCCCAGGTCGCTGCCCGTCTGGCTTCGGCCTTCAATCTATGGAGACACTACGAGCCGGGCCGTCGTGAGCGTATGCATAAGGTCCTGCAAAACATCAGTGGTGCAGAGCATCTGTCTCGAGATGTCGGCGAGATCATTGAACGCGCACTTGTGAAGCCCTGAAGGCAGCCCCTAGTCACTGCTGCTCCATGCCCAGTGTCCCAGTGAGGCCGCCAATGCCAGCATCATCAGACCGATGCCAATGTCAACGACCCGCCAGGTGTTCGGCCGCGTGAGAAACCGGGACCAGCGCGCCGCCCCAAATCCCAGCCCGTAAAACCACAGCAGCGAGGCGAGCGCCGCGCCGCAAGCAAACATGATCCGGTCGAACCCTGCAAAGCGGGCGGCGACACCGCCCAGCAACAGCACCGTATCAAGGTAGACATGGGGGTTCAAAAAGGTCACGGCCAGCGCGGTAGTCACAGCAGTACCCAGGGATTTAGCGGTGCCCGCCGCTACGACCGGCGTCAGAGCCTGCGGGTGGGTCGCCCGCGCAAACGCCCGAACGGCGAAAAACAGTAAAAACACCGTACCGGCCCAGGCAACGCCCTGCAGGATCAGCGGGTCGGCCCGAAATGCCGTTCCCATGCCGCCCGCCCCGAGGCTGATCAGCAAAACATCGCCACCAAAGCACACGGTGCACACAGCGAAGACATGCTGACGGGCAAGACCTTGTCGCAATACAAAGGCATTCTGCGCGCCAATGGCAATGATGAGAGCACTGCCGAGGGCCAAACCTTCCCACAGTGCCAAAATATTCACCGTCGTACTCCCGCCATTGATCTCACAGCGCAATGATATGATTGTTCCACTATCTTCTGAATCCTCTCTGCCGTGACTTCATCAAGAAAAAACGTCTTGCGGCCGTCCAGCCAGAAAGACGTAAACCGATTTTTACAACAAGCCCGCAGCAGTGCGTTACCCGCACGACGCGATCAGCGCGCCCGCCTGATCTTTGGGATGGATGCAACCGCCAGCCGGGAACCGCTCTGGGACCGCGCCTGCCATATCCAGGCACAGATGTTTGAGGCAACGGCTTCAATGGGTGGCCTCGAAATCCAACTGGCCTATTACCGTGGTTATGGAGAATTCAAGGCAGCCCCCTGGGCAGCCGACGCCGAGGTCCTGCAAAAGCGGATGACGTCTATCCGCTGCGCTGCGGGACAGACGCAGATCGCCCGACTGCTCAAACATGCCCTCGGGCTGGCCCGGGCCGCTCAAGGCACCGTCAGTGCGCTGGTATTTATAGGTGACTGCATGGAAGAAGATCCAGATCAGTTGGGGAAACTGGCCGGTGAGCTCGGTATCCTGAGTGTCCCGGTCTTTGTGTTCCAAGACGGCGCCGACGCCACGGCAGCGAAAACATTCTCGCATATCGCGAGACTCACCCGGGGGGCGCACTGCCGCTTCGATGGCAACAGCGCAGCGCAGCTACGGGATCTGCTCTGCGCCGTTGCGGTCTACGCGGTAGGTGGCCATAAAGCGCTGGCAGATCATGGCAGGCGGCGCGGCGGGGAAGTGCTGCGCCTGATCAAGCAGCTGGACAACAGGGGCTGATCTTGACGAGGATTTTTCTGGCGCTGGTCGCGCTGGTCGGACTCATGTGGCTTGCTTCCTGGCTGGGAAAGGCCAGTCCGGCACAACGCGGCCGGGCGCTGAAACTTATCGTCCTCTACGGAATCGCCGGCGCCCTGTTGCTGCTGGTGGTCACCGGACGAATCCCCTGGATGTTCGCCCTCATCAGCGCTGCCGTCCCTTGGCTGCAGCGGTTCCTGGTCGCCAAGCAGGCCTGGAACATGTTTAAGTCCAGCCGAGGGCCAAGCACTGGGAAATCCTCAACCGTGGAGACCGTCGTCCTACGGATGACTCTCGATCACGACAGCGGCGATCTCGACGGTGAAGTCATCAGCGGCCCCTTCTCTGGGCGGGGGCTCACAGACCTCTCGGAGGCGCAGCTTCTGGAACTGCTGCGGGACTGTCGCGCACGGGATGCGCAGTCTGCTGCTTTGCTCGAAGCCTATCTGGATCGGACCCGGGGCGACAGCTGGCGCGACGCCGACGAGACGACTGATCACGATATCCCTCCAAAGGCACAGGGCGCAATGTCTGCCAGTCAAGCAGCCGAGATCCTGGGTGTTTCGACCGAGGCCTCTGATGAGGAGATTACCACTGCCCATCGCCGCCTCATTCAGAAGCTGCATACCGACCGGGGCGGTACCGACTATCTCGCCGCACTGATCAACGAAGCGCGCGACACGCTCATCTCGGGCGGGTGACCATCATTCCCTCGGGAAAGAAAACAAACCGGGAATCACCCCGCCGGCGCTTTTGGCTCTGGTGGGTTTTGGGGTCTGTTGTGATGCTAGCGGCGGGCCTGGTGCTGGCACCGCAGCAGATTGATACCCGCTCCTGGTCACGTCAGGAGATCTGGGGGATAGACCGGGCCCTGATCCGACGCACCCTGGGCCCTGAAATCGATCAGAACCGTTACCCACGGAAGATCGCAATTCAGCGGGACGGAGCCGTGTACCGGGCCAGCGTCGAATACACCATTGATCCCGATCTGCAGACGGCGGTAGCCGGTGTTTTTGAGAAATACAGTCCTGACTACGCAGTATTTGCCGCGCTTGATCCCGACACCGGCGAAATCCTCGCGCTGGTGAGTCACCAGCGCCAAGGCATCAAGGACGAAAATCTTGCCGTCAGGGCAACCTATCCCGCGGCCTCAGTCTTCAAGATTATTACGGCGGGCGCCGTACTTGATCTCGGCAAAGCAACCCCATCGACGGTGGTGCCCTTTAACGGCAAGACCACCAGCCTTTACAAAAAAAATGTCCTCAAACACAAGGATAACCAGTGGACCCGCCGCTATCCGCTGTCTACTGCCTTCGGCAAGTCCGTGAATACCGTGTTCGCCCGGCTGGGCATATTTTCCGTTGGCTCTCATGCACTTCATGACTATGGCGAGGCCTTTGGCTTTAACCAGAGTTTGGATACCGACTTTGCACTTGCACCGAGCCGGCTTCAGTTCAACGGTGATGACCCCTGGTCCATTGCAGAAACTGCCTCGGGTTATACCCAGAACACGACGCTGTCCCCGGTACACGGAGCTGCGATTGCTGCGGTCGCCGTCAACGGTGGGCGTCTCGTGAGCCCCTCTGTCGTAAGAAAGATCGTGGACGATGACGGCCTGATCCTCTATACACTCCAGACACCCGACGCCACCCCGGTTGTCAATGACGGTACGGCCCGTGATCTCAAGGTGTTAATGCGCCAAACCGTGTCAAAGGGGTCTGCAAGCGGGTCCTTTAAGAAGTTCGCGCGTAACGACATGCGTGCTGTCGATGTGGGCGGAAAAACCGGCAGTCTCACCGGCGAGAATCCCCGGGGGCGATATGACTGGTTCGTGGGTTATGCACAAAAAGACGGGCGCAAGCTCGCTTTTGCCGCCATGTGTATTAACGAGGAATTCTGGTATGTAAAATCGGCCTACGTCGCCCGAAAAGCCATCGAGCATTTCTTTGGTCGGCAAGGCGAGGGCTAGTGTCCAGACCAACGTGATCACCATGGAGTTCACCGTTGCAGCAATACCTTGACGTCATCCGCCGGGTCCTCGAGGCCGGGCGCCGCAAATCCAACCGCACGGGTGTCGACACCCTCTCGACCTTTAACGTCAACTATCAGGTCGATCTGCGGGCGGGATTTCCCCTTCTGACCACCAAGGAGATCTCGTGGAAAAACATTGTTGTGGAGAATCTCTGGTTTCTCTCGGGCGATACCCGCATCGATCTTTTACGTAAACACGGCTGCCGCTTCTGGGAGCCATGGGCAGATGACAACGGACTGGTACCAAGCGCTTATGGCAACTTCTGGCGCAACTTTCCCGTGCATGAAAACGGCGAAGCGGCCTTTAATGATCAGATCCGATACGTTGTTAACGAACTCAAAGCGCGGCCCCAAAGCCGGCGCCTGGTAGTCTCGGCGTGGGCACCGGGCAACGCCCAAACGAGCGCGCTGCCGCCCTGTCACGCCTTTTGGGTACTCAATGTCCAGCAGGACGAACACGGTGAACCGTTACTGTGTCTGCACCTCACGCAGCGCAGCTGCGACGTGGCGCTCGGCCTGCCTTACAACATCGCGGGTTATGCGTTCTTGCTGGAGCTGATCTCCCGTTTTACCGGCATCAAACCCGGGTACTTCGCACACACCCTGATCGACGCCCATATCTACACCGCCAAGGCTGATGGCTCGATGTCAGAGTACGATCACATTCCGGGGCTTGAAGAGCAGCTGACGCGTGAGCCCCGGGCGCTGCCACGTCTTGAAATCAGTCCCGAATTTCAGGATCTGGATGATCTCACCGCACTGCTGGAAGCCGATACCGAATCCCTGCTGCAGACTTTCCGTCTGCACGATTATCATCCTCACACCGCACTTACTTTTAAAGTCGCTGTATAACGTGCATGACACCAGCTGAGGGGAAACCCACGCGAGCGGCTATTGTCGCCATGAACGCAGCGCGAGTCATCGGGCATGACGGCACGCTGCCATGGCATTACTCTGAAGACCTCAAACGCTTCAAACGCCTGACCACCGGCAGCACCATCGTGATGGGCCGAAACACCTTTGAGTCCATCGGCGCCAAACCCCTACCCAAACGTGACAACCGGGTAGTGACGCGATCGCATTTTGATAACGTCGACTGCTTTACGTCACTCGAATCCGCTACCACGGATTGTCCGGGAGATCTCTGGTTCATCGGCGGTGCCAAACTCTACGAAGCTGCGCTTGGTTACTGCGACTTCATTGATGTGATGTGGGTACCGGATGAGGTCACAGGCAATGATCTCGTTTATTTTCCGGAGCTACCTCCATCGGACTGGCGGGCTGGGTCCAAAACCCCGCTCGCGGAAGATAACCGATTGATTAGCCAGCGGTTCTACCGTCGGTAGCGATGGACGTCTCTATAATTTTCGACGCCCTGAACGACCCGCAGCGCGAGGCCGTGGGTGCCCCACCCGGACCCATGCTGGTGCTAGCAGGTGCTGGCAGCGGAAAAACGCGGGTATTGACCTACCGGATCGCGTATCTCGTACAGGCACTTGAAGTCTCCCCCTACTCGATCCTGGCAGTGACCTTTACCAACAAGGCCGCCAACGAGATGCGCAAACGGATCGAAGGCTTTTTAGGGTTTTCGGTGCGGGGTATGTGGATCGGTACTTTTCACGGCCTGTCACACCGCATCCTGCGAGACCATCATGAACTCGCGGGACTGCCTAAGGGATTTGAGATTCTGGATTCAGACGATCAGTACCGCGTCATCCGGCGTGCCCTCAAGGAGCTTAACCTCGATGAAGGTTACTGGCCGCCCCGCCAAATTCAGTGGTTTATCAACAGCCAAAAAGAAGAAGGTCGCCGGGCGACTCAGGTTCAGGACAATGGAGACAGTCACCAACAGACCCTCATCCGGGTGTATACCCATTATGAGGAAACCTGCCAGCGTCTTGGGCTAGTCGATTTCGCGGAGCTGCTGCTGCGCACCCTCGAACTTCTGGAGCAAACATCGTCGCTGCTGGAGAACTACCAGCAGCGCTTTCAGCACATCCTGGTAGATGAATTCCAGGACAGCAACGCCATTCAATACCGCTGGCTCAAACTGCTGGCCGAGTCTCATGGACAGATCACCGTCGTCGGAGATGACGATCAGTCCATCTACGGCTGGCGGGGTGCGCGGGTCGAGAACATGGACCAGCTGCAGCAGGACTTCTCCGGCACCGAGGTCATTCGGCTCGAACAGAACTATCGCTCTAGTGGCAATATCCTGAATGCGGCAAACGCGGTCATCGACCAGAACACCGGACGCCTCGGTAAAAACCTCTGGACCGAAGGCGAGGACGGGGAACCCATCAGGGTTTACGGGGCGATGGACGAACTGGATGAAGGACGCTTTGTCATCGATCGAATTCAGGCGTGGCAGGGCCAAGGCCGGCGCCGTGACAGCATCGGCATTTTGTATCGCTCCAATGCGCAGTCACGGGTATTTGAGGAACTGCTGCTGTCCCAGGGGATTCCGTACCGGGTGTATGGCGGACTGCGCTTTTTTGAGCGCGCCGAGATCAAGGACGCTTTGGCTTATCTGCGACTCGTGACCAACCGTGACTCCGACCCTGCTTTCGAGCGGGTGGTGAATCTGCCGCCACGCGGCATTGGCGCACGTACTGTCGAGATCGTACGTCAACAGGCCCGCACTGACCGCACCTCACTGTGGACCGGCGCACAATCCTTATGCGAATCCGATGCCCTGCCGGGCCGAGCCAAAAGCGCGTTGAGCGCCTTCATTTCCCTGATTGAACAACTGGCACGAGACGCCACGGATCATGACCTGTCGGAAAAAATAGATCTCGCCATCAGCCGCAGCGGTCTTATAGACCATTACCGCAAAGAACGCGGCGAAAAAGCCATCACGCGCGTTGAAAACCTGGAAGAACTCGTTAGCGCCGGGCGCAACTTTGAAACCGAAGCAGAAGAAGACGACACTCTCGACGAACTCTCGAATTTTCTCGCCCATGCGGCGCTTGAAGCCGGTGAGGGCCAAGCCGCCGAATGGGAGGACTGCGTGCAGCTGATGAGCCTGCACTCCGCAAAAGGCCTCGAGTTCCCGCTGGTGTTTTTGTGCGGCATGGAAGAAGGGCTCTTCCCCCATCAGCGCTCCATTGATGAGCCCGGCGGTCTCGAAGAAGAGCGCCGGCTCTGTTATGTGGGCATGACCCGTGCCATGGAGCAGCTGTATCTCACCTGCGCCGAAGTGCGCCGCCTTTATGGCCGCGATAACGCGACAAGTCCCTCGCGTTTTCTATCAGAGATTCCGGAAGGTCTGATGGAGGATGTCCGCGCCGGCGCCGGGCTTCGCACCCGCGCCGTCAAAAAAACCAATCCCAATATCGCCCACATCAACAAGGCCAACGGTAGCTCACCTACGGCAT
>Ga0315336_1004521_pt1 | contig 16350 bp, 15 predicted proteins | sample ASW5metaG_FD_204512 | JGI IMG/M metagenome (GOLD analysis project Ga0315336, IMG submission 204512) | Ammonia-oxidizing marine archaeal communities from Monterey Bay, California, United States - ASW #5 | ecosystem: Environmental > Aquatic > Marine > Intertidal zone | place: USA: California...
TCGAACACTTGGGCGACCATGGGGGCCTTGTCCTCCACCGCGACCCGGCGGAAACCGAAATCCGTTTCTTCTTTAGGCTTTTCCGTCATGCTGCGGACCATAGCCTAGCGGTCCAGAGCGCGCTACCTTGTCGCCACCATGCCTGAATTACCCGAAGTTGAAACCGTTTGCCGGGGCTTGGCCCCCACAGTTGAAGGTCGCGTGTTCGCGGACGTAGTTCAGCGGCGCAAGACATTGCGTATTCCTTTGCCGGAAAACTTCGCCGGGCGGCTAAAAGGCCGACGTGTCTTGTCCGTCCGTCGCCGGGCTAAATATCTGCTGTTGCATTTGGATAATGGCGAAGTGCTTGTCATCCATCTGGGGATGTCGGGACGTATCACCATACTCGAGCCGCCCGACCAGGGCGGAGAAAGCGGCAATGGAAAACATGATCATGTGGTGTTCCAAATGGACGATAACGTGCGCGTTGTGTTTACCGACCCCCGCCGCTTCGGTCTGATGACCTTAATTGGGGAAGAAGCGCTGGCCAGTCATCCCCTGTTTTGCCATCTGGGGCCCGAGCCACTGGGAAATGATTTTAATGGCGATATGTTATCCGATGCCCTCCGGGGCCGCCGCTCTCCCATCAAGACCACTTTGCTCGATCAGAAGGTGGTGGTGGGTTTGGGCAATATATATGTGTGCGAAGCTCTTTATCGGGCGGGCATCTCCCCGCGCCGGACAGCCGCGTCGGTCGCGGGCAAACGGGCCGAACGGCTCGTGCCTCATATTCGGGACGTTCTTTCAGAAGCCATCGAAGCGGGCGGTTCGTCCTTGCGGGACTATAAAGGTGCGGACGGCGAGCTCGGCTACTTTCAAAACGCCCATGCTGTCTATGGCCGAGAGGGCGAGCCATGCCCTGGTTGCGATTGTGATCGTGCGGTTCAGCGCATTGTCCAGTCTAATCGATCAACCTTTTTTTGCTCCGCTCGGCAACGATAATTGCTTTGACCGCATGGGGGCGCTCCCTGTGCTAACATTCCTATCGATTTATCTTTGAAATTCAGGTGCGGAATGCAGCTTGATCGGATGCCTCTTGATCGCGTAAACAGCGTGGCCTCAAATTCCGTGGCAGCGGTACTGGCGATTCTGTTGCTGGTACTGGGACGTATTGGTGGTAGTGCGGCGTGGGCCGAGGGGTATGTTACCGGATCAGACGATGTACCGCTAATGTCCGGATTAACCGAGGTGCCGGGTAGTGGCTTGGTTTTTGACAAACCCGGAGGGCGCATTGTCGAAATACAAGCATCCGGATCTGTGAGCTCAAGCCAAGTGGCCGCGTTTTATAATTCGACCCTGCCGCAGCTTGGCTGGGTTCCAAAACAACATAGTGGTGAATTTTTAAAGTACCAGCGGGATGACGAAGTATTGGCAATTCATTTAGGCGGTGGCGGTGATGTTACTCAAGTGAGCTTCTCCCTTTCGCCAAGACCTGCGGACGGTGACGGGTCCGATTCGAATTAGCCAAATCAAATTGGAAAAACGGGAGTGAAGTTTATGGCGTACGAAAATATTCTGGTCGATACCAAAGGACCGGTCGGCATCGTTACCCTCAATCGGCCTGATGCGTTGAATGCGTTAAACTCAGGATTAATGAATGACTTGTCGGATGCGTTGGACTCGTTCGAAGACAACGAAGAAATTGGTGCGGTAGTTATCACCGGAAGCGAGCGCGCGTTCGCGGCTGGTGCCGACATCAAAGAGATGCTGCCGAAAAATTATGTCGACGTTTACACCGAAGATTTTATTACCCGCAACTGGGAACGCGTAACCACATTTCGCAAACCTGTTATCGCTGCGGTCGCCGGGTATGCGCTTGGTGGCGGATGCGAACTTGCCATGATGTGCGATACCGCCCTCGCCGCCGACAACGCAAAATTCGGCCAGCCGGAAATTCAGTTAGGAATTATTCCAGGCGCAGGTGGCACGCAACGCCTCACCCGCTTTGTTGGCAAAGCGAAAGCGATGGAGATGTGTTTGACCGGACGCATGATGGACGCGGAAGAAGCTGAACGATCAGGTTTGGTCAGCCGCATTGTTCCCTTGGACGACTTAATGGACGAGGCGGTTAAGTTGGCAACAAAAATTGCCGAGATGTCGCAGCCGGTTGTGATGCTTGTAAAGGAGTCCGTCAACCGCGCCTACGAAACCACGCTTGCCGAGGGCGTACGGTTTGAACGCCGCCTAATGCACTCAAGCTTTGCCTTTGAAGATCAGAAAGAAGGCATGGAAGCTTTTCTCGACAAACGTAAACCCCAATTTAAGAACCGCTAAGTCCCTGTTCTCTAGGCTAAAATTTGAGGCAGACTCATTGGTTGACCCGTTCCCTCTGCAAGGATATAACCCTGCGTCCGCGTGCACGTCGTCGTGCTGCGGCGTTTGGGTGGTCGGCCAATTGAATTTGACGTCAAGGCCGGGTGTGTAACCCAAGATCTAAAAACATTTTGAACGTGAACATTTAGACCGAGAGAACCATGGCGAATATCGCATCGGCCAAAAAAAGAATTCGACGGACTGCACGGCAGACCGAAGTAAACCGGCAACGCCGCGGCCGCGTCCGCAGCTTCATCAAACAAGTTGAAGCCGCCGTTGAATCCGGCGACAAGGAAGCAGCTGTCAGCGCGTTGCGCGCGGCGCAACCGGAAATTATGCGCGGCGCTGGAAAAGGCATCATGCATAAGAACACGGCGTCGCGAAAAGTTTCCCGTCTCACGCGGCGTGTGAAAGCACTCAGCTCGTAAGTTTGTGCGTCCCGGGTTCGCGCGAACCGGCAATAAAATGACCGCTCCTTCGGGGGCGGTTTTTTTTGTGCAAGTTTTCTCGACTGCATTTCGATCATGTGCAAGCACGCTTAAGGTTGCAGACGCTAATTCGTCACGGATAAAAATCTGTCGCAAATATTTTCACCGATCATGATGTGCGGCTTTTTTCCGAGTCGCAACCGACCGTTCGCGAGTCGTTTTGTAATTTCGTACAAACCGGCTCGTTCGACAGTATTCGGGTGGTGTTGGGTTCAAAAAAAATCACTCGTCGAAGGTAATCCTGGAAGCATCGGTTGATCTGAGTGAAGCGCACGCGCAGTGCGGATTTTCGAAAACTAAATGTTGTGGCTTGAGGTCGTTGTGCCCCTAATCGGGAGACATTTTTTTTGAACTAGCCGCCGACGCCTGTTGCGCCTTGGGCCGTGACCGAGTATTTTTATTTTGCGCTCGGACGTGGGGCGCCCCGAAGTAATCACAAGTACAAATTAACTAATTATAAAAAAATCTGCCAAAGCAGGGCGGCAGAGTACGGTCGAAGTGCGTCTACTTTAAAGTCTAGTGGGGACATTTACTTCCACAAATACTCTACTGAATGGACCGTTAATGGTCCAAGGAATGATGGTCGGCTCGGCGAAGCCGGATGTGGCAATGTTTAAGCGTAGCGGTGGTGAGTGCCATGACGGCGGACGATGGGGCAATACAAAAGTATCGGGGCGACGTCACTCCGGTTGAGGCTTGGCAGGTACTGACCGACGATCGAAAAGCGATCCTTGTTGACGTGCGTACCGAAGCCGAGTGGAACTTTGTAGGCGTTGCAGACTTGTCGGCGGTTGGTAAAGAGGCTGTGCTAATGAGTTGGAAGTTCTTCCCCGGCAACCAGGATAACCCGAAGTTCGTTGACGATCTGTCGGGGCGGGTCGTGGACCGGGATGTGACTTTGTTGTTTTTGTGCCGTTCGGGCGTGCGATCCAAGGCGGCGGCGGCCGCCATGACCCGGGCTGGTTATACCGAATGCTTCAATGTATCTGAGGGATTCGAGGGCGATTTGGATGCAAGTAAGCATCGGGGCGTAAGTGGCGGGTGGAAAACAGCTGCACTGCCTTGGATACAGGGCTGACGGGGGCGATGATGGGCGACGACAAGGGCACGGCGATCGAGCATGCGGAACAGCAATGGAGCCGCGTACGCACTCGCCTTCAATCAGAATATGGTGATGCCACATTCAACAGTTGGTTGAAACCCCTACGGGTTGTCGAGCAAAAAGATAATGCCGTGGTTTTGTCGGTACCGACACGCTTCATGCGGGACTGGGTAAAATCCCATTATGTCGACCGTATCCGCGACTTGTGGTCCCGGGAAGTTCCTGGTCTGCAGGGTGTTGAGCTGACTATCCCCACGACCAAGAAAGCGTCGACTTCGCCTAATACATCCGAGGGCCCGGTGAAAGCCTCTGCGCGCAGTGCGGCAACCGCCCGCCGCCCGGCACCTTCCCGACAAAGCGCGGTAGCTAGCGGCAATCATCGGGATGGGTCCGAGGAGATTGGCGCGCCGCTGGATGGGCGCTATACCTTTGACAACTTTGTGGTCGGCAACTCAAACGAGCTTGCTCATGCTGCTGCGCGCCGTGTCGCGGAAAGCACCAGCGTCCAGTTCAACCCGTTGTTTTTGTATGGCGGCGTCGGTCTTGGCAAAACCCACCTCATGCACGCAATCGCCTGGCATATCCGCGAGCAGCACCCGGGCCGTAGTGTGGTTTACCTGTCCGCTGAAAAGTTCATGTACCAGTTCGTTCGTGCCCTTCGTTACAAGGACACCATGTCGTTCAAGCAGCAGTTCCGCTCGGTCGATGTGTTGATGATCGATGACGTTCAGTTCATCAGTGGCAAGGAAAGCACCCAGGAAGAGTTTTTCCATACTTTTAACGCCCTGGTTGATTTCAACCGCCAGGTCGTGATTTCTGCGGATCGGTCGCCGTCAGATCTGGAGGGCATCGAAGAGCGCATCCGCTCGCGCCTGGGATGGGGGATGGTCGCCGACCTGCAGCCAACCGATTATGAATTGCGCCTCGGTATTCTGCAGTCGAAGTGCGAAATTCTAGAACGAACATCAGTGCCCGAACGGGTGCTTGAGTTTCTCGCCCACCGAATTACATCAAATGTGCGCGAGCTGGAAGGCGGGCTTAACCGAGTGGTGGCCTATTCGACCCTGGTCGGGCGGCCGGTGACCCTGGAAATGGCTCAGGATGTTCTCCAAGACTTGCTGCGCGCCAATGACCGCCGGGTCACCATCGAGGATATTCAGCGGCGGGTGGCCGACTATTTTAACTTGCGATTGAGCGATATGCTGGCCAAGCGGCGGGCGCAGTCCGTGGTCCGGCCCCGGCAGGTTGCCATGTACTTGGCAAAACAACTTACATCGCGGTCGCTGCCTGAAATTGGACGCAAATTCGGTGGTCGCGATCACACGACGGTCATGCATGCTGTGCGCCGGATCGAGGAACTGCGGCAGACCGATTCCAACATCGCCGATGACGTGGATTTACTGAAGAGAATGCTTGAAGGTTAGTTTCTGCGGGTGTCCGCACCGGTCCCTGGGGCGCGGAAACGACACAGCCCCTTTTTTCACCCAAAAAGCGTGCAGATTCAGCCGCGTACTGCTATATTTTGGGCCCATCGATGGGCGGTGCAAAGCCGTCCGAAATGGGCCTATGTGCGCGGGCGGCGCGTCATCTTAACAGTGCGTTTGAATTCCTATGGAACTGACTATCGAAAGGGGTGCTCTGCTACGGTCTTTGGGACACGTCCAGAGCGTTGTTGAACGGCGAAATACCATTCCAATCTTGTCTAATGTCCTGATTGACGCGACGGAAGGCGGTGTCAGCTTTACCGCGACTGATTTGGACCTGGCGGTTGTCGATACGGTAGAAGCCGAAGTGAAGCAAACGGGTGCGACAACTGTCCCCGCACACACACTACACGACATTGTCCGAAAGCTGCCCGATGGGGCCCAGGTGTCGATCGCTTTGGATGCCGATGGCGCCAAGGTGAAGCTTGCCGCCGGGCGCTCAAAGTTCACCCTCGCGTGCCTGCCCCGCGATGATTTTCCGGTCATGAGCGAAGGCGATATGCCGTTCCGCTTTGATTTGGACGCGGCTGATCTGAAACGTCTGGTCGACAAGACACGGTTTGCAATCTCGACCGAGGAAACCCGCTATTACCTGAACGGGATTTACCTGCATGCCGCCGAAACCGAAGGCGTGCAAATGTTACGGGCGGTAGCGACCGACGGCCACCGACTGGCGCGGGTCGAGCTGCCATTACCTGAGGGTGCGACCGGTCTTCCAGGCGTAATTATCCCCCGCAAGACGGTTTCCGAGCTCCGCAAACTGATCGAAGAAAATGACGAGGCGATCACGATTGCCCTCTCGGACACCAAAATCAGATTTGCTTTCCGTAACGCGATTGTTACCTCGAAATTGATCGACGGTACATTTCCCGATTACGGCCGAGTTATTCCCAGTGGTAACGACAAGAGCCTTGAGGTGGATACCAAACTGTTTTCCGATGCTGTCGATCGGGTGTCAACCATTTCGACCGACAAATCCCGAGCCGTGAAAATGGAGCTGGACGCAGATCGGCTGACACTGTCGGCGACTAGCCCAGAAAACGGCACGGCCACCGAAGAGATCAGCGTAAGCTATGGAGCAGGCGATCTGACCATTGGGTTTAATTCTCGCTATATGCTTGATATCGCAGATGAAATCGAAGGGGATGTGGCCCGGTTTCAATTTGCTGATGCTGCCGCTCCAACACTTGTGCTGGACAGTGCGGATGAAGGGGCGCTCTACGTTTTGATGCCAATGCGGGTTTAATCGAGCGCGTGGATCGCACAAAACCTGGTTTCTCGGCGCCTGCATTCTGGTTTAGGTCGATAGAGCTGACTGTGCCGGAACGACAAAAGCAAGTATGAGCATACAAAGCGCGACAAAATCGCCTCCTGAATTTCCAACTGACGGAAGCAGAACCGTGCTTTCGTCTGAGGATGCGTCTGCATCTGGGGTTTCCTCTGCTTCTGCGGCGGCACCTGGGGTGGCGGCGGGCTTAACCCGGCTGAAGCTCACCGAATTCAGATGCTACCCGGCGGCGCAGCTTCGTTTGGACGGCAAGAAGCCGGTTGTGTTGACGGGTCATAACGGGGCCGGCAAGACCAATTTGCTTGAAGCCGTGTCTTATCTGGCACCGGGCCGGGGTTTACGAGGCGCGCGCCTGGGTGATGTCACCCGGGCCCATGCGGGGGACGGTTCATCTTGGGCCGTCGCAGCCACCGTGATTGACGGTGAAGGGGTCGAAACCAAGTTAGGGACGGGCCTTGAGCCGGTAAGTTCTGAGGCCGGGCGAGAAGCCGGCCCGCGGCGCGAGCGGCGGGTAGTTCGGGTGGATGGTGAGGCCGCAGGCGGTCCCTCGGCCCTGGCCGATCGTGTAAGACTTTCGTGGATCACGCCTCAAATGGATCGCTTGTTTACCGAAGCTCCGTCCGGGCGGCGGCGGTTTCTGGACCGTTTGGTTTATGGCTTCGATCCGGACCATGCACGCCGGGTGGGGGTTTACGAGCGCGCCCTCAGGGAGCGTAACAAAGTCCTGCGCGAATATGGCACCCGTGCCGACGCCGCCTGGTTGGATGCACTTGAGCACACTCTGGCTGAACAGGGCATCGCCATTGCCGCAGCCCGGCGGGAAACCGTTGCGCGGCTGCGAGGCGCAATTGCTACCGGCGTTGGGCCGTTTCCAGGTGCCGAGATTGACCTTCAAGGCCAGGTCGAAGAATGGCTCGATCAAATGGCGGCGGTGGACGCGGAAGATCGCCTGAGCCAGCACTTGCGTCAGGCGCGGGAAACCGACGCAAATGCTTCCAGCGCAGGCGCGGGGCCCCATAAAAGTGACCTTTTGGTGCGTCACAAGGCGAACGACATGCCGGCGGAATTGTGTTCAACCGGCGAACAGAAAGCGCTGTTGATCGCGATTGTACTGGCTGAAGCGGGTATTCACGCGGGCATGGGACACGGGGCGCCGATCCTGCTGCTTGACGAGGTGGCAGCCCACTTGGACCAGGAACGGCGCCTGGCTTTATTTGAAGAAATGGCCGTCCTTGGGGCGCAGGTGTGGCTCACCGGTACGGACCGGGAATTGTTTAAGACGCTGGAAGGAGAGGCGGAGTTTTTTGCCATTGAAGATGGTCAAATAACCGCCGAGGAGGGTGGACCTGAGCGATAAATCCTGCTCGGGGAAAACCGAAAATGAAAGTTGTAGGCTGATGACTGATCAAGAACCGACTGATCCCAATCCAATTGCGGAAACACCGGATAACGGTGCCGAAGATTACGGTGCCGAATCAATCAAGGTGTTGCGTGGGCTGGATGCTGTGCGCAAGCGGCCGGGTATGTACATCGGTGACACCGACGACGGGTCAGGCCTTCATCACATGGTCTACGAGGTTGTCGACAATGCGATCGACGAAGCACTGGCGGGACATTGCGATCAAATTCTCGTTGCTCTCAATCCGGAAGGAACGGTAACCGTACGCGATAATGGCCGCGGCGTTCCTACCGATATCCACGAAGAAGAAGGTGTTTCAGCAGCCGAGGTGATCATGACCCAGCTCCATGCTGGGGGAAAGTTTGATCAAAATTCCTACAAGGTGTCGGGCGGACTGCATGGAGTAGGTGTGTCCGTCGTAAACGCCTTGTCCACTTATCTTGAGCTGCGGGTCCGTCGAAACGACAAAGAGCACTTTCTGCGGTTCGAGCATGGCGATTCCGTTGGCAAACTGGAAGTGGTTGGTGATGCTCAAGGCGAAACCGGCACGGAGGTTACTTTTCTGCCGTCACCAGACACGTTCACCATGGTCGAGTTTGACTACGACACTCTCGAACACCGCCTGCGCGAACTCGCATTTTTGAACTCCGGCGTGCGTATTAAATTAATCGATCAGCGTGGGGTCGAAACGAAAGAGGTCGACCTCCACTATGAAGGTGGCATTCAAGCGTTTGTCGAGTATCTGGACCGCAATCGGACACCCGCGTGCGCGCCGGTTACGATTTCCGGTGAGAAAGACGGCATCACGGTCGAAGTGTCGCTGCAATGGAACGACAGCTATTACGAAAACGTCCTGTGTTTCACGAACAATATTCCGCAGCGGGACGGTGGCACCCACTTGGCCGGTTTTCGTGGAGCGCTTACCCGCACGGTCAACAGTTACGTTGCCCAAACGGGCGTTGGGCGCAAAGAAAAGCTGTCGCTCACCGGCGATGATTGCCGCGAAGGGCTCACGTGTGTGCTGTCCTTAAAGGTTCCGGATCCGAAATTTTCCTCACAAACCAAGGACAAATTGGTGTCGTCCGAGGTGCGACCTGTGGTCGAAGCTCTGGTTAACGATAAACTGGGTCAATGGTTCGAGGAGAACCCCTCGCTTGCGAAAGCCATCGTCGCCAAGGTGGTGGATGCGGCGGCGGCACGCGAGGCCGCCCGCAAAGCCCGCGAACTGACCCGCCGCAAAGGCGTTTTGGACGTGTCCAACTTACCCGGCAAGCTCGCGGATTGTCAGTCCCGCGATCCGGCCGAAGCCGAGCTGTTTATTGTCGAGGGTGACTCGGCGGGCGGGTCGGCCAAGCAAGGCCGGGACAGGCGTACCCAGGCAGTACTGCCATTGCGCGGTAAAATCCTCAACGTAGAGCGGGCGCGTTTCGATCGCATGCTCAGCTCGACCGAAATTGGCACGCTTATAACTGCCTTGGGCACCGGTATCGGACGGGAAGATTTCGATGTTTCCAAGTTGCGTTACCACAAGATCATCATCATGACGGATGCCGATGTGGATGGTGCGCATATCCGCACCTTGCTGCTTACGTTTTTCTATCGGCAAATGCCTGAGATTGTCGAGAACGGCTACCTCTATATCGCTCAGCCGCCGCTTTACAAAATCAAACGGGATAAGTCCGAAGTTTACTTAAAGGACGATCCGGAGCTTGAGGAATATCTGATCAGCGGCGGTATCAAAGACGCGGTCCTCACACTTCACGACGGTAGCCAGCGCGCGGGTGGTGACCTGAAAGCGTTGGTGGATCATGCTCGCCAAATTGATCGTATGCTTGACGCCATTGGCCGCAAGTATCCGAAAAATTTGGTCGAGCAAGTAGCGATCGCGGGTGCGCTCAACCCTGAAATTCTGGCGGACCCAGAGCAGGCGACCCGGGTTGCTGAATACATTGCCGGGCGTTTGGACGCATTGGCGCTCGAGACCGAACGCGGCTGGAGCGGCGTGGCACTTTCTGACGGTGGCCTTCAATTCACCCGCGAGCTGCGCGGTGTGCGCGAAATAAGTGCGATCGACGGCAATCTTATCCGCAGCGTGGAAGCTCGGCGGATTGACGATCACACCGCGGAATTGCAAGCCGTGTACGCGAAACCGGGGCGGCTAGAGCGTGGTGACGAGACCTTCCAAATAGCATCTCCCTGCGAATTGCTGAACCGAATTTACGAGCTGGGACGCAAGGGCATCAGCCTGTCCCGCTACAAAGGTTTGGGCGAAATGAATCCGGATCAGCTGTGGATCACAACGCTTGATCCGGATGCGCGTAATCTGTTGCAGGTGAAGATCAGTCACGCAGATACAGCGGACGAAATTTTCTCCAAGCTGATGGGGGATGTGGTCGAACCCCGGCGCGAGTTTATTCAAGAGAATGCCCTCAGCGTCGCTAATCTTGACGTCTAGGCGGGCGCCAAGACGGTGGCTAAAAAAAAGTCCCGACGCAGCGGCACCAAACGCCGCCGCCAAAAAAGCAAAAAATCTAAACCCCTGGGGGTACGGTTTCGCCGCCGCCTGATCTATTGGATGGCCGTTGCCAGTGTTTGGGGGGCCATTGGCGGTACACTGGCGGCAGGGTATTTTGCGCTCACCCTTCCTGACGTCAGTAATCTGGGGGCCGATCGGCGTCGGCCGACGATTACATTGCTGTCGGCGGATGGCTCGGTTCTCGAGACCCACGGCGATCTCTACGGCGAAACCCTGTCGTTTAAAGACATTCCGTCTAACCTGGTGAACGCGGTCATTGCCACAGAAGACCGGCGCTTTTATCAACATCCCGGCATCGATTTTCTCGGTCTTGCGCGCGCCATGGTCGCCAACGTTAAAGCTGGCCGGATTGTGCAGGGCGGTAGTACGGTCACTCAGCAGCTCGCAAAAAACCTATTCCTCACCCCTGATCGCACCATCGGCCGCAAAGTGCGCGAGGTCATGCTGGCCCTGTGGCTTGAGCGCAAGTTCACCAAGCAAGAGATCCTTGAGCTGTATTTGAACCGTGTCTATCTGGGGGCCGGCACCTATGGTGCCGACGGTGCGGCGCGGCGCTATTTCGGCATCAGTGCGCGAAATTTATCATTGCCCCAAAGCGCCATGCTGGCAGGTTTATTGAAAGCACCGACCCGCTATGCGCCCACTCGCGATCTGGCACGTTCTCACAGGCGCACAGCGCAAGTGCTCGACAATATGGTGGCGGCCGGGCATTTGTCGGCAAAAAAAGCAACGCATGCGAAGGCGCACCCTGCCTTGCCGCGTAAAGTGGCGACCACGCAACGCGATCGGCGTTACTTCACCAACTGGGTGATGGAGCGTTTGCCTGATTATGTGGGCATCGGCAATCAGGACCTGACCGTCGTCACCACGCTGGATCCTCGGCTTCAGGCGCGCGCCGAGTCGGCGGTAAAACAGGCGCTGAAGCGCGACAGTAATCGCTTGGCAATCGGTCAGGGGGCCTTGGTCGCCATGACCCCGGGCGGTCAGGTGCGCGCCATGGTGGGTGGTCGGTCGTATCGAACCAGCCAGTTCAACAGGGCGACCCAGGCGCGTCGTCAGCCGGGCTCGGCGTTTAAAGTATTCGTTTATCTGACCGCGTTCGAGCGGGGACTGGGACCCCAAACCGTCATGCGGGATTCGCCCTTGGTTTTGGGCAATTGGCGGCCGCAAAATTACAAACGAACCTTTGTCGGCGAGACCACGCTGAGGAACGCCTTCGCCAATTCAATTAATACGGTGGCGGTCAAGGTGTCCGAGCGTGCGGGCCGCCGCCACGTAATCGACATGGCCGAGCGATTGGGGATCACGTCACCAATTCCGCCTCACCCAAGTGTCGCGCTGGGGACTGCCGGGGTGTCCTTGCTGGAACTCACGTCAGCCTATGCGGTGATTGCCAATGATGGTTTCGGGATGATGGCCCACGGTATCCAACAAGTGCGGGACCATGACGGTGCCGTCCTTTATCAACGGGAAGGATCGGGTCCCGGGCGGCTGCTCACCGCCCGAAATGTCAGTCAGATGACAGATTTGCTCAATACTGCGGTCGCCAACGGCACCGGTAAGGCCGCGCGGTTGGATCGGGCCGTTGCCGGCAAGACTGGCACTAGCCAGGATTTCCGGGACGCGTGGTTCATCGGGTTCGCGGATGATCTGGTGGCCGGCGTGTGGTTCGGCAATGACAATGGCAAACCCATGCAGAATGTGACCGGCGGTGGGCTGCCCGCCCGCACCTGGGCTCAGTTCATGTCCGGGTCGATGGGGCCGAAAAAACAGGATGCGCCCGCGCCCAAGGGCGGGCCAGGGTTCTTCGGGCGGCTATTTGGGCTGGGCAACTAGACGGACGTGTCTGACGCCTGAAACGCCGGGCGCGCGATAAACCAATAGGCACTTAAGGCCGCTAAACCCGTGATGCCGATAATAACGCCCATGGGGGTTTGGGTGCCGTTGTCAAAGTAGCCGACAGCCCCGCCAACGAGGGCGGCCAATCCCATTTGAATAAATCCCAATAATGACGATGCCGCACCAGCGCGCTCCGGAAAGGGGGCGAGCGCGCCCGCCATGGCTTGGGGCAACGCCAGACCGACACCGATTGTAAACAGAGCGACCGGCGCCACTACTGCGGCTGTGTGCGGGACCTGGGCTACCGCTAGTGCGGCCGCCAACAGACCGGCCACAGCGACCACATACGCGCCCGCTGCCATAACGGCCACATGTCCGTGGCGGACAACCAGTCGCGCAGCCAATTGTGTTCCGATGATGTAACCGACAACGGGCCCTGTGAAATAAAATCCGAAGTGCTGTGGCTTTACATTGAAGACTTCGCTCAGCACGAACGACGAACCCGAGATAAAAGCGAACAGGCCGCAGAATGCGGTCGCACCAGTAAGTGCACAGCCCAGAAATTGGGGGTGTCGCAACATTTCCCCGAAATTGATGAGGATGCGCAAGGGGCGGGTCGCCAAGGGGTCCGGCGTGCGCAAAGTTTCGCGAAGCTTGAGCATGACCATCAGGCTTGCGCCAATACCGAACACAGTCATGACCGCGAAGCTCGCCCGCCAACCAAAGTTGATCAATAGCTGGCCGCCTAAAATTGGCATTCCCGCAGGAACCAACGCCATGATAGTTGCCATGTTCGAAAAAACATGTGCCGCCTGGGCCGGCGTGAACAAGTCTCGGACAACGGCCCGCGTAACCACAGCGCCGACGCTTGCGCCCAGGGCTTGGACAAAGCGCAATCCGATGAGCACCTCAATCGAGGGCGCAAAGTAACTAGCCGCGGACGCTACTGCGTACACCAGCAATCCGATGATTAGTGTTGGCCGCCGGCCAACCCGGTCGGCAATGGGACCGACAAACAATTGCCCGATGGCAAAGCCCATCAGAAAAACGCTTAGGGTCAATTGTGATCCGCTGACCCCCACGTCGAAAACCTTGGCAATGGTCGGCAGCGACGACAAATACATGTCGGTCGACAGGGGCCCAGCCGCCGACAAGATGCCGAGGATGATGATGAGGTTGAGAGGCGCTTTACCGTCCGGATGCGACGCCGGCTCGGCTTCAGCCATAGCGATAGAGCGTTTGGCCATAGGCGGACAGCCAGGCTTTCGAGCGATCCATATCGTCGGTCAACTCGCCAACCCGCTTCCAAAACTGCCGGCTGTGGTTCATCTCGACCAGATGCGCAACTTCATGGGCGACCACATAATCGAGCACCGATACCGGCGCCAGCACCAGACGCCAGGAAAAGGAGAGCCGCCCCGCGCAGGTGCAACTGCCCCACCGGGTGCGGGTGTCACGTACGCTGATGCGGGTAACTTGGCGATCGACAAGGTGGGCTTTTTCATGGGCGCGCTGGCTGATCTCGTCTTTGGCCGTGCGCCGCAGCCAATCCGTCACCCGGCGCGGCAAGTGTTCGGCGTGACCGGACACCAATATTTCATCATCGTTCATCCACACACCGCCGCGCAGGTCCGGACAGTGGCGTATGCCGTAAGAAACGCCAAGCACCGGAATTTCAGCGCCATCCGAAAACGGTACTGGCGCCGGTAAGGCCCGTAGGCGCCCGGCCAGCCACCTGGACCGGCTCTCAACGAACCCTAGTCCTTCATCCAGTGGCGTCCCGCGCGGCAACACCAAATCGATGCCACCATCCGCCGGGTTGACCGACAGCAACATGTTGCGTGCGCGCGTACTGGTACGGATGCGTAGAGAAACCGGCCGCTCATCGATTTCGACCGTCTGCGTCTGTTTGCCATTACGGCTCATCCGGTTGCCCCCAACCTTGTCTTCTTTATTGCGGCCACGTTACCAGCCGATGTTCCAACTGGCCTGCGTCCCGTTCCGACTGTGCCCGGCCCCGTACCGAAATACCAGCTTCGTGAACGGTGTTCACATCACCAGACACCAACGGATGCCACCAGTACAGCTCTTTACCTTCACGCAGCAAACGATAAGCACACGTTGATGGCAGCCAATTGTCACGACGCACGGTCTCGGGTGACATTACCACACAGTCCGGCACCAGGCGCTTTCGTTCGCCGTAGCGTGTGCAGCGGCAATTTTCCATATCCAACAGGCGGCACGCCACGTCGGTGTAAAACACTTCGTCGGTGTCTTCGTCTTCCAACTTGTGCAGGCAGCACCGTGCACATCCGTCACACAGGGATTCCCATTCGTCACGGGACATCTCATCCAGACTTTTGGTCACCCAAAACGAACGTTTAGACATGACCAGATGCTAGCCTCCGTTTTTGCGCACAAACGCCGCAACCCGCGGTGCAATTTCTTCACGCCAGCGCCGGCCATTGAAGACCCCGTAATGGCCAACGCCATTTTGAACGTAGTGCTCGTGTTTTTCGCGGGCGATATTAGCACACAAGTCGTGCGCGGCCTCGGTTTGCCCCAGACCAGAGATGTCGTCCTTTTCGCCCTCGATAGTCATCAGTGCGGTTTTGGTAATCGCTTCCGGTCGCACCGGCCGGTCGTGACAAAACATTTCTCCCTTCGGCAGCAAATGCCGCTGGAACACCCGCTCGATGGTTTGCAGGTAATAGTCAGCGGGCAAATCCATAACCGACAGATACTCTTCATAGAACGCTTGGTGTTTGGCAGCGCTGTCACCATCACCGGTGACCAGATTATCGAACTGGCGCGCGTGGGCATCCAAGTGCTGATCAAGGTTCATGGCAAGGAAACCCGACAACTGAATAAAGCCCGGATAGACGGCGCGACCGGCGCCCGCATAATTGGGCGGTACGCGCATGATGGCATGATTTTCAAACCACGACAGGGGCCGGCTGGTGGCGTAATCGTTGGGTTGGGTGGGGTTGATCCGTGTGTCGATGGGGCTGCCCATCAAGATCATACTGGCGGGGGCGGCCGGATTTTTGTCTTCGGCCATCAGTGATACCGCCATCATGATCGGCACACCGGGTTGGCAAACGCCCATCACATGAGTGTTCGGTCCCAGCTTTTCGAGGAACTCGATCACATAGTCAACGTAGGTGTCCAAGCAGAATGCGGCTTCATCCGCGGGTACGTCGCGGGAATTCTTCCAGTCGGTCACATAAACTTCATGGTCTTGAATGAGGGTCTCGATGGTACCGCGCAATAGGGTTGCATAGTGGCCGGAGACCGGCGCCACCACCAGGATACGAGGGTCGTTTCGCCCGCCCGCCACATCCTGATCGCGCTCGAAATGAACAAGATTGCAGTAGGGCTTGTCGACAACTGTTACCTCGCGCACGCTAGCGTCTTTGCCATCCACTTGGGTGTGGTCTAGACCGAACGCGGGCTTATCGTATTGGCGCGTAAAATCGTCGAACACCTGATGGGCGGCTGCCAAGGCTTTGGCGCCGACCATATAGGAAAACGGGTTTAACGGATTAAGCAGAAGGTTCCGATGGGCCGCTGCGACGGCACGAAACGGTCTGGCCGCCGCTTGGTACAACTCGTGTGCATGATACAACATATGGGGTACTGATTTACCTGTACAAAACGGTTACGTCCAGCGGCTTGGGTTTCTAATGTCAGCCCCCAATAGCCGCTGCAACTGCCACGGCGATTTCCGCGGGCTTGGTGTGATGACTGAAGTGAGCAGCATACCGTCCATTTCTGTCCATCAGGTAAATGTTGGAACTGTGCTCCATTATGTAATTATCGGGCGCACTATCTTCCGGATCCGTTACTTCGACTTTTTTGT
>Ga0315336_1004522_pt1 | contig 16349 bp, 14 predicted proteins | sample ASW5metaG_FD_204512 | JGI IMG/M metagenome (GOLD analysis project Ga0315336, IMG submission 204512) | Ammonia-oxidizing marine archaeal communities from Monterey Bay, California, United States - ASW #5 | ecosystem: Environmental > Aquatic > Marine > Intertidal zone | place: USA: California...
TTTTGAAAGCGGGCCGTCGATCAAAATCGACCAGGTAACCCGCTCAGTTCTCCGTTTTTGGCCGCCGCGAGCACCTCGCAGCAGCCATTTTCCGCATTACAGGTGCACCTTTCCTGCGGTAGTCAGCAAATGTCGGCGCGCCATCCATAGGTTCGACAGCGCGAACAGCGTCACCAGCTGAGCGGTGTTCTTGGCCAGGCCACGGAAGCGCACCTTCACGTAACCGAACTGGCGCTTGATCACTCGAAACGGGTGCTCGACCTTCGCTCGCACTTGTGCCTTGGCCTTCTCGATCTTGCGCTTGGCTTTGTACAGGGCGCTGCGTTTATCGAGCTTCTTGTAGGTGCTGCGGCGTGCTGCGACCTGCCAGATCACTTCGCGGCCCGCATGTTCGGGGCGCTTTTCGACGCCGGTGTAGCCGGCATCGGCGCAGACGACGTTCTCGTTACCGTGCAGCAGTTTGTCGACCTGGGTGATATCGGGGTTTGGGGAGCAACGGAACAGAAAGTGCACTTAAGCCCAGCGCCTGCCCGCAAACCCTTGTGGCGTCTGGTTAGTTCGGGAAAACCAAGGTTTTGCCGAACTCTATCGAGGAATGGCTCGGTTCGTTAAGCTCCCCACGCTACGGTTCAAATAACTGGTACGCTTTATCAAAGTTCAACTATTACTAACGTAGTCGAGTAAACGGTACTTTTGATGAAGATCGGTTATGCGCGAGTGAGCACTCGGGATCAGAAAGCCGACCTACAAGTCGATGCCCTGAAACAGGCCGGGTGCGAACGCATCTACCAAGACATCGCCAGCGGCGCGAAAAGCGCCCGTCCGGAACTGGACAAACTGCTGGCCAACGTGCGTCCGGGTGATGCCGTGGTGATCTGGAAACTGGATCGCCTCGGGCGCTCGCTCAAGCACCTGGTCGAGCTGGTCGGCGAGCTGGCAGAGCGTAAGGTCGGCTTGCAGAGCCTGAATGACCCCATCGAACCACCCATGCCCAAGGCCGCCTGGTGTTCAACCTGTTCGCCTCGCTGGCCGAGTTCGAGCGCGAGCTGATCCGCGAGCGGACTCAGGCGGGCCTGTCGGCCGCACGGTCGCGGGGCCGGATCGGTGGCCGTCCCAAGGGTCTGCCCGCCAAGGCCGAGGCCACCGCCATGGCGGCGCAAACGCTGTACCGCGAGGGTCGCCTGAGCGTCAGCGCCATCGGCGAGAAGCTACACATCTCCAAGAGCACACTGTACAGCTACCTGCGCCACCGGGGTGTCGAGATCGGCGCATACCAGAAGAGCGCCCGGTCACGCGATCAGCAGATCACGGCCTCGTCGTCATCGCCGGCAGAGCCGCCCGCTGTCGAGCGGGTGGCCACCGTCACCCTGCGCCTGGCGGTGGTGAATAACAGCAAGTTCGTGCGCGGCCGGAAACGGGCCAAGGAGAACATCGAGCGCTACTGCCTGGAACCCTACGGCATGAAACGGCTGGAGTCGGGCCACTACGAGTTGGCCATTTCGTATCGAAGCGACGACGAGCTGGACAAGACCGTGCACGACCTGCTGACCGAGATCAGCCAGGAAGCCGACATGCGCAACTGCTTCATCGAGGCGGATGCCTGGGAAGAAGGCACCGAGCGCAGGTGGTAGGGCTTACGTTGGTTTTTGGTTCCATTGCTCCCCAAACCCCATGATTGAGCGGTAAAAGCCTGCAAATGGCGGACAAAATGCCAGTATCTACGGCGCCATGTGGGTGGTCGCTCTGCATCGGATCGCGAGCGCCGATAGAAGCCCGCCCCTTGAAAAAAGCCGGGCCTAGGCGGCCCGGAAATTTCCAACGAGGAGGTTCACAGCGGTTTCGCGGTTACCACAACGGCAGGCTGTAGCTGACGATGAAGCGGTTCTCATCCAGGTCGCTCTGGAAGTTGCTTCGCGTGGTGGCGTTGCGCAGCTTGAAGCCGAGGTTCTTCAGCGGGCCGCTCTGGATGACGTAGGCGATGTCGGTGTTGCGTTCCCAGGTCTTGCCTTCACTGGCGCCAGCGCCACGGTCGACGTTGTCGCCGGAAACGTAACGGGTCATCAGCGACAGCCCGGGAATGCCCATGGCGGCGAAGTCGTAGTCATAGCGGACCTGCCAGGAGCGTTCGTCCTCGTTGCCGAAGTCGTTGATCTGCAGCAGGTTGATCAGCGCGTTATCGCCACCGGCAACGTAGGCGAAGCCGGTATCGCCGCTCATGTGCTGATAGCCGCCGGTGAAGGCATGGCCGCCGTGCTTGTAGGTGAACAGTGCGCCGAACGAATCGTTGTCGACGTTGCTGCCGCCATCGTCGGTGGAGCGCACATAGCGCAGGTCGGTCTTGAAGCTCTGCGACTCGCTGATCGGCAGCACATGGACCAGGCTGAGATTGTGCTGATCGTAGATGCCGTCCAGCCCGCCATAGTAGTAGCTGGTGGCCAGCTGCGACGTCCAGTCGTAACGGCCGCCGGCGAAGAAGAATTCGTCGCTCGTGGTATTGCTGCCAAAGGTAATGTTGCGCAGCCCGCCATTGAACACCGTCATCTCTTCGTAGTTGGAAGAGTCGCGGTAGCTCGTACGATCCAGCATGCCGAGGTCCAGCGTGAGGCCGGCGACTTCCTTGCTTTGCAGCCAGGCGCCGCGATAGATGTTGGGCAGCAGGCGACTGTCGTTGCGCATCAGCACCGGAATCACCGGTTGCAGGGTGCCCACGTGCAGCGTGGTCGCGGACAGCTTGGCCTTCGCGGTCAGGCCCGCCGTGCCGTAGTCGTCCTCCGGTTCACCGGAAGCCGAGCGTGGCAGGAGGCTGGTGCCACCGCGACCGGAGCCGGAGTCGAGCTTGACGCCGAGCAGCCCGATGGCATCCAGACCGAAGCCGATGGGGCCTTCGGTGTAGCCGGATTCCATTTTCAGCATGAAGCCCTGGGCCCATTCCTCGGCCTTGGACTGAGCGGCGCCAGACTGCCGGAAGTCGCGGTTCATGTAGAAGTTACGCAGGTCGATGCTGGCTTTGCTGTCTTCGATGAAAGCGGCCGAAGCCGTGGTGGACATGCCCAGGATGGCTGCGGCCAGACTGGAAAGCAGGAAGATTCGACTTGCTGGTCTCAGTTGCATAGCTTTCTCTCTTGTTGTTGTGATCGTTGATGCAGCTGTTGGGCCCGGCTGCGAACGTCCCCGGGCCCGGATTACCACCTCATGCGGTAATGCGATGCCGCGCTCAGCGCGCGGGGCTCCTGGGCACGCGGCCCAGCAGGTAGAACTCGTCGTTGGGCGGGGTCCGCGCCATGGACACCAGGCGGTTGGAGAGGCCGAACAGCCCGGCGATGGCGCCGATGTCCCAGATGTCATCGAGGCTGAAGCCCTGCGCCTCCAGCCGTGCCTGCCAGGCGTCGTCCAGCACGCCGCGCCCGGCGGCCAGGTGCAGGGCGAAATCGAGCATGGCGCGCTGGCGTTCGGAGATTGGCGCGGTGCGGTAATTGATCGCTATCTGGTCGGCCAGCTGCGCGTCCTTGGCGAGGATGCGCAGGATCGCGCCATGGGCGACCACGCAGTACAGGCAGCCATGGTCAGCGCTGACCGCGACCACGATCATCTCCTTCTCGGCCTGGGTCAGGCTGTCGGCTTCGCGCTCCATCAGCGCATCGTGATAGGCGAAGAAAGCGCGAAACTCCGCCGGCCGATGGGCCAGCATGAGAAACACGTTGGGAATGAAACCGGCCTTTTCCTGCACGGCGAGAATCCGTTCGCGCAGGTCGGTGGGTAGTTCGTCGAGGCTGGCGGGCAGCGGAAAACGGCTGATCGGCTGAGCAATAGGCAGCGCCATGGGAAGCTCCTTTTCGGATGAGCGAATGGCCGGCCGGGCGAACCCGGCCGGTGCCGGTCAGTGCTGTTCGCTGATGCCCAGCTCGACCACGCTGATCTCGCGCATGCGGAACTTCTGAACCTTGCCGCTGATGGTCATCGGAAACTCATCGACGAACTTGATGTGCCGCGGCGCCTTGAAATGGGCGATGCGGCCCTTGCAGAACTCGCGCAGTTCCTCGGCCTCGGCCTGATGCCCCGGATGCAGCTTGACCCAGGCGACGATCTCCTCGCCGAATTTGCTGTCCGGCACGCCGATCACCTGCACGTCGGCCACCGCCGGATGGGTGAAGAGAAATTCCTCGATCTCGCGCGGGTACACGTTCTCGCCGCCGCGGATGATCATGTCCTTGTTGCGGCCGACGATCTTGATGTAACCCTCGTCGTCCATCACCGCGAGGTCGCCGGTGTGCATCCAGCGCGCGCCGTCGATGGCTTCGCGGGTGGCGTCCGGGTTGTTCCAGTAGCCGAGCATCACGCTGTAGCCGCGGGTGCACAGCTCGCCGATCTGCCCACGCGGCACCACCGCGCCGTGCTCGTCGACGATCTTGCTTTCCAGGTGCGGCTGGGTGCGACCGACGCTGGTCACGCGGCGCTCCAGGTCGTCGTCGGCGCTGGTCTGGGTCGACACAGGGCTGGTTTCGGTCATGCCGTAGGCGATCTGCATTTCGACCAGGTGCATGTCGTCGATGACGCGCTTCATCACCTCGATCGGGCAGGTGGAACCGGCCATGATGCCGGTGCGCAGGCTGCTCAGATCCAGCGACTGGCGCTCCGGGTGGTCGAGCATGGCGATGAACATGGTCGGCACGCCGTACATGCCGGTGGCCTTTTCCTCGGCCGCCGCCTGCAACGCCGCCAACGGCTCGAAGGCGGCGCTCGGGTAGATCATCGTGGTGCCGTGGGTGACGCAACCGAGGTTGCCCATGACCATGCCGAAGCAGTGGTACAGCGGCACCGGGATCACCAGGCGATCGTGCTCGGTCAGTTTGAGGCTCTCGCCGACCATGTAGCCGTTGTTGAGGATGTTGTAGTGGCTGAGCGTGGCACCCTTGGGAAAGCCGGTGGTGCCGGAGGTGTACTGGATGTTGATGGGGTCGTCGAACTGCAGGCGCTCGCCGCACTGGCGCAGCTGCTCGGGGCCGACCTGCTCGGCCATCTCCACCAGCGCCTGCCACTGCAGCATGCCATCCACCGGCTTGTCGCACAGGCTGATCACCCCGCGCAGCTCGGGCAGCATATGGCTCTGCAGGGCACCAACGGCGGCGCTTTCCAGCTCCGGCAGCAGCTCATGGAGCATGGCGTGGTAATCGGAAGTCTTGAAGGCATCGGCGCAGATCAGCCAGCGGCAGCCGGACTGCTTCAGGGCGTACTCGAGTTCGCTGAGGCGGTAGGCGGGATTGATGTTGACCAGCACCACGCCGATCTTCGCCGTGGCGAACTGGGTGATGCACCACTGGGCATTGTTCGGTGACCAGATTCCCACTCGCTCGCCAGCTTGCAGTCCGAGGGCCAGCAGGCCACGCGCGCAACGGTCCACCGCCTCCGCCAGCTCCGACCAGGTGTAACGCAGCTGCTGATGGCGCACCACCAGGGCCTCGCGCTGGGGAAAGCGCTCCACGGTACGATCGAACGCCGCGCCGATGGTCATGGGCAACAGGGGTTTGCTCTGCGGTCCGCAGGTATAGCTCGGAAGACTCATGACGATTTTCCTCAGTCTTATGTTTGTTATGAGGCGTGATTCGCAAGGGCGCTGGCGCTGCTGACAGTCACCCTAGGCCGCGATTACGTTAACGTAAAGGTAACTAACTGACAACATGCTCCGGGGTAGGCGAAAGTCGAGCCTTGGCAAGCAGTCAAATGGCCATTATCTGGTGACGGATATCGGCTTCAGTCGCGTTCAGATCGGCGCTGGCACGCCTGTCTGAAGGCGTACCCAAGCGGTGCGGAAACAGCTGCGCGAGGGCCATCGCAACGATGCCGCGGGAACACCTCGTCAAGCGCCTTCGCGCTGGTACTCGTGATGGAAGTCGAGGGCGGCGAGGTTCTTGTCCTTGGCCTCGAGCATGATGTCGAAGCGATCCAGAAACTGAAACGCATAGCGATTCGTCCAGCGGTTCCACATGCGTTTGCTATGCGCATAGAGGTCGCGCTTGCTGACCTGCTCCAGCAGCACGGGGATTTCCAGCTTCTGCTCCGGTGCGAAGCCGAGCTCCATCAGGCTCTCCTGCGGCTGCGAGTAATGCATGGTCGGCCGCACACCGCGCCAGCTTTGCAGAATGCGCTCGATGCGCGGGTCGTCCGGCTCGATGTAGCGGTCCTCGTGAATCCAGCAATGATGGATGTCCAGCACCACCGGCGCGAGGTCCGCGAGACTCAGGCAGTCGTCCAGGCCATAGGTCTTCTCGTCGTTCTCGAAGGTGATGCAGTGCCGCGCCTCGGTCGACAGGCGCGTCCATACCGCACGCACGCCCTCGGCGCCGAGCCGTCCGGCGATATGCAGGTTGCACTTGAAGTCCTGAAAGCGCCGGCCGTAGCCCATCATGCGGATCATGTCGGCGTGGTATTCGAATTCCGCCAGGCTCCTCTCCACCACCTGCTGCTTGTCCGACCCCAGCACGCAGTACTGGCCGGGATGCATCGACAGGCGAATGTCATGACGGCGCGCCAGCTCGCCGATTGCAGCAAAACCGGTGATGAGACGATCCTGAATTTCAGGCCGCCGGTAGAAAGGCGCGATCTCGGCATGGCTGTAGAACGGCAGCAGGTCGCTGGACAGACGCAACATGCGCAGCATCGGTGGCAGCGTAGCGACGTATTCGAGCAACACCCGCTGGGCGTTCAGGTTGTGCTCGACGATCTCCTCGAGCCTCGCCTCGGCCGCCTCGCGTCCCACCGAGGCCATCCAGCGCAGCGTCGTGCTGCGCGGGTTGAAGGTGCGCTCGATGCGCTCCAGCTCCTTCAGCGAGAGGCTCTGTTGCGGGTGGCGATACATGCAGGCGAAGCCGATGCGGGGCATGGAGTTCCTCGTCGATGGCAGGCCGACGTTGCGGCCATTGCCTGTTTAGTCCCACCGGCCTCGCGCCGAGTGCCCCTCCACCGACGAAACACCCCCGCACGCCCAACCGGCGACCACACCTTGGCGAGCCTATGCTTGCAGGCATGCCGACATCGGTGATGTGTTGACAGAGCGCCAGCGTACCTTTACGTTAACGTAAAGCAGCGGGCGATCATCCATGCCAATGGACCTCGAACCGCTACCAGAACGCCGGCCCGCATTCCCCCGGACGAACGAACTCTCTGAACACAGAGCAATTACAAGACAAGCAGGTGGCTCATGAACTACTCCAGCCTCAATTTCGCCCTCGGTGAAACCATCGACATGTTGCGCGAGCAGGTGCAGGCCTTCGTCGCTGCCGAGATTGCTCCGCGCGCCGAAGCCATCGATCAGGAGAACCTGTTCCCGGCGGACATGTGGAGAAAATTCGGCGAGATGGGTCTGCTCGGCGTGACCGTCTCCGAAGAGTACGGTGGCGCCGGCCTCGGCTACCTGGCCCACGTGGTCGCGATGGAAGAGATCAGCCGCGGCTCGGCCTCGGTGGCCCTGTCCTACGGCGCGCACTCGAACCTGTGCGTCAACCAGATCAACCGCAACGGCAACGCCGAGCAGAAGGCCCGCTACCTGCCCAAGCTGATCAGTGGCGAGCACGTCGGCGCGCTGGCCATGAGCGAACCCAATGCCGGCTCCGACGTGGTCTCCATGAAGCTGCGCGCCGAGAAGCGCGGCGACCGCTACGTGCTCAACGGCAGCAAGACCTGGATCACCAACGGCCCGGACGCCAACACCTACGTTATCTATGCCAAGACCGACCTGGACAAGGGCCCGCACGGCATCACCGCCTTCATCGTCGAGCGCGACTGGAAAGGTTTCTCCCGCGGCAACAAGTTCGACAAGCTGGGCATGCGCGGCTCCAACACCTGCGAGCTGTTCTTCGATGACGTCGAGGTGCCGGAAGAGAACGTGCTGGGCGTCGAGAACGGCGGCGTCAAGGTGCTGATGAGCGGCCTGGATTACGAGCGCGTGGTACTGGCCGGCGGCCCGACCGGGATCATGCAGGCCTGCCTCGACGTGGTGGTGCCCTACATCCACGACCGCAAGCAGTTCGGCCAGAGCATCGGCGAGTTCCAGTTCATCCAGGGCAAGGTGGCCGACATGTACACCCAGCTCAACGCCAGCCGCGCCTACCTCTATGCCGTGGCCCAGGCTTGCGACCGTGGCGAGACCACCCGCAAGGACGCCGCCGGGGTGATCCTCTACACCGCCGAGAACGCCACGCAGATGGCCCTGCAGGCGATCCAGATCCTCGGCGGCAATGGCTACATCAACGAATTCCCCACCGGCCGCCTGCTGCGCGACGCCAAGCTCTACGAGATCGGCGCCGGCACCAGTGAAATCCGCCGCATGCTGATCGGACGCGAGCTGTTCAACGAATCCAGGTGAGCTGCGGGCGGAGCAACGCCCAACCCTCGTAGGGTGGAAAACCGCGAAGCGTTTTCCACCGCAGTCGGTGGATGGCAGAGCCATCCATGATGGAATTGAACGGAGCCAACCATGGCCATCCTGCATACCCAGATCAATACCCGTTCGCCCGAGTTCGCCGCCAACAGCGCCGCGATGCTCGAACAGGTGAACAACCTGCGCGCACTGCTCGGTCGCGTCAGCGAAGGCGGCGGCGCGACCGCCCAGCAGCGCCACGTCTCGCGCGGCAAGCTGCTGGTGCGTGAACGCATCGACACCCTGCTCGATGCCGGCTCGGCCTTTCTCGAACTCGCGCCGCTGGCCGCCCACGAGGTCTATGGCGAAGACGTTGCCGCAGCCGGCGTGGTCGCCGGTATCGGCCGCGTCGAAGGCGTCGAATGCATGATCATCGCCAACGACGCCACCGTGAAGGGCGGCAGCTATTACCCGCTGACAGTGAAGAAGCACCTGCGCGCGCAGACCGTCGCCCGCGAGAACCGCCTGCCCTGCGTCTACCTGGTGGATTCCGGCGGCGCCAACCTGCCGCGTCAGGACGAGGTGTTCCCGGACCGCGAACACTTCGGCCGCATCTTCTTCAACCAGGCCAACATGAGCGCCATGGGCATCCCGCAGATCGCTGTGGTGATGGGTTCCTGCACCGCCGGCGGCGCCTACGTGCCGGCGATGGCCGACGAAACCATCATGGTGCGCAACCAGGCGACCATCTTTCTCGCCGGCCCGCCGCTGGTGAAGGCTGCCACCGGCGAAGTGGTGACCGCCGAGGAGCTGGGCGGCGCCGACGTGCACTGCAAGACCTCCGGCGTCGCCGACCACTACGCCGAGAACGACGAGCACGCCCTTTCCATCGCCCGTCGCTGCGTGGCCAACCTGAACTGGCGCAAGCTCGGCCAGCTGCAGACCCGTGAGCCACGCGCGCCGCTGTATGCCGCCGACGAGCTGTACGGCGTGATTCCGGCCCAGGCCAAGCAGCCCTATGACGTGCGCGAAGTGATAGCGCGGCTGGTGGACGGCAGTGAGTTCGACGAGTTCAAGGCGCTGTTCGGCACCACCCTGGTCTGCGGTTTCGCCCACCTGCACGGCTACCCGATCGCCATCCTCGCCAACAACGGCATCCTCTTCGCCGAGGCGGCGCAGAAAGGCGCGCACTTCATCGAGCTGGCCTGCCAGCGCGGCATCCCGCTGCTGTTCCTGCAGAACATCACCGGCTTCATGGTCGGGCAGAAATACGAAGCCGGCGGCATCGCCAAGCACGGCGCCAAGCTGGTCACCGCGGTGGCCTGTGCCCAGGTGCCGAAGCTCACCGTACTTATCGGCGGCAGCTTCGGTGCCGGCAACTACGGCATGTGCGGCCGCGCCTACGACCCGCGCTTCCTGTGGATGTGGCCCAACGCGCGCATCGCCGTGATGGGTGGCGAGCAGGCCGCCGGGGTACTCGCCCAGGTCAAGCAGGAGCAGAGCGAACGCGCCGGCAAGAGCCTCGGCGACAACGAGGTGGCGGCGATCAAGCAGCCGATCCTCGAGCAGTACGAACGCCAGGGCCATCCGTATTACTCAAGTGCGCGGCTGTGGGACGACGGCGTGATCGACCCGGCGCAAACCCGCGAGGTGCTGGGGCTGGCGCTGTCCGCCGCGCTCAACGCGCCGATCGAGCCGACCCGCTTCGGCGTGTTCCGCATGTAAAGCCGCAAGCCACAAGCGGTTCTGCGTTTTCTTGCCGCTTGCAGCTCAAAGGAGTTCTTAATGACCGATTTCCAGACCATCGAACTGAACAAAGACGCGCGCGGCGTGGCCACGCTCTGGCTCAACCGCGCGGACAAGAACAACGCCTTCGACGCCCGGGTGATCGGCGAACTGAACCGGGCGCTGGCCCAGGTGCAGGACGATGCGAGCATCCGTTTCCTGATCCTGCGCGGACGTGGCAAGCACTTCTCCGCTGGCGCCGACCTGGGCTGGATGCGCGAGTCGGCGGAGCTCGACTTTCAGGCCAACCTGGATGACGCCCACGAACTCGGCGAACTGATGCAACGCCTCTACCAGCTGCCGCAGCCGACCCTGGCCGTCGTGCAGGGCGCGGCCTTTGGCGGCGCGCTGGGGCTGATCGCCTGCTGCGACATGGCCATCGGCGCCAGCGATGCGCTGTTCTGCCTGTCGGAAGTGCGCATCGGCCTGGCCCCGGCGGTGATCAGCCCGTACGTGGTCAAGGCCATCGGCGAGCGCGCCACCCGCCGCTACGCACTCACCGCCGAACGCTTCGACGGCCAGCGCGCCCGCGAGCTGGGCCTGCTCGCCGAGACCTACCCGGCCAGTGAACTGGACGCCGCGCTCGAGCAGTGGGTCGGCAACCTGCTGCTCAACAGCCCACAGGCGCTCAAGGCCTGCAAGGATCTGCTCCTGGAGGTGGGCGCTGGCGATTTCGACAGTGCGCTGCGCCAGACCACCGAACAGGCCATCGCCCGCCTGCGTACCAGCCCGGAAGGTCAGGAAGGCCTGCGCGCCTTTTTGGAAAAACGCACGCCCGCGTGGCAGGAGCGCGCGTGATGACTGGGCTTCTGTGGGGCGCTCGCTCGTATACGTTGTCGCATACGCGCGGTGAGAGGGTTGCGTTGTGTGGCGGTCGGGCGATGGTGCAGGTCCTCGACACCACCCCCTCACCCCAGCCCTCTCCTCAAAGGGGAGAGGGAGTTGATTTGTGCAATGGCTCGGCAGGTGTGCTGGGTCGCAGCACCGCCACCTCGCCCCAGCGCTCTTCCCAATGGAAAGAGGGGGTTGGGTTATGTGGGGTTTGGCTGCCTAACCATAAAGTCCGCGCTCATGCCGCTGATGGCACATCAAACGGTCAAGCCAATCATTGCCGAACCACTTCATTGCTTCGCCCCACTCCGTCGTCCCCTCGCCCCTCGGGGGCGCCCGGCATAGGGGAGAGGGCTAGGGTGAGGGGAAGCGTCTTCCAGGCCACGCAGGAATCACAAAAATGATCACGATCCTTCTGGTTGCCAACCGCGGCGAGATCGCCTGCCGCGTGATGCGCACCGCCAAGGCCATGGGCCTGACCACCGTTGCCGTGCACAGCGCCATCGACGCCACGGCGCGCCACGCTCGCGAAGCCGATATCCGCATCGACCTCGGTGGCGCCAAGCCGGCCGACAGCTACCTGCGCATCGACAAGCTGATCGAAGCGGCCAAGGCCAGCGGCGCCCAGGCGATCCACCCGGGCTACGGTTTTCTCTCGGAGAACGCCGAGTTCGCCCGCGCCATCGAACAGGCCGGGCTGATCTTCCTCGGCCCGCCCGCCTCCGCCATCGACGCCATGGGCAGCAAGTCCGCAGCCAAGGCGCTGATGGAGGAAGCCGGCGTACCGCTGGTGCCGGGCTATCACGGCGAGGCGCAGGACGTGGAAGCCTTCCGTGCCGCCGCGGAAAAGATCGGTTACCCGGTGCTGCTCAAGGCCACCGCCGGTGGTGGCGGCAAGGGCATGAAGGTGGTCGAGCGCGAGGCGGATCTCGCCGAGGCGCTGGCTTCCGCGCAACGTGAAGCAAAATCGTCATTCGGCGACTCGCGCATGCTGGTGGAAAAGTACGTATTGAAGCCGCGCCATGTGGAGATCCAGGTCTTCGCCGACCAGCACGGTAACTGCCTGTACCTGAACGAGCGCGACTGCTCGATCCAGCGCCGCCATCAGAAAGTGGTTGAAGAGGCGCCAGCGCCAGGCCTCTCCGCCGAGCTGCGCCGCGCCATGGGTGAAGCGGCCGTTAAGGCAGCCCAGGCCATCGGCTATGTCGGTGCCGGCACGGTGGAATTCCTGCTGGATGCGCGTGGCGAATTCTTCTTCATGGAAATGAACACCCGCCTGCAGGTCGAGCACCCGGTCACCGAGGCCATCACCGGCCTCGATCTGGTCGCCTGGCAGATTCGCGTCGCTCGCGGCGAGCCGCTGCCGATCAGCCAGGAACAGGTGCCGCTGATCGGCCATGCGATAGAGGTACGGCTGTACGCCGAGGACCCCGACAACGATTTCCTCCCGGCTACCGGCACCCTCGAGCTCTACCATGAAGCCGCGGATGGCCCGGGCCGTCGCGTCGACAGCGGCGTCGCCGAGGGCGATACCGTATCGCCATTCTACGATCCGATGCTCGGCAAGCTGATCGCCTGGGGTGAGAACCGCGAGGAAGCGCGCTTGCGCCTCTTGGCCATGCTCGACGAGACCGCCGTCGGCGGCGTGCGCACCAACCTCGCCTTCCTGCGTCGCGTCGTCGGCCACCGCGCCTTCGCCGAAGCCGAGCTGGATACGGGCTTCATCCCGCGTCACGAGGGCGAGCTGCTGCGTCCGGCCGGCGAACTGTCCGATGCCTTCTGGCAACAGGCTGCCGAGTGCTTCGTGCAGAGCGAGCCGACCACCGTTCGCGGCGACGATGCCCATTCGCCGTGGTCCAAACGCGACGGGTTGCGCTTCGGTATGCCGGCACTGATTACCCTGCACCTGCAATGCAATGGCGAGAGCCGCCGTTTGAAGGTCGATCCGGCAGTGCCGCAGCAGAGCGTCCGCACGCCCAGGGCGATCCGCCAGGGTGGTGCGCTGTATCTGCAGTGGAACGGCGAATGGCTGGCCGTGCGCGCCTTCGACCCCATCGCCGAAGCCGAAGCGAGCCACCAGCATCACGGCGGCCTGACCGCGCCAATGAACGGCAGCATCGTTCGTGTACTGGTGGAGGCCGGCCAGCATGTCGAAGCCGGCACCGCGCTGATCGTGCTGGAAGCGATGAAGATGGAACACAGCATCCGCAGTGCCCAGGCAGGCGTGGTCAAGAGCCTGTTCTGCAGCGAAGGCGAAATGGTCAGCGAAGGCGCGGTGCTGCTGGAGATGGAAGAGGCGTGACGGTCGCCAAGGTGGACAAAGCTTCGCCGTTGTCCACCCTACGCACGAACGCAAGGCCTTAGGGTGGAAGCGCCGCAGGCTTTTCCACCGGTAGCCGGACGCCTCGGCTGACACACATGAACCGGCGAGCCCGCCAATCGCGCTCGCCCCTGGAGGACATATGAGCCTGCCCAAACAGGTCCGGCTGGTGGAAGTCGGCCCGCGTGACGGTCTGCAGAACGAGCAGCAGCCGATCAGCGTGGCGGACAAGGTGCGTCTGGTCGACGACCTGAGCGCCGCTGGGCTGTCCTATATCGAAGTCGGCAGCTTCGTCTCGCCCAAGTGGGTGCCGCAGATGGCGGGCTCCGCCGATGTCTTCGCGCAGATCCAGCGCAAGGCCGGGGTCACTTACGCGGCGCTGACGCCGAACATGAAGGGCCTGGAGGCGGCCATCGAGGCCGGCGTGAAGGAAGTCGCGGTGTTCGGTGCGGCCTCCGAAGCTTTCTCGCAGAAGAACATCAACTGCTCCATCGCCGAGAGCCTGGCACGCTTCGCGCCTTTGATGGAGGCTGCCCGCGAACACGACATTCGCGTGCGTGGCTACGTTTCCTGCGTGCTCGGCTGCCCTTACGAGGGTGAGGTATCGCCAGCCAAGGTCGCCGAAGTGGCCCGCGAGCTGTATGCCATGGGCTGCTACGAGGTTTCCCTGGGCGACACCATCGGCACCGGCACACCGGGCAAGACCCGCACGTTGTTCGATACCGTAGCCCGCGAAGTGCCGCGCGAACGGTTGGCCGGGCATTTCCACGACACCTACGGCCAGGCGCTGGCGAATATCTATGCGAGCCTCTTGGAAGGCATCGCCGTGTTCGACAGCTCGGTCGCCGGCCTCGGCGGTTGCCCTTACGCCAAAGGCGCCAGCGGCAATGTCGCCAGCGAAGACGTGCTGTACATGTTCAACGGGCTGGACATAGCCACCGGCATCGACCTCGACGCACTGATCGCCGCCGGCCAGCGCATCAGCCAGCTGCTGGGGCGCGCCAACGGTTCGCGGGTCGCCCGCGCCAGACTGGCCGGTTAGCGGCACCGTTCTTGCTAAACCCTATTCGTCGGGCGCCTGCTCAGATGGCACCCGGCACGGACAGAACAACAAGTAGAGGTAATTCATGAACAAGATTTACCCCAGCGCCGCCCACGCCCTGGAAGGCCTGGTCGAGGACGGCATGACCATCGCCGTCGGCGGCTTCGGCCTGTGCGGCATCCCCGAGCAGCTGATCGGCGCGCTGCGCGACAGCGGCAAGAAGAACCTGACTGCCATCAGCAACAACGCCGGTGTCGACGGTTTCGGCCTCGGCCTGCTGCTGGAGACGCGGCAGATCAGCAAGATGATTTCCTCCTACGTGGGTGAGAACAAGGAGTTCGAGCGCCAGTACCTGGCCGGCGAGCTGGCCCTGGAGTTCACCCCGCAGGGCACCCTGGCCGAGAAGCTGCGTGCCGGCGGCGCGGGCATCCCGGCGTTCTACACCAGGACCGGCTACGGCACGCTGGTGGCCGAAGGCAAGGAAACCCGCCAGTTCAACGGCGAGTGGTACGTGATGGAGGAATCGCTGACCGCCGACCTGGCGCTGGTCAAGGCATGGAAGGCCGACAAGGCCGGCAACCTGCTGTTTCGCAAGACCGCGCGCAACTTCAACCCGCTGGCGGCGATGGCCGGCGAGGTCTGCGTCGTCGAGGTGGAGGAGATCGTCGAGACCGGCGAGCTGGACCCGGACCAGATCCACCTGCCGGGCATCTACGTGCATCGCATCGTGCACAACCCGAACCCGGAAAAACGCATCGAAAAACGCACGGTGAGGAGCTGAGACCATGGCCTGGACACGTGAACAGATGGCGCAACGCGCCGCCCAGGAGCTGCAGGACGGCTTCTACGTCAACCTCGGCATCGGCCTCCCGACCCTGGTGGCCAACTACATCCCCGACGGCATGGACGTCTGGCTGCAGAGCGAGAACGGCCTGCTCGGCATCGGCCCCTTCCCGACCGAGGAAGAGATCGACCCGGACCTGATCAACGCCGGCAAGCAGACCGTCACCGCCCTGCCCGGCTCGAGCTTCTTCGACAACGCGCAGAGCTTCGCCATGATCCGCGGCGGCCACATCAACCTGGCCATCCTCGGCGCCATGCAGGTGTCGGAAAAGGGCGACCTGGCCAACTGGATGATCCCCGGCAAGATGGTCAAGGGCATGGGCGGCGCGATGGATCTGGTGGCTGGCGTCAAGCGCGTCGTGGTGCTGATGGAGCACACCGCCAAGGGCGGCGCGCACAAGATCCTGCCGGCCTGCGACCTGCCACTGACCGGCCTCGGCGTGGTCGACCGGATCATCACCGACCTCGGCGTGCTGGACGTCACCGAGCAGGGCCTGAAGCTGGTGGAGCTGGCCGAAGGCGTCAGCTTCGAGGAGCTGCAAGAGGCCACCGGCAGCCCGATCCAGCGCTGAAGCGAGTGCGGGAAGGACGCCGGAGCAACCCTTGCCCGCCGCGTCTTCCCGCCTGCCCCGAACGCCCCGAGCCGGCGGCGCGCCAGCACTGGCCAGTCACCCAGGCGCCCGTATACTGCGGCATCGACCGGTCTGCCAGCGCGCTGACCAACGGCTGCCCCCTGTCGTTCGAGGGCACCCTTTCCCGGAGCCAGGCCGCGTGCCTAGCCCTCGCGTTACGCCCCGGCGTAGCGCCTTTTTATTCGGAGTCCGTCATGCAAGACGTCGTCATCGTAGCTGCAACCCGCACCGCCATCGGCAGTTTCCAGGGCTCGCTGGCCAATGTGCCGGCAGTCGAACTGGGCGCCACCGTGATCCGCGCCCTGCTGGAAAAGACCGGCATCGACCCGGCCCAGGTCGATGAAGTCATCCTCGGCCACGTGCTCACCGCCGGCGCCGGGCAGAACACCGCGCGCCAGGCCTCGATCAAGGCCGGCCTGCCCCACGCGGTACCGGCCATGACGCTGAACAAGGTCTGCGGCTCGGGCCTCAAGGCCGTGCATCTGGCCGTGCAGGCGATCCGCTGCGGCGATGCCGACGTGATCATCGCCGGCGGCATGGAAA
>Ga0315336_1004523_pt1 | contig 16348 bp, 11 predicted proteins | sample ASW5metaG_FD_204512 | JGI IMG/M metagenome (GOLD analysis project Ga0315336, IMG submission 204512) | Ammonia-oxidizing marine archaeal communities from Monterey Bay, California, United States - ASW #5 | ecosystem: Environmental > Aquatic > Marine > Intertidal zone | place: USA: California...
ATGACTTTGAAAATATTTTACCAAATATTTGTGTAAGTTTTCTTTCGCGTTCGTAATCGAGCTCTTCTGTTAATCTTTGTGTTATCTCTTTGTACACTTCTTCAGTTTTTATGGCTTTGTTATAGGCTTGATAAATAGAAAAAACTAATTTTAACTGAGATAAATCAGCTGTAACTGCTGACTCCATATCAGGGTATTGTAATTTGCATGCAACGACTTTTCCACCCAAAAGTTTGGCCTTATGTACCTGCCCTAAAGAGGCGGCTCTTGTAGCTTCTCTGTCAAATTCATTAAAACTTTTTTGCCAATGAAGACCTAATTCTGTTGCCATTCTTCTTTTAACAAATAACCATCCCATTGAAGGAGCGTTTGACTGAAGGTGGGTTAGTTCTTGAGCGTACTCTGGAGGCAATAAATCAGGAATTGATGCGGACAATTGGGCAACTTTCATTAGAGGGCCTTTAATATTTCCAAGCGCGCTCCTGACTTCACTTGCGTGTTTTCTTTTATCCAATTTAACACCAAGATATTTTTGACTAGCAAGTTTAGTAGCTAACGTGCCAACTATGCCGCCAACTTTAGCGTAGCGTTTTATTTGTTTGGAAAAAGATTTTGATTCTCTATCTTTCATTATATCAATCACTCAATTTCATTTAATTGGTCAATAAAAGATTCAATTACTGAAATACCTTTTTGCCAAAAACCTGGTTGGGACGGATCTAAGTTAAATGGTTTTAACAACTCCTTATAACGCATTGATCCTCCGGCTTCTAACAACTGAATATATTTTTTATCGAATTTTTCTAAACCATCCTGATAGACAGCATATAAGGAATTAACAAGACAATCGCCAAAAGCATAAGCGTAAACATAAAAAGGAGAGTGAATAAAGTGCGGAATATACGTCCAATAATATTTATATTCATCTTCAAAATTAATTGATGGACCTAAACTTTCTTTTTGTGTCTCTAGCCATATTGAACAAATTTCCTTTACGCTTAATTCTGATTTTTTCCTTTTCTCATGTATTCTTTTTTCAAATTCAAAAAAAGCAATTTGTCTAACAACAGTATTTAACATGTCCTCCACTTTATTCGCTAATAATGCCTTTTTTTCCTTAGGATCTTTTTCATTGGCTAATATCGATTTAAATGTAAGCATTTCACCAAAAACACTTGCAGTTTCAGCTAAAGTAAGGGGCGTTGACGCATTAAAATGACCTTGCTTTTTCCCAGCTAAATATTGATGAATTCCATGTCCTAGTTCATGAGCTAAAGTTGAAACATCTCTCATCTTCCCTTGGTAATTGACCAAAATATAGGGATGAACACTAGGAACTGTTGAAGCTGAAAAAGCACCCGGTGATTTTCCCTTGAGCACAGGTGCATGTATCCAGGATTCATCAAAAAATTTTCTCACTATTTTCCCAATGTGAGGATTAAAGGCAGAATAAGAATTAGTAACAATTTTTGTTGCTTTATTCCAAGTAAATTGTTTTTTGCTTTGAAAAGGTAAGGGAGCGTTTCTGTCCCAATATTTTAGCGACTTTACCCCAAACCATTTTGCTTTCATGGCATAATAACGATGTGACAAATTAGGGTATGCAGAAGTAACGGCATGACTCAAAGCTTCAACTACTTCATCTTCCACAACATTGGAGAGATTTCGCGATCTTATTGGATTGGGATATTTTCTCCATTCATCATTAATAGCTTTATCTTTTGCAAGAGTATTTGTTATTGTAGCAAATATTTTTACATTTTGACCCAAAACAGTGCCGAAGGATTTAGCTGCCTTTCTTCTTATTAATGGATTGTTATCAGACAGCAGATTTAAAATTTCAGCACTTGATAATTTTTGTTTTTTAAACGGAAAGTTGAGGGATGCAATGATTTCATCAAAAAGCCTGATCCATGCATTGGTAGAGGTTATGTTTTTATCTTGTAAGAGCTTCTCAAGTTTTTTATCCAGTTGATGGGGCTTAAAAGTTCTGGCATTGGCAATCCAAGTGTCAAATTCTTTTAATTTCTTGTTTTTTAAAAGTTTCTTTAATTTCTTATTTTCAATCTTATTAAGTTCTAGACTAAAAAAAATCAAAGAGGATGAATATTTGGTAATTGTTTCTTGCATTTGCTGAAAAAAAATTTTATTTTTTTCATTTTCTACGTTCTCTGCAAACAATAAGTGGGCATAGGACAGGACATGATCAATTTTTTCATCAATTTTTTCAAGTTCGATTATTGCTTTGTGTAATTTTTCTGAGTTTAAATTCCTTATTTTGCCTTCATATTTTTTTTCGAATTTCTTAGAAGCTGTTTTAATAAAATTTAGATCCGATGTGATTTTATTGTCTTTGGTTGAACTATATAGGTCGCCAAGGTCCCAAATCGGTAGTTTTCCAAGATTATTAGATTGATTTTTCTTTAGTGTTTTATTTGTTTTAGTTGTCATATCGATTAATAAGATATAGTTTTAATAACTAGGCTTTGTTGGGAGGACAAGCACTATGTCGATAAATTTTGATCAATTTAATAGCGTTGTCAGTGTTTTTCTAAGCCAGTTAACTGTATTGAATGATAAGCCCTACTTGTGGAAAAAGTTGGATGGAAAGTTTATTCCATTAAGTTGGAGTCAGACAGGTGAGCAAGTTGAGTCAATTGCTAAAGGTTTAATAAATTTAGGCATTTTGAAAGGTGATCGGGTAGTCATTTTATCTGAAAATAGACCGGAATGGCAAATTGCAGATTTAGCAATAATGGCTATTGGGGCAATTTCTGTTCCTGCTTACACTACTAGTACAACTAAAGACTATGAACATATCATTAATCATTCCGGCGCAAGATGCTTGTTTGTTTCCTCTCATTCTTTAGCTGTAAAGGCAATTCCTGCTGTAATTAAATCGTCAAAATGTCAGAACATAATTAAAATCGATGATGATGAAAATCATTATACTGAACCAGTTAACATTACCTCATGGAATAAAATAATCGAAGAAGGCAAAGATTCATCTTGGAATTCAATTGAAAAAGAAACTTATTTAAATTTTGACCTAAAAGAAAGCATTGATAAACATAAAAGAGGGGATACTGCCTGCATTATATATACTTCAGGAACTGGAGGAAGTCCTAAAGGTGTAATGCTTAGCCATGGGGCAATGTTAACAAACTGTTCTGGGGCACAAGCCCTGCTTAAAAATTTAATTTCTGATCTTGATGAAATTCGTTTTTTATCTTGGTTGCCTCTTTCACATTCATATGAGCACACACTGCAATTTTATGAAATGGGTATTGGTGCCCAGATATATTACGCTGAAAGTATTGATAAATTATTGATCAATATGAGTGAAGTAAAGCCACACTTTATGACAGCTGTCCCCCGTTTTTATGACTCTCTTTACACTCGTATTTCTCAAGGCTTAAAGAACCAAGGTAAAATTAGTCAAATACTTTTCGCTGCAACATTAAATCTTGGAAAAAAACAATATCATAATGCAACAATGACAGCTCTTGAGAAAATTTTTAACAACATTCTTAAAAAAGTAGTTCGTAAAAAAGTAAATAAGCGTTTTGGAGGTAGTTTACGAGCTTTAATTTCAGGTGGTGCGGCCCTTAATTTTGAAGTGGGATTATACTTAACCGCACTAGGTCTTCCTTTGTTGCAGGGATATGGTCAAACAGAAACCGCCCCAGTGGTTAGTGCCAACCCACCAGAAAAAATTAAACTTGATACCGTGGGTACAATCTTCAAGGGAACTCGGGTTAAGATTGCAAGTGATGGAGAAATATTGGTTAGCGGGGAAAATATTATGAATGGATATTGGAATGATCCTGAAGCCACAGCATCCACAATTATAGATGGTTGGGTTCATACAGGCGATATTGGTGAGTTTGATAATGATCAATATCTAAAAATCACAGATAGAAAAAAAGATATTATTGTAAATGCAGGTGGTGACAATATTTCTCCCTCGCGTGTGGAAGAAAAACTTAATATTGAACCGGAGATCGCACAATCGATGATGTTTGGTGATTTTAAAAACTATCTTGTGGCCATTATTGTACCCGATAAAGATCAAGCATTACAGTGGGCAAACGATAATGAGAAAGAACCTGATTTAGCAACACTTATCAAAGATGGTGAGTTTATAAAAATGATGAAAGACGTAACTGCAAAAGTTAACAATAATTTATCCCCAATTGAACAAGTTCGAAAATTCTTTTTAGTTGAAGAGGAATTTACCATTGAAAATGACATGATGACTCCAACCATGAAAGTAAAACGATTTAAGGTAAAGAAAAAATATAAAGAGCAATTAGAAAGTCTTTATTAATATTTATTTACTTTTATATTTTTCCAATTGTTCTTTTGTTACTTCTGTTTGATATTTTACCTTCCATTCAGAATACGGCATACCGTAAATAATTTCTCTTGCCTCTTCATAATTTACGGTAATATTTCTTTTTTCTGCAGCTTTTACATACCATTTAGACAAACAATTTCGACAAAATCCAGATAGGTTCATCAAATCAATATTTTGAACATCATTACGATTTTGTAAATGCTGAATTAGAGTCTCCAGTACTTCAGCATATAATTCTTGTTGTATAGTTTTGTTCATATAAAAAAATTCACAATATAAGTTACATATTTGTTTATTTTAAATTATATACAATAAATCTAATGAAACGTAACAGAAAAGCTAAAATTTTAGCTACCCTTGGACCATCTTCTTCATCACCAGAGGTTATTGAGACTCTTTTTAATGAAGGATGTGATGTTTTCAGATTAAATTTTTCCCACGGATCTATTGAAGAACACCGAAAAAATTTTCAAACCATTAGAAATTTAGAAAAAAAATATAATCACTCAACTTGCATTTTGGCAGATTTGCAAGGACCAAAATTACGTATTGGTATTTTCAAAAATGATAAGATTCAACTTAAAAAAGGACAAAACTTTACTCTTGATTTAAATACAGCGCCCGGAGATCAAACTAGGGTTAATTTTCCCCATCCGGATATTTATGACATCTTGACTCCAAATACTGAAATATTGGTTAATGATGGACGGGTAAAATTACAAATTATTGAACATTCTAAAGATATACTTAAGACTGAGGTTTTGAATGATGGTGTGATTTCTAACAATAAAGGTATCAATATACCAGATACAATCTTACCTATATCCTCTTTAACATCTAAAGATAAAGGTGACTTGAACAAAGCAATAGATATGGGAGTGGACTGGGTTGCTCTATCTTTTGTTCAAACGTCCAAAGATATTGAAGAGCTTAGAAAAATTGTAAGTAATAAAGTATCTGTTATGGCAAAAATTGAGAAACCGTCAGCAGTTAAAAATATTGATGAAATTATTAATTCATCGGATGGAATTATGATTGCACGAGGTGATTTAGGTGTTGAACTGCCTACAGAAAATGTTCCTGTGATTCAAAAGAATATTATTAATCGATGTCGTGATTTTGGCAAACCTGTTGTAGTAGCTACCCAAATGTTGGAAAGTATGATTGATCATTATACGCCAACGAGGGCTGAAGCTTCTGATGTTGCCAACGCAATATACGATGGAGCTGATGCGGTAATGCTCTCCGGCGAGTCTGCAATTGGTCAATATCCAATTGAGTCAGTTATGATTATGAATAAAATTATTGAAAGTGTTGAAAAAGATAAAAATAATTTTGATTTAGAAATTCATGAAGAAAAAATTCGACAAAAAACCATCAGTACTACTGATGCTATAACAAGTGCTGCCTATACTATTGCACGAAATGCTGAAGCAAAAGCAGTCATAACTTTCTCTGTCAGTGGAAATACAGCATTGCGTATGGCAAAAGAAAGAGCTCCCGTTCTAGGCATAGGTTTGTCTCCCAACATAAAGACAGCCAGAAAATTACAACTTGTTTGGGGTGTTCATTCTTGTCATACACGAGATGCTAAAAATACGACAGAAATGGTTCAAATAGCTTGCTCAGTTATTAAAGAAAAAAAACTTGGATTGCCGGGGGATACCATTGTAATCACTGCGGGTGTGCCTTTTGGAAATGCAGGATCAACAAATTTACTTAGAATAGCAAAAATTATTGATGATAAAGATCTTATTTGAGATTTTTGCAAGCTCTTTCAATACGATTGCATGCATCTGTTAAAGTTTTTTCGTCTGTAGCGTATGAAAGCCGGAAATACGGTGACAATCCAAATGCTCTCCCATGAACTCCTGCCACACCTTCACTTTCCAATAAATAATTCATAAAATCTTCATCATTATTTATAGTATTGCCAAAGGAAGTTTTTTTACCAATAATCCCTTCACAACAAGGATATACATAAAATGCCCCAGGGGGAATTGAACAATTTATACCATCAATTCTATTTAAATTTTCAACCACCATATCTCGTCTCTTTTTAAATTGAATATTATGTAGATTAATGAATTCTTGGTCTCCTGTTAATGCTTCAACAGAAGCTGCCATTGAAATAGAAGATGTTGATGTGGTGCTTTGTGACTGTATTTTATTCATGCCGGCAATAATTTCCCTTGGTCCTCCACAATAACCAAGCCGCCAACCTGTCATACAGTAAGCTTTTGAAACACCATTAAGCGTTAAAGTTCTCTCTTGCATTTTAGGCTCAACGGATGCGATGGTAGAAAATACACTATCATCATAAATAATTTTCTCATATATATCGTCCGTTAAAACTAACACGTTAGGATATTTCAACAATATTTCACTTAATGACTTCAATTCATTGAATGAATAAACTGCTCCAGTCGGATTGCTTGGACTGTTAAGCATGAGCCACTTAGTTTTATTTGTTATATTGTTTTCAAGTTGTTCTGGAGTTATTTTAAAATCCTGAGACGCATCACATTTAACAATTATGGGCTTTCCTTCCGCAAGCATAACAATATCTGGGTAACTGACCCAAAAAGGAGCAGGAATAATAACTTCATCTTCAGGGTTTAGCGTTGCCATCATTGCATTATAAATTATATGTTTACCTCCTACCCCAACCATGATTTCATCCAAATTATAGGATAAGTTATTATCGCGTTTAAATTTATCAACGATTGCCTGCTGTAAGGCTGGCGTTCCTTTCCCAGGCACATAGCGAGTTTGTCCTTCATTCATAGCCTTAATTGCTGCCTGACAAATATTTTGAGGAGTGTCAAAATCTGGCTCACCAGCAGCTAAAACTAGTACATCCCGACCTTCAGCACGCAAAACATTGGCTTTAACATTTATTGAAACCGTCAAGGATGGTTTAATTTTTTTTAATCTTTGAGATAAAATATCATTCATTGCATTTAATTTTAATAAAATTGATCAATTACAAGACTTATACATATGAGCAATAAAAAAATAGCAAAAATCTTTTTTAGTGTGTTTTTATTGGTTCTATTTGAAAGTTTGGCTCCTAATGGTGCGGTTAATACACTTACAGAAGCAACAGTTAAAACAATTGGTAAGCATACATATCCTAAAGAATATTGTGGAAGTCCTTCAATCACCCATCCTGTTGATACGTAGGTAATTAAACCTGGAAAAGCGATTAAAAAACCAATACAGGCTGAAGTTCCAACAGCGCGGTGTATTTCTTTTCCGAAAGCAGTCAAAGTAGGTACGCTAAAACTTCCTCCACCAATACCAATCAATACTGAAAAACATCCAATCAAGAAACTTATGGAATTATTTAAAAAAAAATTCCGAGGTATGTCATTTGCTAAAACTATATTTATATTTAAAAGCATACTTATTGCGACAATGCTTGCTACAGCTCCAAAAATAACGACCAATATATTTCCATCGATGAAACTAGCAAAAATTGCACCAAAAACGGAGCCTAAAACAACACCGATAAACCATTTTTTTACGACATTAGCATCAATATTATTTAGTTTATAATGAGCATACATTGATGACAAAGAAGTAATAAAGATAACACCAAGTGATGACGCTATTGCAACATGCATTATAATATCTTTGGAAAAATTATAAAAATTTAACATATAAAACACAACTGGAATTACAATGAGCCCTCCCCCAACTCCTAATAAGCCAGCAATTAATCCTGAAAAAATACCTGTGATTAACAAAGAAATTAGAAAATATAAAAATTCTAATTCCATGAAACTAATTATTTTTTGAAATCTTTTCTGTAACAGTGTGTAGAATTCTATCAATAGTTGGGGTTTTAATGTCTAATAGATCAGCTATTTCTTTCACCGCTACTACAAGAGCATCCAATTCCAATTCCTTACCCTTTTCATAATCCTGTAACATAGATGTTTTGTGAGATCCAACTTTAGCTGCCCCTTCTATCCGTTGATCAATACTAATACTTAGTGGAATGTTTAATTTATCCATTATTGAACTTGCTTCCTTCATTGCTTCATAAGCTGTTTTTTTATTTTCTTCATTAAGCAGTAAAACATCTAGTGTTTCACCTGTAATGACACTTAAAGGATTAAATGCGAGATTACCAATAAGTTTCATCCAAATTTCTTGCCTTATATTCTTACGAATTGGAGCTTTAAGGTCTGCACTCGCCATAGCTTTGCTTATTCTTGAAATTCTTTCAGTTTGTACTCCACTTGGCTCACCAAGTGAAAAACGATTGCCTTCAATGTGTTTTATGACACCTGGTTCTATAATCTCAGTTGCTGGATAAACAACACATCCTATAATTCTCTTAGGTGTAATTTCATTCCATTGAATGTTTTCTGGATCAATACATTTAATACGATAATTTTTAAATTGACCTTCAATGTCAAAAAAATACCACCAAGGAATTCCGTTATAAGCTGATATTACTGAAGTATTTTCATCGAACATTGTAGAAATTTCCTTAACTAATCCACTAATTGAGTAAGCTTTAAGAGTAATAAAAATAAAATCCATCTTACCTAATTCTTCCATAGAATCTGAGCATGTAGGGGAGCAGGTAATTTCCTTATCATGTTCAATAAGAGTAAGGCCTTTCTTTTTCATTGCTGTTAAATGAGCACCTCTTGCAACAAGAGAGACATCAAAACCTGCATTAATTAATTTAACTCCTAAGTATCCTCCTGTTGCTCCCGCTCCCACTATACAAATTTTCATTACTCTAATCCCAGTGTCTTTGCCAAACCTATACGTTGAAGTTTGCCTGTTTTTCCTTTCGGTATTGCTTCTAAAAAAATAATTATTTGAGGAATTTTAAAGGGAGCCAATTTTTTATTAAGGAATTGTTTAAGTTCTTGTTCGTTTAATTGATAATTGTCTTTCAAGACAATAGCTGCTGCAACTTCTTCACCAAGTTTTGTATGAATTATTGGAAATGTTATAGCTTGAAAAACACTTTCATGTTGCATGATTGTATCATCAATTTCTAGGGGTGAAATCTTTTCACCTCCTTTATTAATAATTTCCTTAATGCGACCTGTGATTTGAAGTAAATTTTCTTCATCAAAAAAACCCTGATCCCCTGTTCTGAACCATCCTTTGATAAAAGAATCATTGGTGGCTTTAGAGTTATTCAAGTATCCTTTTGTGACATTATTTCCCCTAATTACAATTTCTCCAATCTTACCCTTATCTAAAATATTTTTTTTATTCCCCATAATTGCAACTTCTGGACCAGCTGCAAAACCGGCTTTTGTGGCTTTTCTTTTACCAGGAGGCAAATGATTGCTCGTCATTTGATGAGCTGCTTCAGTCATTCCATAAGATTCTATAACAGGGCAATGAAAAATATGTTCTATTTCTTTCATTGTTATCGAAGGTAAAGGTGCGGAGCTAGATCTAATGAATCTTAATTTTGTCTTAGCAATAATTTCAGAATTTCTACTAGCTCTAGAGAGAATTGCCTGATGCATTGTTGGAACAGCGCTATACCAAGTTGGAGAGAATGTTTTGATCCATGAAAAAAATTTTAATGCGTTAAATCCAGGTGAAGTAAAAATAGTTCCTCCAGAAAATAAAGAAGAAAGTAATAAACCAACTATTCCATGAATATGAAATAAAGGCATGATATTTATACATTTATCGGATCTACGTAAATTTAGAGTTTGAACAATATTTTTTGCAGAAGTACAAAGATTAAAATGAGTTAGGGGAACCATTTTTGGTCTTGATGTTGTTCCTGAAGTATGCAGAATTAAAGCTATATCTTCTGGAAGTATATTATTATTTTGATTTATTACATTAGATATATTTTCTTCTTTAGATGTTAAACTAAATTTTCCTGAATGATCTTTACTATTAACTAATAGATTAAATATTTTAATATCTCTTTTTTTTGCTACTTCAATTACAGGAGAATCTGAATCTTCTTTTACTATAAGTGCTTTAGGTTTTAAATCTTCAAGATAAAAATCAAATTCAGACGAGGTATATGAAGGATTAAGTGGTGCTGCACAACAATTACTGGCAGTTGAAAGAAAAGATGTAGCCATTACTGGACCATTTTCACATACAATTGCTATGGTATCTGTCTTTTGTATATGATTTTTTTCAAAAAAATATTTTGTTGAATCAATTTGTTTTTTTATATCGGCAAAAGTAAAAACTGCTTGATCTTCCGATATTATATAGACATGATCATCATTAAAAAAATTAACAATTTCTGGTATAGTTTTCATCTAATTTAAGTAATTGATCTTTATATTTATTACAATAAAGATAATATTTATAAAAACAAATTAACAAAATGAGAAACATACATTGGCTTGGTTCGGGCCTTTCCTCTATTCCTGGTATCAGGCGCTTAGCCTCAAATAATAACAACTTAACTGTCTGGAATAGAACCTTGACAAAAGCTCAAAAAAGTATTGATCATGTTAAAACTGACAAAGTTTCCGCTAAAATGTTTAACATAGATGAAATTTCAGAAAAAGTTAGACAAGGAGACATAATAGTATCTCAACTTACAGCAAGTATGCATTTAGATATTGCAAAAATTTGTCTTGAGAAAAAATGTCATTTTATAACAACAAGCTACTTAACTCATGATATTAAAAAATTAAATAAGCAAGCAGTTGCTCAAAATCTCATGTTTATAAATGAAGTAGGATTAGATCCAGGCATTGATCATTTTTTTTCACACTTGCTGGTCCAAGAACTAAAATCACTTAACCTAAATAATTTGTCTGTGAGTTATAAATCTTACTGCGGGGGGATACCGGCTGTACCTAATGATTTTAAATATAAGTTTAGTTGGTCTCCTGTGGGAGTGATTAAAGCTTTAAATAATCCGGCTAAATTTATTCAAAACTTTGAAGAAAAACTTATTTCACAACCTTACAAAGAAGTAAAAGATTACTCAATTAATAATGAAAACTTTGAAGCTTATCCCAATCGAGATTCCTTGCCTTACATTGAAGAATATTTATTTTCTCCGGAGTGGAAAATCAAAGAATTTGTTAGGGGTACGCTTCGATTAAATGGTTGGACTTTAGCATGGAAAGAAATTTTTAAAATGCTTGAAAAACAAGATGTTAATATTGAAGATCAAATCCAACAAAAAAGCGATAAACTTTGGAAAAATTATCGATATGATAAAAATGAAGAAGACCGAGTTGTGTTATGGGTTAATCTAGAAGCTGAACAACAAGAAAAAAAAGTATTTTCATCGACTTATCAACTTGATGAAAAAGGATCGGGTGAAAATACAGCAATGGCAAAATTAGTTTCTATTACACTAAGTGCTGCTGTAGATTTAATATTACAAAATAAAATTCAGCCAGGAGTTCAAACCGCTCCATCTAATAAACATATTATTGATTATTTTTTCAAAGTACTATCTAATTACTCCATCAAAATAGATCATCATTAATATGTATAAAATCGGTATTATCAGAGAATCTCGATCTGATGACAGACGGACTCCTTTAGTGCCAGCACATATCAAGGAACTATTAAGTACATTTCCTGATCTAAGTATTTTCGTCCAACCTTCCAAGCATCGTTGTTTTTCAGATCAAGAATACGAAGAACAAGGTGCGATAATAGCTGAGGATTTGCGTGCTTGTAACTTGGTTTTAGGGGTTAAAGAAATAGAACCTAATCTTTTGATTGCTTCAAAAAGCTATATGTTTTTTTCTCATACAAGTAAAATTCAACCAGATAATTCTGCCGCTGCACAAGGAACGCCAGGTATGGATAAAAAAGAATTACTTAAAGAAATATTAAAGAAAAACATTACCTTAATTGATTATGAAAATATACGTGATGATCAAAGTCGGCGTTATCTTGGCTTTGGTCGTTTTGCTGGCATTGTTGGGTGTTACAATTCACTCAATTTATATTTAGAAACTTTAGGTCAAAAACCAATGCCCCGTGCCCATGAATTAAATTCTTATGAAAAATTAAAAGATAATATTGGTAAAAGAGATTTTGGAAATGCTAGAATTATTATCACAGGAGATGGACGAGTTGCTAGAGGTTCATTAGAATTTTTGAAATTTTCAAATATTCAAAAAATTTTACCAGAAAATTATTTACAATATAATAATTCTTCAGCTATCTTTTGTAATCTTCCCACTTCTGCTTATGTTTCTAATAAAGATGGGAATGTTTTTGATTTGCAACACTTCATCAATTCTCCAGAGATGTACATCTCTGTACTGGATAAATATATGCCTAGTACAAGTATGCTTATTAGTTCCCATTATTGGGATCCTAAATCACCACGATTATTTGAAAAAAAAGATATTGAAAAATATAACAATCTAAAAGTCATAGGAGATATTACTTGTGATGTGAATGGTTCTATTCCTACTACCTCAAGACCCTCTACAATTACAGATCCTTACTATTATATAGACCGAACAACACTGCAAGAAATTAACCAACACAATCAAGCTCTTGCTATCATGGCTGTTGATAATTTACCCTCTGAACTTCCAAAAGATTCCAGTAAAGAATTTGGAGATGGCATTGTAAAAGAAGTACTCCCATATATTTTGGAAAAAGATGATGGAAGAATCAAAAGAGCCACAATTACAAAAAATAGTTATTTTTTACCCTCCTACAAATATTTAACAAATTATATAAATACCAAATGAATGTAGTTGAACAAACCTCAATGGGAGTTTTGGTTCCATCTGAAAACCAACCTTTTAAGATCATTAGTGATTTTAAAGAAAGTGGTGATCAACCTTCTGCAATTCAGAATCTTATAAAAAATATTCAAGAAGGAGATAATGAACAAGTTCTCTTAGGTGTCACTGGTTCAGGAAAAACCTTTACAATGGCAAAGGTAATTGAATCATTGCAACGTCCTACTCTAATTATGGCCCCTAATAAAACTTTAGCAGCACAACTCTATGGAGAAATGAAAAGTTTGTTTCCAGGCAACAAAGTGGAATATTTTGTTAGCTATTATGATTATTATACTCCTGAGGCTTATGTACCCCGCTCTGATACCTATATTGAAAAAGAATCGTCTATTAATGAACAAATCGATCGTCTTCGACATTCTGCAACAAGATCATTGGTAGAGCGAAGAGATACAATTATTGTTGCTTCTGTCTCATGCATTTATGGAATTGGATCAGTAGATGCTTATTCTTCCATGTCTTTTACTCTAGAGAAAAATCAAAACATTAATCGTGATATCATCATAAGAAAATTGGTAGAACTATTATACAAAAGACGTGATATGGATTTTAAGCGCGGAAGTTTTCGCGCTAAGGGAGATATATTAGAAATTTTTCCATCACACTATGAAGATCGTTCCTGGAAAATTTCTATGTTTGGTGATGAGATTGAATCTATTGTTGAGGGAGATCCACTAACAGGAGAAAAAATTTCAAAACTGGATCATGTGCGCATATTTGCAAATTCTCATTACGTCACCCCAAAACCAACAATAAAAAAAGCTCTTGGTCAAATAAAAAAAGATTTGCAAAAACAATTAATAGTATTTGAATCAGAAAAAAAATTACTTGAGAGGCAGCGCCTAGATGAACGAACAACGTTTGATCTGGAAATGATCGAAACAACTGGTAGTTGTAGCGGTATTGAAAACTATTCCCGTTACCTGTCAGGTAGGAAACCAGGAGAGCCTCCTCCTACGTTATATGAATATATTCCCGAGGACGCGTTATTGTTTATAGATGAAAGTCATATCACTTGTAGCCAGATAGCTGGGATGTATAAAGGTGATTTCTCAAGAAAGTCAACCTTGTCTCAATATGGTTTTAGACTACCAAGCTGCCTTGATAATCGTCCGCTTAAAAGAGAGGAATGGGATGCAATGCGACCTCAAACAATATTTGTAAGCGCAACTCCCGGTGATTATGAATTAAATAAAACAGGGGGTATTTTTATTGAGCAAGTAATTCGTCCAACAGGACTTGTAGATCCCCCTATTGAAATACGTTCTACAAAACATCAAATTGATAATCTTATTGATGAATGCCGCAATACTATAAATAATGATTACAGAGTAATGATTACTACATTAACAAAAAAAATGGCGGAAGACTTAACCGAATACATGCACGAAGAAGGATTAAAGGTTCGTTATTTGCACTCTGATATTGATACGCTTGAGAGAATTTCAATAATACGTGATTTGCGATTGGGTATTTTTAATATACTTATTGGGATAAACTTGTTGAGAGAGGGATTAGACATACCAGAATGTGCCCTCGTAGCCATTCTCGATGCTGACAAAGAAGGGTTTTTACGATCAAAAACCAGTTTAATTCAAACAATAGGACGTGCAGCGAGAAATGTAGACAGTAAAGTTATCATGTATGCTGATAATGAAACAAAAAGCATGCAATCTGCTATAGAAGAAACGGGTAGAAGACGCAAAAAACAACTGCAGTACAACAAACAGCACAATATCACACCCTTAAGTATAAAAAAGAAGATTAATGAAATTATAGAAAGTACGGCAGAACAAGATCACGTGACTGTTGATATTGTAAATACCAAGCAACTCATTGGCAAAGATCTTGATGCCCATGTTAAAAACCTTGAAACCAAAATGAATGAATTTGCTTCGAAACTGGAATTCGAAGATGCTGCTCAGCTACGTGATGAGATAAATCGATTAAAAGCAAAACAAATGGGATTAACCAAAAAAGCGATCGAATACAAAAAATGACTTCTAACTTTATAGAATTTTCAATAAACATAGTGCTTAGATTATGAATAATTCTTTGCCAAGTGCCACCAAGGTTGTCGTGATAGGAGGAGGTGTTGCCGGCTGTTCTGTTGCATACCATTTAGCCAAATTTGGCTGGAAAGATACAATTCTTTTAGAACGTGACCAACTCACATCAGGAACAACTTGGCATGCAGCTGGACTGATAGGTCAATTAGGTGCTTCAGCAACGATTACAAAATTTAGAAAATATTCTTTAGATTTGTACAAAAAACTGGAAAAGGAAACAGAACTTTCAACAGGTTTGAAACAAAATGGAGCTATCACAGTCGCCACAACCAATGACCGATTAGAAGAATTAAAACGACAGGCAACAACTGCGCAACTTTTTGACGTTGAGGCAAATATGTTAAATCCATCTGAAATCAAGAAATTGTATCCTATTATAAGTACAAAAGACATTATTGGTGGAGTTCACATACCTTTGGATGGGCAGGCCGATCCGGTAGGGGTTACTAACGTTCTGTCTAAAGCAGCTCGGCAAAACGGAGCTACAATAGTGGAACATTGCCCTGTCAAAAAAATTCTTACTCGAAATAATAAAATAGTTGGTGTGGAAACTGAAAAAGGAAACATTGAGTGCGAATATATCGTTCTTACTGCTGGTATGTGGTCAAGACAAATAGCAGCTGATGTTAATGCAAGCGTTCCTTTGTATCCTGTTGAACATTTTTATATTTTAACTGAACCTGTAAAAAATCTTAACAAAGCATTACCTGTATTAAGAGATTACAACCATTGCTTATATATAAAAGAAGATGCGGGAAAATTTTTAGTTGGAATATTTGAGCCAAATGCAAAACCGGCTTTTACTAAAACTAATAAAGTTCCTAATGATTTTTCATTTTCTGAATTACCTGAAGATTTTGATCATTTTGAACCTTACTTAATGGATGCAATAAAACGTATTCCAGATCTTGAAACTACAGGGATTCGTAAATTTTTCAATGGACCGGAATCTTTTACTCCTGATACAAATTATTTGTTGGGTGAAACCCCTGAAGTTAGAAATTTTTTTGTATGTTGTGGTTTTAACAGTATAGGCATTGTAAGTGCTGGAGGAGCAGGCAAGGCTACAGCTGAATGGATGATAAACGGTGGAGCAAGTGAAGATCTTTTCTCACTTGACATTAGTAGATTTGAAAAATTTCATTCTGAAACTGATTTTATAG
>Ga0315336_1004524_pt1 | contig 16348 bp, 15 predicted proteins | sample ASW5metaG_FD_204512 | JGI IMG/M metagenome (GOLD analysis project Ga0315336, IMG submission 204512) | Ammonia-oxidizing marine archaeal communities from Monterey Bay, California, United States - ASW #5 | ecosystem: Environmental > Aquatic > Marine > Intertidal zone | place: USA: California...
GTGACCGGTGGGGCACGCCGTATTGGCGCCGCCATCGCAAGAACGCTGCATGCGCAGGACATGAATATCGTTATTCACTACCGACACAGTGCCGGTGATGCGCAATCACTGTCGGACGCGCTCAATGCTGAACGACCCGGGTCCGTTGAACTGGTTAAGGGGAATCTTGAAAACACACAGGACTGCTCAAGACTCGCACAACAGGCGATAGAGGTATTCGGCCGTATTGACGCGTTAATCAACAACGCGTCGGCCTTCTTTCCTACTCCGGTGGGCGAGGTAACCCAAGCACACTGGGAAACGCTCCTGGGGGTCAATTTGAAGGCGCCGTTTTTCCTGTCGCAGGCATGCGCAAAGGCTCTGACATCGACCCGTGGGGCAATCATTAACCTGACGGACATCTATGCGGAGCGGCCCCTGCCGAAACACCCGGTGTATTCCGCGAGCAAAGCGGGACTTCTCGCCCTGACCCGCTCCCTCGCCCAGGAATTGGGTCCGGATGTCAGGGTCAATGCCATCGCCCCAGGGGCTATCCTCTGGCCAGAATCCGGTGAGGCTCAGGAAAATCAGGAAGAGATCATCCGGCGTACGCCGTTAGGCCGCCTTGGAGACCCGCAGGACATCGCCAGCACGGTACTGTTCTTGCTCCGAGATGCGTCCTTTATTACCGGTCAGGTAATCAATGTCGATGGAGGCCGCTCGGCCCGGCCCTGAGCCCGGCGATCTTCAAAGATCAAGCTTGACCGGCTTGAGTTTTTCATCATGTTCCGGCGCCATTGCATCCCACAGTTCGCGGTAGGTTGACCCATTCACGGGGTGACACTGGTCAGGCAGTATCAGGCTGAGTGGCTTGAGTACATGGGCGAACTCGAGAATCTCGTGACGGGGAATATCCATACCCTGCTCGTACAGAATCTGATCACCGTATAGCAGCAGGTCGATGTCGATCTCCCGGGATCCGATTGCATTGCCGTCACGGGCTCTGCCGAGTTGTGTTTCGATCCCACGAAGCTGCGCAACCAGATCATCTGCTCTTAGATCAGACTTGAAAACCCCCGCCAGATTGAAGAAATAAGGCCCCTCAAATCCTACCGCTTCGCTTGCGAAGACCGACGAGAAAACAGCGGTCGGGTAGAGCGCCGTTAAGCCACTGACTGCGGCACGGATATTCGATTCGCGGTCGATATTACTCCCAACACTAACCGCAGCCTCAGGCATTTACTGCTGGCCGCGCTCAATCTCGACACCGACGTCGCGCGCGCCGGTCACTGCGCCTCGCTTGTTGATACGCACCCGGCACCACACAACCGCAAACTCCTTCTGCAGTAAGGCCGCGATCCCCTCGGCGAGCGTCTCAACCAGATTGGCCTTGGCCTCGATAACGTATGCACTGACGCGTTTTGCGACATCCTTGTAACTTAACGTGTCTTCCAACGCGTCGGTCTTGGCAGCAGCCGAAATATCCCAGCCCATCTCAAGATCGATGATCAGTTTCTGGGTAATCTGGCGTTCCCACTCCCACACGCCGATCACACATTCAACCTCAAGACCTTGTACGAAAATCTTATCCAACCGCTGTCTCCTGGCTGATCGTGCCGGAACGCTTGCCCGGCGGGGTCTTTTGGCGCTCAGTTTATACTGTAGGTGCGATTGGCCCAAAACCTCGCATCCACACCGCATGGAATACCTGATTTTTACCATCGCCGGTTATCTGCTGGGCTCTGTTTCCAGCGCGGTGGTGGTATCCCGGCTGATGAATCTACCGGACCCGCGCAGTGAAGGCTCAGGCAACCCGGGTGCAACTAATGTTCTGCGCCTTGGAAACAAGGCGGCGGCAGGGCTGACGCTTGCCGGCGATCTTCTCAAGGGCGCCCTGCCTGTGCTGGTTGCCCGATGGCTTGTCGACGATCCCCTGACGGTCGCCCTGGCAGGTGCGGGGGCATTTTTCGGCCACCTGTTCCCCCTCTTCTTTAGCTTTAAGGGCGGCAAGGGTGTCGCTACCGCGCTTGGCGTCTTTGCTGCGGTCAGTCTGTCCGTTGCCGGCGGCCTCGCGCTCACGTGGCTTGTGGTTGCGCTGGTCTTGCGCTACTCGTCACTGGCAGCACTCGTGAGTGCCGTCAGTGCGCCGGTATGGGTCTGGTGGATACTGTCCGACCCGGTTTACACGGGCCTCGCGGCTCTGCTGGCGCTGATGCTGATACTTCGACATCGGGCGAACATCGGGCGGCTCCTGGCCGGAACCGAATCGAAAATCGGAAAATAAGCTCTAAGCGACTGCCCCGGAAAACGGCGCCAGGTCCGCAAGACTCCAGCGGGGCCGGACTGAAAAATCTAGACCCTCACGCTCACCTGCGGCAAGTCGTCTGCACCCAGCATACGCGATCATGGCACCGTTGTCGGTGCAGAACTCGAGCCTCGGATAGAACACTTCTTTGCCGAAAGATGCGGTCATCTCCCGGAGACGCTCGCGCAGCAACAGGTTGGCGCCAACACCGCCGGCAACAATCAGCCGACGCCGTCCTGCCTGCTCCAATGCCCGGCGGCACTTGATCACCAGCGTATCAACGGCAGCATCCTGAAACGCGCAGGCAACATCGGCAATAGTCTGTTCATCGAGCTCAACCGACGACACCGTATTGCGCACGAAGGTCTTGAGACCGCTGAAACTGAAATCCAGTCCCGGTCGGTCAGTCATCGGGCGGGGAAACCGCCAGCGCTCAGGGTTGCCGTCGTGGGCAGCCTTGGCGATAGCAGGTCCGCCTGGGTAACCCAGGCCCAGGAGCTTCGCCGTTTTGTCGAAGGCCTCGCCAACGGCATCATCTAGCGTGCCGCCCAGAAGCTGGTACCGGCCGATATCCTTTACATCGACCAACAGCGTGTGTCCCCCTGATACCAGTAACGCAACAAATGGAAAGGCCGGAGGGTTTTCTTCCAGCATGGGTGCCAGCAGATGGCCTTCCATGTGATGCACACCGAGCGCAGGCACATCCCATGCCCAGGCGAGACTCCGCCCAAGCGCGGCGCCGACGAGCAGCGCACCCGACAGACCCGGCCCGGCGGTGTAGGCCACGCCGTCGATCCCGCCCCCAGACACCTGCGCTTCCCGAAGCGCTTTGTCGACCAGAGGCATCAGCAGTTTGACGTGGTCGCGGGCCGCAAGTTCCGGCACCACCCCGCCATAAAGGGCGTGCAGCTCTACCTGCGATGCAAGGCAATGTGACTTAAGGCCAGCATCCGTGTCATAGATGGCCGCACCGGTATCGTCACACGACGTCTCTATCCCAAGAACCTGCATCTTCCGACCTGCGTAGTGGCAAACTCCAGCAGTTGACTGGTGCTCTCATGCAATTTTCGCTCGGATTATATGATTATCGAGGTCTCAGTCCGGTCTGTGGTCGCTCGAACAAAACACGGCCCGGCATTGTTGGCCGGTTAAGGGAGGCGTGGAAACGGCCCGGCGTGTACTTTCCCGCTTGATCCAAGTAGAATACGCGCCCTTTTCGATTGTCCGGAGACAAGCCTATGCCATCAGTCAAAGTTCGGCCGGATGAGCCCTTTGACGCCGTCCTGCGCCGATTTCGCCGCTCCTGTGAGAAGGCAGGTGTTTTCACAGAATCACGTAACCGTGAGTATTACGAAAAGCCGACCACCGTCCGAAAACGCGCCGGTGCTGCCGCTGAAAAACGCGAAAAGAAACGACTGGCCCGCCAGAATCCTTCCAGAATGCGCGCCCACTGAGGGCTTGAATTCTCCCTGGCCGCCACGATGTCGTGGCCCCCATATGACCACACTCAAAGAACGCATCGTGGCCGAGATGAAAGACGCCATGCGGGCCAAAGAGGTCGTGCGCCTTGAGGCTATCCGGCTGCTGCGTGCGGCCATCCAACGCCGTGAGGTCGACGAGCGTACTGAACTTGGTGAAGAAGAAGTGCTGGCTGTGGTTCAGAAAATGATCAAACAAGGGCGTGACGCGATAGAACAGTTCGAAAAAGGCGGCCGGGACGATCTGGTGCAAAAAGAAACCGCTACGCTCACGGTCCTCGAAAGCTACCTGCCTGAGCAACTCGATGATGACAAGCTTGCCGCGCTCATCGATCAGGCATTGACCGAGACCGATGCGCAGAGTATTCGGGATATGGGCAAGGTCATGGGCTGGCTCAAAACGCGTGTTCAGGGTCGGGCCGACATGGGCGCCGTCAGCGCCTCAATAAAACAGAAACTCCCCGCCTGAGTTTGCACCCCCGCCGAAGGCCGGCAGGTTCAGGTCCTTCGAAATCTGAATACCACGTAGAGCGACACGCTCAGCAACAGCAATGCCACCGCCTGGTGTGCCGCAGCCAGCGCGACGGGCACGTACCAGACCAGCGTGCTGATTCCAAGTGCCACCTGAAGCGTCACCACCCCGGCCAGAGTGATGACAGGCCGGCGAAAGCCTGCCAGCGCCTTGTTCCTTACCGCCTGAAACACAAACACCAGCACCAGCGTGAAGGTCATGATAGCGAGTAGCCGGTGATTGAACTGGACGCTGGGGATATTCTCAAAGAGATTACGCCACATCGGCTCGAGCGCCAGATAGCCCGGCGGGATCCACTGTCCCGCCATCAGTGGGAAGGTATTGAAGGCATGGCCGGCCTTGAGTCCCGCCACGAATCCGCCGGAAAGCACCGTCACAAAGGTCAGAAGGCCCAGTCCAACCGTTGCCCGATGCATCCCGTGGGGCACCGGCGCCGCCGGCTTGCGCTCAAGTAATATGAAGATGACCCACAGCATGTACAGATAGATCAGGATGGCGAGCCCCAGATGAGCCGTCAGTCGATACTGGCTGACGTCCGGCAGATCCACCAGACCGCTTTTCACCATATACCAACCCAGAAGACCCTGCATTGCCCCCAGAACAAACATCACGATGAGATGCGGTATCAGAGAGCGCGATAGGCGTCTTCTAAACCATAGCCACAGGAACCCGACGGCAAATACCAGTCCAATCGCCCGGCCGAGCATCCGGTGGGCATACTCGAAATAGAAGATTGTCTTGAACTCGTCAAGAGACATCCCGGCATTGACCTTCTGGTATTCCGGAAACTGACGGTAATGATCGAATTCCGCCTGCCAGGCGACCTGACTGAGCGGGGGGAGCATCCCAGACACCGGCTCCCAGCGCACCATGGATAGACCCGAATCGGTAAGCCGGGTGACGCCGCCGAGCACCACCATGCAGAACACCAGCAGGCAGCAAAGCCCCAGCCACCCCACGATAGCCGAACGGTCAGACAGATCAGAATTTGTCACAGGGCGGATGCTAATATCTCAGTGATCAACAAGGTGTGATGGACGATGAGTGGCAGAATTCCCAGGGAGTTTATCGACGAACTGCTCGCCCGAACCGACATCGTTGAGTTGATCGATGCGCGGGTTCCCTTGACCAAGGCTGGCCGGGATTTTAAAGCCTGCTGCCCTTTCCATAACGAAAAAACTCCCTCGTTTACCGTCAGCCAGACCAAGCAGTTTTACCACTGTTTCGGCTGCAGCGCCAACGGCAGCGCTATCGGCTTCCTGATGGAGTTTGAGCATTTGAGCTTTAGGGAGTCCATCGAGGAGCTCGCGCAAAGTGCTGGGCTTGAAATCCCGGACACGGGCCCCGCCCGGGCTGAAGATACCCTAACGCCCGCCCTGCTGGATGCGCTCGCCGATGCCAACCGTTTTTTCAAGGAACAGCTACGTAGCCATCAAATGTCTGCCGAGGCGGTTGCATACCTTAAGAAACGGGGACTTTCTGGAGAGGTCGCTGCGCTTTTTGAGCTTGGACTCGCACCTGCCGGCTGGGATTCGCTTTCACAGACCGCCCAAGGAGATGGGAAAACGCTCGACCTGATGGCGACAGCCGGGCTGATCGCGCGCAAGGATGCCGGGCGCTTTTATGACCGTTTTCGGTCGCGGGTCATCTTCCCCATTCACGACTACAAGGGCCGGGTAGTTGCCTTTGGGGGTCGCATACTGGGCGACGGCGAACCGAAATACCTGAACTCCCCGGAAACACCGGTCTTCCAGAAAGGCTCGGAGTTGTACAACCTGCACCGCGCCCGCTCAAACATTGCCCAGCAGGGTCATTCGGTCGTGGTGGAGGGCTATATGGATGTCGTTGCGCTGGCGCAGCACGGGATCGAGTATGCCGTCGCAACGCTTGGCACAGCAACGACCCTGAGGCACCTGGAAAGACTGTTCCGTCTCGCGCCGTCAATCATTTTCTGCTTCGACGGAGATCACGCGGGCCGTGCTGCCGCATGGCGGGCACTCGAGACCGCCCTGCCCGAACTTGGCGGCGGTCGACAGATCAGCTTTCTTTTCTTACCTGACGGTGATGATCCGGATTCCCTGGTCCGACGCGAAGGCGGCCCGGCATTTTCAGCGCTTGCCGCCAAAGCCACCTCGTTGCCGGACTTTCTTTTCGAGAAACTGTCAGCACAGACCGATCTTGGCCGCATCGACGGGCGGGCGCGGCTCGTTGAGCTCGCCAAACCTCTGCTGGCAAAGATTCCTGAGGGACCGCTTCGAGAGCTCATGCACCAGCGCCTGCGTGAAGAGACCGGTGTTCAGTCAACCGAGCAATCTGGCACATCTCGGGGGCGCCGGCCTGCTCCACGCAGACAGGTATCAACACAACGACTGAGCCCGATGGCAACCGCGATTAGCCTGCTGCTTCAGCAGCCGGGTCTCGCTGCCAGATACGCACTTCCAGAAAATCTGGATGAAGAGGCGGATGAACCCGGCCTTAAGTTGCTGAGAAATTTGCACAAGATCACTCTGGCAGAACCGAATCTCACTACGGGGGCACTGCTTGAACGATTTCGGGATACAGAAGATTCGAATACCCTTGAAAAACTGGCCGGCAAGGACCATCTTCTGGAAGAAGCGGATTTTTCGCCTTTTTTTTCCGAAACATTGGTGACGCTGCAAGAGCAGGCATTGGGCAAATCGATTGACAAGCTCGTCGCTCGTGCCGCCAGGGAAGACCTGGATACGTCGAGCAAGGAGCGGCTTGCTGCTTTGTATCTGGAGCGTCAATCGCTCAGGGAACAGCGGGAAGAAGGCGGAAAATAGGGGCTGAAAAGCACGTCGCATGGTATAATTGATCGGTTTTTAGCCGCATTCTTTCGATTCCCAGGGGGACCCGTGTCTGTCGATACCCAAAGCCAGCAATCCGAACTCAAACGGCTGATCATCAAGGGAAAGGAACAAGGCTTCCTGACCTACCGGGAGATTAACGACCACCTCCCGGAAGACATGAACGACACGGATCAGATCGAGACCGTGGTCAACATGATTAACGATCTCGGGATCGAGGTCTACGACGCGGCGCCAGACGCCGACACCCTGCTACTAAAAACCGCCAATAGCGACGACGAAGAAGTCGTGGAAGAAGCGGAAGCCGTGCTCACAACCGCGGTCGAGAGCGAGTTCGGCAGAACCACTGACCCCGTCCGCATGTACATGCGCGAAATGGGAACCGTGGAACTTCTCACCCGGCAGGACGAGATTCGTCTTGCGAGACGGATTGAAGACGGCATCCGCCAGAGCGTAAACGCGATTTCGTCTGCACCGGTAATCATTTCAGAACTGGTTCGCCTGTCTGACAACGTCGAAGCCGGCAAGATGAAGCTGACGGAGTTGCTGGTGGGCTTTATTGATCCGAACGAGGTGGAACCCGAGATTCCTGTGCCAGTGATCCCGAATTCCGGGGGTGACAACGATGACGATAGCGCAAACGCAGGGCCCCAAGGCCCGGATCCTGTCGAGGCGAAAGAACGCTTTGACCGTATTCGCAAGGGGCTGAAAAGTCTGGAGCGTTGCCGGTCCCGCTACGGTATCGGCGCACCGCAGATGGAAAAACATCAGGCCAAACTGACAGCTGAGCTGATGGAAATCCGCCTCGTACCTCGCCAGATCGATTATCTCTCCCAGGTGATGCGCGAGATTGTCGACGAAGTACGCAGACTCGAAAAAGGCATCATCAAAATCTGTGTCCAGAAAGCCCGCGTCACCCGCAAAACGTTTATTTCCAAGTTTGTGGGACGCGAATCCGAACTCTTCTGGATCCGCAGCATGATGCGCGGTAAGGAGGGAGATAAGACGATTCTGAAAGCACACGCGGAGGAACTCGAAAATCTTCGTGACAAACTTCAGAATCTTGAGAACATTGCTGGACTTCGCATTCACCAGATCAAGGATGTGAGCAAGCGGATGAATATCGGCGAAGCCAAGGCCCGCCGAGCCAAAAAAGAGATGATCGAGGCAAACCTGCGTCTCGTGATCTCGATTGCCAAAAAGTACACCAACCGCGGGCTGCAGTTTCTGGACCTGATCCAGGAAGGCAACATCGGTCTGATGAAGGCAGTAGACAAATTTGAATACCGCCGCGGTTACAAGTTCTCGACCTACGCCACGTGGTGGATTCGCCAGGCCATCACCCGGTCTATTGCGGACCAGGCGCGCACGATCCGTATCCCGGTCCACATGATTGAGACCATCAACAAACTCAACCGCGTGTCACGACAGATTCTGCAGGAGAAAGGCCGCGAAGCGCTTCCTGAAGAACTGGCCGAACGGATGGATATGCCGGAGAACAAGATTCTCAAGGTGCTGAAGATTGCCAAGGAGCCCATCTCCATGGAGACGCCCATTGGCGATGATGAAGACTCCCATCTTGGAGACTTCATTGAGGACAAGAACATCCTGGCACCGGAAGACGCGGCCCTGACCTCAGGCCTTACCGGCGCCACGGAGTCCATCCTCAACAGCCTCACCGAGCGCGAGTCCAAGGTCATCCGGATGCGCTTTGGTATCGGCCTCAACACCGACCACACCTTGGAAGAAGTCGGCAAGCAGTTTGATGTTACCCGGGAGCGAATTCGCCAGATCGAGGCAAAGGCCCTGCGAAAGATGCGCCACCCCACGCGCTCGGAAAAACTGCGAAGCTACCTCGACTGATTCACCCAAGTTGACTACAAAAACCCCGGGCTAAGGTCCGGGGTTTTTCGTTGGAGCAGATTTCGCCCTTTTGGCTGTGAGTTTGGAAGTACTATCGCAGATAGGGCCTTTTGGCTGGACGAATCAACAGCGTCACGATAAATCCCAACACCGCCACTGACGCTGCAACTCCTGACAGTTGGTAAATCACCCGCCAAACGCGATTTGCTTCTTTCATGATTTTGAAATCGGTCACATAGATAGTCTCGCACGCGCCATTTCCAGTATCTGTCCGCGAAATACTGGTACCGCGATCAAATCCAGCCGCTGTATTCTGATAATTTGCAAGAACACCCTTGATCCTGACCTGATCTCCCGGGGCTGCACGCATAATTCGATGGTGCAAATCTATATCGTCCGTCAAGAGATGGTTATTCGATAACTGATCGCTTCTGAACGCCGCACTCGTCTTTCGATCGGGCGTCTGAAAGAAACACGTCCACGGCCCACTGTCGTAACGTAACTTGCGGAACACCCCAGACTTAACGTTTTGACCCCAAACCACACACAGGTCCTTGACGTTCAGGAAGTCTTTCCATTGCCGGTGGTGATAGATATCGCCCAATGATCCGCTCTCATAATCTGTCACGACCACTCCGCTTAATTCATAGTCGAAAAGTGGCGTTACCGTGTATGTCTGATCATTCACTTTCGTCTCAAAGGGCGAGCTTTGTGTTGGGGTTTGTCGCGGCTCAGATAGCACAGCCTGGCTAAAGAATCCCGGGATGGGCAACTTGTCTTTCTGGAAGAACGATATCGCCAATAAGGTGATCGCTGCTAAGAGCATCACCTTAAAGATTTGCTCTAACTGATCAAACAACATAGGGTAAACAGACGGGTGGCTTTTAAGGAAGCGCGACTTTGTATTCCTGGATGGTGTTTCCGCCATCGACTACTATCAATTGTCCCGTCACGTAGCTCGCTTCTTCACTCGCAAGAAATGCCACGACATGGCCCACTTCCTCCGGAGTGCCCGATCGTCCCACCGGGGTAAATTTACCGGCCGTCATCTCGCCCTCTCCGCTTGACCCGGTATGGATCCAGCCGGGACCCACGCAATTGACGGTAACGTTTTTCGATCCCACCTCGATCGCCAGCGAACGGGTCATTCCGAGCATCCCTGCTTTAGCGGTGCCATAGACCGTACTGCCCGGAATACCTACGATGGTGCCCGTAGCCGAGGAGATATGGACAATGCGGCCGTATTCGCGCGCCATCATTGACGCGAGCACAGCACGGGTCATCATAAATGCGCTAGTCAGACTCATGTCAATGCTGTAGCGCCACTTCTCATCGGTCACTTCATGCAGCAGCGCACTGGGCTCATCCCGACCTGTCTGTACCATACCTGCGTTGTTGACCAGAATCTCAATGGGGCCCAATGCGTCTTCAACCTGTGCATACAAACCCGCAACGGCATCAGCCTCGGTAAGGTCTGCAGGATAAGCAAAAACCCTATTCTTAGCGCCGCCCAATTCATCGCAGCGCTCATGAATGCGATCAGTTGTAGACGTAATCGCCACCCGCGCCCCGGCATCCTTTAAAAGCCTCGCCGTCGCGAAACCAATTCCATTGGGGCTCCCCGCCCCTGTCACCAAGGCAACGCGGTTCGTAACACCCCCCATAACACACTCCTTGTAAACTGATAAAGCCGCGCCCCGTAGATTTTGATCCATGGCAGGCCGGCACCTAAATGTAGGACAATAATGCTAAGAAATTATCGTTTCTTATACCACCAAATAGACGATGCGAAATTAAACTGGAGAGAATAATGGAATTCAGCAGTGAGATTGGCGCCGTCCAGCGCAGGATGGCGCAGACCCAGGAAGGCGTGGGCCGGCGCAAGGCAACCTTTGAGGCTTTGGATGTTGCTGCCGGACAGCACATACTGGATGTTGGCTGTGGTGGTGGCCACCTTCTGAGAGATCTTGCCCTGTCTGTAGGGAGCGAGGGTCACGTCGTGGGGCTAGACCCCAGCGACCAGCAGATTAAAGCCGCACGGGAACATTGTCAGGATCTTGATAATGTGACATTCACCCAGGACTCGGCCACCGAACTTTCATTTGAAGACGGCGCATTTGATGCCATTGCGTCGATCCAGGTGCTTGAGTACATTGCCGACGTCGACAGCGCGCTGGCAGAGATCCGGCGGGTTATCAAACCGGGTGGGCGCCTGGCTGCGGTTTCGGTGCTGTGGAATCACTGGCACTTTCATGGACCGGATCCCGAGCTTAACAACAGAATGCATCAGGCATTCAAAGCGCACTGCTTTCACCAGATGCTGCCCCTCGCGATGCCCACAAAACTCGCGCGTCACGGCTTTGTCGGAGCCCACTGCACTCCCATGGGCTTTTTAAATAACAGCCTTCACCATAACTCTTTTGCCTATCTTGCCTCAAAGCTCTTTACGCACTTTGCCGAAGGGCAGGGAATTCCCAAAGAAGACGTACAGCGTTGGCGCGAACAACTGGACGAAGCGGAAAAAGACGGTCGATTCGGTTTCGTCAGCGTTCCGGTGCTGACGACTGCCATCGCCGTCTGACATTGGGAAGGGGGCGCTCCCGGGAAGTAATCCTACTTTGTGAAAAGAACCCCTACCCCTAGTACGACGAGAACTACACCCAGCATCTGACGCCAACCAAAAGGCTCGTTCAGGAATACCGTTGCCGCGACAAAGGCAATTACCACGGTCCCGCACACAATAATAGGAATCGCCATACTGGCCGGAATCGTCTGGCGTAACCTGGTGCCCGAGAAAAGATAAAAGTAACCGATCTCGGCAATTCCGATACAAACACCGGAAAGCACCGCCCACTTATAGGACGCTGGAGGAAGTGCAAAACTCTGCCCACCCCGCATGAGGAGATACGCAGCAAACATCAAAGACACAACCAGTGCTGCCGTCTGCAGGCTGATTGTCGCCAGGATCGTCGTGGTGACTGTTCCGGCCGCATGATCACCCGATACCTTGACGAAAAGGTTGTACCCTGCGTACATAAGCGTGATCAACACCAGAAGTACCCATGGGTTCATGCAAATTCCCCCTCAGTGATCCACGCGCAAGTTTAACGATTTTTCATCGTCGCCCGGGGACATCAGAAAACTTGAGATGCTGCCAATTCAGTTACATTAGCAGTAGATTTGGTGAGTCAACCTAAGGAAGCCAGAATCAATTTGTTATAATTTCGAGCGTTTTCTGCACGGAAAAACACGTTGGGCCTGTAGCTCAGTTGGTTAGAGCAGTGGACTCATAATCCATTGGTCGAAGGTTCGAGTCCTTCCGGGCCCACCATCTTTTCAATGACTTAGCGAATCCATCCATCGCTGGGTGTACCCCGTCAGTACGTCACCCACTGGTATCGATGGCTGCACGGGGGACTTAAAGGGTTAGTCACACGCAAAGGAGGGATACGACGTTATTACATTTACATCTTAAGGCGATTGGGTATTCCCTGAACCCCCTGCCAACCGATTGATAACCGGTCAGCAGGGGTTGGGAATTACATCGTCTGAGTTAGACGACCGAACCCGATGAAAATGGGGAACCGCTCGCTTTGCCTGATCAATGACACTTTATGTGCTTACTTACGCGATACTCATCCCCCGCCATCGGCCACATGTATTGCATCCCGCTGTATCTTAACTCGCCATAGTCCATTCCTGTCCCTGCAGCCTCGGTAACCCATTTCCTTATGGTGTCCGCGTTAATACGCTCGCGAGTAAAGCTGTTCTGTGTATGTTTCCACTCTGTCAGTTCATGGTAATCCCAGAACCTACTTCCACCCGCGACCCAACCCCCACCGTGATTGCCTACAGCCAAATTCGGCTGCCAGCACGGGGTGGCAATCGCCTTTTGAGCATCCGTTAGGTCCGCCCAAGGGGTGCCATCCACCGGTTCAGACTCCGATTCGCGCGGTGTTGAACTACCCACCGGTTCAGACTCCGATTCGCGCGGTGTTGAACTACTCGCGACATCTCTACACCAAATAGGCTCTTTATCTATTTCGCAATCATCAAACGCACTGGGATTGACGTCAACAGGCAACCCGCCCGCCCGAACCTCATAGTACGCGAGATTTGGCACAATTTGAAAAAAATCATATGTCTGACGGCTCGAACCACCTACTGCCATCACTTCCGATTCACGGGATGCGAATAGGCACATGGTTGGCCTACTGCGTTGTGCATTCGTGTATATCAAAGCAACACCACTACAATCCGCATCGCTTAACCTTCGCCCTCCCCACATATTATAGGTACATGCCTCGAGGCAAGACTTTATGAATTTGCTTATTGGGCCGCTGCGATAATTTTTTTTAGCATAAGTACGTGACAAGGCTTTCCAATTTCTGACCGTCGAATTTTCATAAAGGGCGAAAGTTTTGCCGCGCTCAGAGGTATAGGTCCACCCACTCCAATTTATCGCCTTATCTCTAATCCAATCGGCCTGTGCCGACCCAGTCCCAAAAGCCAACACCCCAAACAGCACTATCAGCAGCCTTTTCATCGTTTTCCTCCCGCAATAACCCAATATTCTCAGTGTGACACCAGTAATCTACTGCAAAATGTGATGGCGGTCACATTTGGAAGGTGATCATGGAAAGGGATGTGTGGGTATGGAATAAAGTCTCTCATCGATAGAGACAACCTCCTCCCAGGAATTGCCTCAGCAGCATTATCCTGTTTGAGTATAGTGGTGCTTAAAGAACAGCTGAGAGGCTCTGAGAAGGTGATTCCAATAGGGGAAACCACCCTATTCTCTTGCAAGCCTATAAGGCTATCTGGAGCCTTCTTAAGGCTCTGTAGAAAGCACAAATTAGAGAACCTGCGCTTCCATCACTTACGCCATGAAGCGACATCAAGGTTCTTTGAAAAGGGATTAAACCCTGTAGAAGTCGCCACCATTACAGGGCATAAAGACACAAGGATGCTAATGCGCTATACGCATCTTAGGGCGGAGGATTTGGTTAAGAGGTTGGGATAAGAAAAGCCCCGTGGGAGCGGGGCTTTAAAAGGACAAGTTCAAAAGACTCAATTCGCCACAAGTGGCGCGCCTTCGAGCATAGCAACCCGTGCCAGCAGCTCTTGCATCTGACCGTCGAGGGCTGCCTTAAGGCGGACATTCTCCTGCTCAAGGGCTGTAATTTGTTCTTGCTGGGCAGTTAACTCTGCGGTGAACTGTTGTTGCTGTTCCTTCACGGCTTCTATCAGGACTGCCGTTAGTTTGGAGTAAGCAATGCCTTTATAACCTTGCCTATCCTCTGCCACCAGTTCAGGAAATACTTTCTCAACATCCTGTGCGATAAGGCCGATGTCTCTCCGATTGGCCAGCAGGGTGTCTTCGTTCCAGCGATAGGTCCTGCCTTCAAGTAAAAGGATCGAAGCTAATGCTTGTTCCACTGGCTGAATGTCGGTTTTCAAACGGCCGTCTGAATTCTGGGTCAGATTGCCGTCGGCGTGCAGGTCCCCATGGATATTTACTATATGGGCAGCAAAATCGCCTCTGATCAACTCTCTTTCTGGACCTTTCCCATTGGCAATGACCAATTGGTCGCTTTCACTGTAGGTTTTTGCATCGGTAACATTGCCGGCTTCAGCCCCAATGTATACATTGTTTCGGCCATTTCGGTTTCTCGACCCTGCGCGATATCCAATAGCAGTATTTTGGTAACCCCCAATCTCGGATAATGCGCCTCTTCCGATAGCAACGTTGGAATGGCCATCTTGACTCTTGAGCAATGCGCTAAAGCCAACAGCAGTGTTATTCTCGCCTCTGCGGGTTTTGTGTAAGGCTTTGTAGCCAATCGCAGTGTTATTCTCACCTGTGCGATTGTGCCGCATAGCCTCAGAACCGAGCGCAGTATTACCGTTGCCGTCGGTGTTTAGTTTGAGCGCCTCAAATCCAACTACTGTATTGTGTTCGACAGTTCTACTACGGTCACCCGATTCAAGTGCTGCAGAGCCAATGGCAACGTTGTAGTTTCCCTTTAGCGATTTACCCGCTTCCTTGCCCACGACTACGTTGAAGGTGCCCTCGCCGGAGGTGTATGCATAAGCCCCAACAGAGGTATTGCCGGAGCGATTTTCGTGCCGGCCTCGGACCAAGGCCCGATATGGGAATTGTATTCCTAAGTATGTATTAGATTCGTTCATTTCAATAAACGGAATCTGCGCGTCGCCTATGATCAATCGCTCAATGGGCGGATAAAACCCGGGGAAAAGATTGTTATGCTGCCTTTTTAAATCGTCTCCTCCGATCACAATTGAATCCCACTCCTCGTCACAAACGTCTCCAATACCATCTTTATCCAGATCACTCTGAGTGGTGTTTTTTATTTCAGGGCAGTTATCGACTCGACGCCTGACGTCCCCCGATACCCCATCGGGAACCCCGTCACGATCACGATCCGCCTCAACATTCGTTACACAGCGACCCCGAGTACAAAGATTAGCCGAGTGACAGTCGGCGTCTTCGATGCATTCAAGAACATAGCACTGTTCCGTGCGTAGGTCACACCCTTCGTCAGCCGCGCAGTCCCTGTTCGACAGACATGCAAAATCGGCATCGACGTCTTGCGCAATTGCAATTAAAAACATGATTCCCATGATGCCAAACATCGTCAATTGTTTTGCTTTCATGATGTCTTCCTCTTTTCCCATTTGGCTGGATTCTCTAGAACACTGTGACAACGAGGATACTCCTGTCTGTGATCCCCGTCATAGGGCAAAGGTGACCCTAGTAATGGAGAAGGATGTGTGGGTGTGTGGGTGTGTGGGTGTGTGGGTGTGTGGGTGTGACATCATTCCCAACACTTGATCCACATCAAACCCCTAAAAGTAAACACCAGAAACGAACTTTAGACTGCTATACAAGCGTATCTGGATGCTAAGAGGTAAACATCTAAACCTATTCTTTTGATACTCAAAATGTATAGTAATTTTCAGGGGCTATCTGAGTCATAACGTTACCTATAAAGAGCATCTTGGTGCCTTTATAGAAAACTTACAAAGTAAAGTTTTCCCCTCCGCTGTGTGGAGAGGATATATGTATTAAGTTAAATATTAAAAAGGGGGTGGGTACCCCCCACTGTACCTAAAATGTACCTAACTCCAGGTCATTCCATTCCAGTTAGGTACAGTAGACGCAGGGCTGGGATACGTAAAACCGCTGTTTTTACTGAAGTTTTAAGAGTTTTACTGACAGCGACAGTGGACTCATAATCCATTGGTCGAAGGTTCGAGTCCTTCCGGGCCCACCATCTTTCATCCGCCTTATCAATCACTTGAGGACTGGTGTCTTCAGGTGATTGCTCGTTGCTGGTAG